>SXGQ01088732.1_pt1 | contig 26993 bp, 18 predicted proteins | sample 3178371 | NCBI WGS metagenome assembly SXGQ01 (sample SAMN11356859, study PRJNA531348) | freshwater metagenome | isolation source: freshwater sample F1-20 | place: China: Fuxian Lake, Yuxi | collected 2017-12-25 | reverse complement strand
TTGTAGCCGTCCATCGCGTGCGACGCGGAGTTTGGCATGATCTTTTTGATAGATCTGGTGGAGGGAGTTGATGGGGGCGAGGAGTAAGGGATCGGTAGCGGAGTTCTCGGTGAGGGTATAGGTGGCATCGCCGGGAGGAAGCTCGGGGATGACAGGGGGCTGATAGGTTTTTCCAAATCTTTGGTAGGAGCGGGTGAGGTGATCGATGTGGACGGGAGTCCAGAAGATCATGAGATGATAGGTCATGCCGTCGTTGCCGAGGAAGCTGTGGATGCCGGGGAACAAGGAGAAGTCGGCGTTTGACCAGAGTTTGACTTCGCCTTTTGGAAGGTTGTCATCTTTCTGGCCGAGGATGCGATATCTAACAAGACTGCGGACGGAGCCATCCGGGAAGGTGTAGATGGAAGCTCCCATGCTGACATGGCGCATGGCGAGGCGGCTTTCACGAAGGGCGCGGAGTTGTTCCTTGGTGGCGTCGTCTAACGGAAGCGGTGGTGCTGCGTCTTCGGTTGGTGGCGCTAGCGGGATGGGTGTGATGCGCTGGACGGTGACGTTGCGCTTGCCGTCGTGATGGGTGTGCGATTCGAGGATTTTCTCGGGCGGGACTTCGAAGCCGTCTTTGGGCGGAGAGGGCGGCGGCGGAGTGCCGTCCGGGATTTTTCCGAGGAGACGGGGCTCAACAGCACTTGTAGCCTCAAATTCCCGAGAGCGCTCATTAGCCTCTTGGGCGACGGCCAACGATAGCGAGATAAGAAATACAGGAAGGATTTTCATCAGTGTATGCGGGTGGCGTCCTTCCGGTGGACGGGGAGTTAGAAAGTCGCCAGCAGACGACCGCGATGGCCTTTGGCCACTCTCCCCGGAGGCAGGCGGCTTGGACATACACCACCGCCTCCCCGGCCTTTCGGTCGGTTTGGCGGCATCGTTGCGGTCGATGCCGACCGCTGCTGGTTCAGGATTTCTAAGTCCCTGTCCGCTGAAACGGACGCGTTAGAATTACAGAGTTACATGGTTGTTCAAGGTCTATCTTCACAAAAGACTACCTCCACAAAGCTTCCAGCGAAAACCAAGCCCGCACTACCTCAACCGCCTCAACTCACCCGGCGTCATCCCCGTCACCCGCTTCACAAACCTGCTCAACTCATCCCCACCCGCAAACCCGCACTGCTCCGCAACCCGCTCCAACGTCCAATCCGTCCGCCTCAACATCTCCCCTAACCGCTCGCACCTCACCCGATCAATCTCCTGCTTCAGCGTCCGCCCCAACGTCGCATGAAACCGCTGCCTCACCTGTTCCCGCGACGCCCCGATATGCCGGCACAACGTCGCCGAATCCACAGGCTCCCCCAACGGCCGCTGACGAATGAAATTCATCGCGCGCGTCACCACCGGATCCGCCAGCTCCACCCGCCCCGTCGACTCACGCACCGTGATCCCCGGCGGCCCGATCATGATCCGCGTATCCGCCGCCACCACCCTTCCCTCCATCATCCCATGCAACAACTCCGCCGCCGCATGCCCGATCCGCTTCCCCGGGAAACGGATGCTGCTCAACGCCGGCGTCGTCGTATGGCAATAAACAATGTCATCACTCACCCCCATCACCGGCACATCCTCCGGCACCCTCATCCCCGCCTGCTTCAACGCACGGATCGCCGTCACCCCGGAAATGTCATCCTTCGCAAACAACCCGCACGGCTTCGGCAATCCCGCCATCTGCCGCCACGCCATCTGCGCGATCTGCCTGGCCCGCACCTTCGGTGGAAACGACGACGAAGGAATCTCTAACACCCGGCACTCATGACCATGCTCCGCCAACCTCCCACGGAACCCATCCAACCGCTCCCTCGAATACGTCCGCAACGGATCATGCAAAAACGCGAACTCCCGCAAGCCCAGACCTAACAGATGATCCGCCGCCATCGCCCCCGCCATCCCGTTGTCCAACGTCACCCGCGGAAAAACCGGTCCCTTCCCCGGTTGCTCCGAACTCAGATTCACCACCTTGATCCCCCGCTTCTTCCACGCCGCCGCCTCCTCCGCCGTATACCGGAACACCAACAACCCATCCCCATCCCACCGCTCATCGATCACCACCGGTGGCAAATCCCCGCCACTCGGCTGCACGAACTCCATCTCAAACGAGTGTCCCTCACGCAAAAAATCCAACACCCCGCCATACAACCGGTTCCCGAATCCCTGCGCCCAATCCACCAACCGCACACCAATCCGCCACGTCCGCTGCAGTTCCGTTCGACGACTTCGACTCACTTCCCCAATAGGCGGAATCCCCCGTCACATGGCAAGGCTCAACCCTACGGAAAAATGACATCCTCGTTTCCACACCTTGCACTTTTGCCAGTAAAAATGCCATTCCTGCAATGGAACAACCCTCACTCCTTCCCCTACCCTCACCGTGATCGCCATTCAAATCCCTCCCCATGAACTCAAACATCCTCGCCAACTCTCCTCTCGCCCTCCTCGCCGGTGCCACCTTCTTCGCAGGCTCCGCCAACGCCGCAAACCTCGTCACCAACGGCAGCTTCGAAACAGGAACCTCCGGCGTCAACAACCCAACCGACGTCTCCGGTTGGACCGGCGTCGGCCGCCTCTACAATCACCCCTACAACGGCCTCGCCGGCATCAAACTCGCGGACACCAGCGGCGCACAATCCACCGCCGCAACCGGAAACTTCAACTCCCTCCTCTACGGCTACAACGACGATGTCGCCTCACCCATCGGCGCGAAATTCCACGGCCTCGGCGGCGGCACCCAAACCATCACCAACGCAACCCTCAACACCGTCGTCTCCAATGACGACCTCGACAACGGCGCAGCCGTCTTCGCATTCAGCGCCTGGCTCACCTCATACGTCAGCGACAACAACATCCCAGCCCTCCGCCTCCGCTTCTTCAACGGCGATAACGGCACCGGAACCCTCCTCGGCACCGAATTCAGACTCGACCGCGGAACCACCACCAACCAGATCACCACCGCCCAACTCCTCGCCACCGGAAACATCCTCAACGGCCCGGAAAACAGCTCCACAGACCCCGACTACTGGGCCCTCTACGAAATCAAATCCTCCCTCCCCGCCGGAACACGCTCCGCCATCATCGACTTCGTGAACGGCACCGGCCACGCCGCCCAAGGCTCCAACGACTGGTACGTCGATGCCATCGTCCTCGATGTCCTCCCCGTCCCATCCTACGTCTGTACCGGCGCCGCCTCCTCCGAATGGAGCACCGCCACCATCACCTCTCCCAAAAACTGGGAACTCTCCACCGCACCCGGAACCGGCGTCGACTTCGTAAACCTCTCCCCCGCCCGCTTCACCGAGTCCGGCACCCGCACCATCGCCATCAACGGCACCGATGTCACCCCCACCTCCACCCGCTTCGAACACACCACCGGCAACTACACCATCACCGGAACCAACGGAATCGCCGGATCCGCCACCACCTCTCTAACAGGCACCGGAACCCTCACCCTCTCCAACCCGAACACCACCACCGGTGCCACCCGCCTCGACGCCGGATCACTCGTCATCGACCACCCGCTCGCCCTCCAGAACAGCACCCTCACCGGCTTCTTCGGCTCCAGCACCCACACCTTCGGCACCATCACCGAAACCACCCTAGGCGGCCTCTCCGGCTCCGCGGACTTCGCCCTCACCAACACCTCCTCCGCCCCAGTCGCCCTCACCATCGGCAACAACAACAGCAGCCGGATCTATCAGGGCGAACTCTCGGGCGCGGGCTCCCTAACAAAAATCGGCACCGGCATCCAGACCCTCACCTTCTCCAGCACCTACACCGGCGGAACCACCGTCGCCGCCGGAATCCTCATCGCCCGCGTCGCAGACGCCTTCGGCACCGGCACCGTCACCTCCACCGGCGGCATCATCGAATTCGAAACCGGAACCGGCGAAGCAACCATCGCAAACGACTTCGTCCTCCCCGCCGGCACCGGCGCCATCCGCATGTTCCCCACCTTCGGCTCCGGCCGCACCGCTCCCGCCCCCGGCTCCACCGTCCGCCTGACAGGTAAAATCAGCGGCGGCGACCTTGCACGCCTCTTCTACATCAGCGACACCGGACTCTCCGGCGAACACGACAACGCCACCATCCTCGACAACTCCGAAAACGACTTCATCGGCACCGTCTTCATCAACCGCGCCACCATCGCCTTCACCAGCGACGAGGCCCTCGGAGATCCCGAGAACGACATCACCCACTTCTCCGAGAACCTCAACGGTCGCCTCCGCTTCGATGCCGACAACATCACCATCAATCCCCTCCGCACCGTCAACCTACCAGCACCGGCCAACATCCGTCCCTTCGATACCCAAGCCTTCACCGGCACCATCGCAGGCCCCATCACCGGCACCGGACTCATGTCAAAACTCGGCACCGGAACCCTCATTCTCACCTCCCCCGACAGCACCTTCACCGGACCCATCAATCTAACTGAAGGAACCCTCGATCTCCAGGGCACCCTTCCCACCTCCATCTCCAGCACCACCGTCGCCGCCACCGCCACCCTCACCGGTGATGGCACCCTCCCACGCCCCGTCACCCTCACCGGTGGCACCATCGCACCCGGCTCCGGCGTCGGCACACTCAACGGCATCACCGCACTCAACTTCAGCGCCGATGGCAAATACACCTTCGACCTCTCCGATTGGAACGGCACCGCCGGCACAGGCTACGACACCCTCAATGTCGACACCCTCGCCATCACCTCCGGCACCGCCGGCCCATTCGTCATCACCATCACTCCACAGTCCTTGGCAAACTTCACCGACACCCAAAAATCCTTCGTCCTCGTCTCCACCGCCAACGGCATCACCGGCTTCACCGAAGACGCCTTCACCATCGACGCCTCCGCCCTCCCCGCCGCCACCCTCGGCTGGTCCATCCAGCTCCAAGGCAACAACCTCGTCCTCGGCCACGGCCTCCCCGCCGGAACACCCTTCCAGCTCTGGGCCGCCGACAAAGGCCTGACAGGAGACGACACCCTCTTCAATGCCGACCCCGATGCCGACGGCATCCCTAACGGCATCGAATTCGTCATCGGCGGCGAGCCAAACCCCGCCAACCCCAACGCCAACTCCAACACCCTCCTCCCATCCATCGAAATCGATGAAACAAGCCTCCGCTTCAGCTTCCATCGCTCCGATGAATCCGCCGGCCTCAACCCCGTCTGCGAATACTCCACCACCCTGACCGGCTGGACCCCCGCCCAAGCCGGCGTCGATGGCGTCACCATCGAGGAAACACCCAACATCAACGGCGGGGACGACGTCGTCGTCATCATCCCCATCACCCTCGCCAGCCCGGACGGCAAACTCTTCGCCCGCCTCGCCGTCACCGAATAATCCATCATCCAAACCCTCTCCCCCTTCGTGCGGTCATCCGGTTCCGGGATGCCGCATTTTTTCTTCCAACAACCCAACATGGCAAAATTGTCACATTTCATGGCAATCATGCCATAGCCCACCCAACCATCGCCCCATCATGCTGGCCCATGGCCATCCGCCGAATTCGCCAAACCCGCCCCTTCATTCTCTTCCCGCTCCTCCTCCTCGGCGCGGTCATCGCCCTCGCCTGGAACCCTCCATCCCCCGCCCCACCACCCCCTGGCTTCACCAACCGCCGCGCCATCGTCTTCGGCATCGATGGCCTCCGCTCGGATGCCCTCAAGCTCGCCGTCGAAAACGGCACCGCACCGAACATCGCCGCCCTCATCCGCCATGGAGCCGTCACCTGGAACGCCTACGCCGGTGGAAACCTCGGCACACCCACCCAACAAGCCACCAACAGCGGTCCCGGCTGGGCCAGCGTTCTAACAGGCGTCTGGACCAACAAACACGGCGTCACCAACAACGCCTTCACCGGCCGCAACTTCACAGACTACCCTCACTTCTTCAAACCCCTCAAAGCCCTCGACCCCTCCACCACCACCTCATCCCTCGTCAGCTGGCCGGAAATCAACAACTTCATCGTCGAGGGCTCCGGCGGCGCCACCATCTGCGACTGCCACACCTACACCAACGGATCCTACGACAACCGAGACGCCCAACTCACCACCAAAGCCGTCGAACTCATCAACACCGGCCTCCTGGACGTCATGTTCCACTACCTCGGCGCGGTCGACATCGCCGGCCACACCTACGGCTTCAGCCCCACCGTCCCCGAATACATGCAAGCCATCACCGCCGCCGACACCCGCGTCGGCCTCGTCCTCAACGCCGTCCGCAACCTCCCCGACTTCGATCCCGCCGAATGGCTCTTCGTTCTAACAACCGACCACGGCGGCATCGGATTCGGCCACGGCGGCCAATCCAACGAAGAACGCATCATCCCCTTCATCGCCTCCGGCGGAAACGTCCCGAAAGGCATCATCACCCGCGAAGTCATCGGCCAAGTCGCCGTCCCCGCCACCGTCTTCCGCCACCTCGGCCGCGGCATCCCCGCAGACTGGGGCTGGGAATCAGACGCATTCCAAATCGGCGCGAAACTCCACGCCTCCACCGCCGCCCAAGCCGTCCTCCTCGCATGGTCCCTCCCACCCGCAGGCATCGAAGGCCTAACAGGCTACACCATCGCCCGCAACGGCACACCCATCGCCACCCTCCCTCCGGAAACCACCCATTTCACCGATCCATCACCAGCATCGCCCGGAACCACCCTCACATATTCCCTAACACTCGACGGCTCCAACGAGAATCCCCTAACCGCCACCACCCCCGCCCCCGGCACCCCCACCCCCGGCGATCCCCCCGTCCTCCACCTCTCCTTCGACGACAACCTCCTCGACTCATCCGGCCGCAACAACCACGCCACACCCGAAGGAACCCCATCCTTCAGCTCCGGAAAATCAGGAAACGCCCTCGTCCTCAACGCCTCCAGCACCGCCCGCCTCGGCTCCACCACCACCGGCGCACCCTCCGATCTCCTCTTCGGCGCAAACTCCGACTTCACCATCTCCCTCTGGTTCAAAGCCAACTCCCCATGGACCACCGACCCCTCCATCCTCTCTAACAAAAATTGGGACAGCGGCGCCAACCAGGGCTGGATCATCGCCGGCGAAAACAACGGCAACGACTGGCAATGGAACCTCAAGGGCAACCTCCTCGCCCGCCGCGACTTCGATCCCTCCAACGCAAACATCGCCGGCTCCACCTGGCGCCACATCCTCATCACCCACGACCGCGACGGCCTCGCCACCTTCCACCACGACGGCCAAATCATCGGCACCTCCTCCATCGCCAACGCCGGAAACATCGACACCACCTTTCCCATCCGCATCGGCCGCGATGGCAACAACGGCTACCCATGGAACCAAGGCGCAACCATCGACGAACTCAAAATCTGGCGCCGCCTCCTCACCCCCGCCGAAATCACCGCGGAATCCGGCTCCTCATCCCCTCTAACAGCCTATCAGGCATGGATCGCCGACCAAGCCTCCCTCCACTCCTCGCCATCCACCCTCCTCAACCCCGCCGATGACCCCGATGCCGACGGCGCGGACAACCTCCTCGAATACGCATGCGGCACCTCCCCCTTCCGCCCCAACTCCATCCCCCACATCCGCATCGAGTCCTCACCCACCGGAAAAACCCTCCGCATCACCCAACGCGACGGCGGCACCGGCATCCACGGCACCTCACCCCACTACCTCGCCTCAGGCCTCCGCTACACCATCCAACAATCCCCAAACCTCCAAACCCCCTGGTCCTCCATCCAAGGCACCGCCACCCAGAACGACAACACCTCCCGCGCCCTCGGAAACGGCCTCCACGAAGTCGCCATCGACCTCCCCACCTCCTCCCACGCCTTCTTCCGCCTCCAAGTCGAATTCGACACCCCCTGACATTCCCGCCCCACACTCTGGCAATATCGCCAGCCATTCTGGGAAAATCCCCATAGCCCCCACCCGCTAACTCCATTTCAATCAACCATCGCATGAATCCGTCCCTCCCTTCCCTCTCCATCCTCGCCGGCGCCACCTTCTTCGCCGGTGCCGCCAACGCCGCACACGTCATCACCAACTCCTCGTTCAACAACGACTCCGGATCCGCGATCACCGGCACCAACGGCACCCGCACCATCTCCGGCTGGGGCAGCATCCACCTCTACAACCACACCTACAACGGCACCCAAGGCCCCAAACTCGGCGGCATCTCCAACATCCCCGACTACGGCGTCAACGACAACATCACCATCGCCGAAGCCAGCGGCCTCAACGGCACCTACAAAGGACTCGGCGCCCCAAGCCAGACCGTCAACCTCTCCTCCGTCCTCGACTCTGGAACCCTCGCCGCCATCGCTCTCGGCAACGGAACCTTCTCCTTCTCCTCTTGGATGACCGGCTACACCAACGATAACAACATCGTCGCCACCCGCCTCCGCTTCTTCAGCGGCACCAGCGGATCAGGCACAAACCTCGGAACCTTCACCCTCGACCGTGGCGTCACCACCAACCAAATCACCACCGCAGACATCCTCGTCAATCCCGGCGGCCCTAACAACGCCACCTCCACCACCGACCCGGACTTCTGGGCCCTCTACGAAGTCATCAACACCGTCCCCACCGGTGCCGTCTCCATCACCGTCGACTTCGTCGCAGGCACTGGCCATATCGCAGGTGGTGCAAATGACTGGTATGCCGACCACGTCGTCGTCGACATCATCCCCGAGCCCACCTCCGCACTCCTCGGCAGCCTCGGCGCCCTCGCACTCCTCCGCCGCCGCCGCTTCTGATCCCGGCGTTTTTCTCCTTCCCTACCGCCCCGCCCGCGTCACGCTGGCGGGGCCATTTTTTATGAATCCGGAGGACCCACAGGAACTCAAAAACGCCCGCGCCCTCTGGCTCAACCACCGCTTCGATGAGGCCCTCGCCGCATTCGATGCCGTCCTCCTCTCACACCCGGACCACCCGCTCGCCCTAATCGATGCCGCCCGTGCCTTCGGCGGCCTCTACCAAATCGCCAAAGCGGAAAATCTCATCGACCGCTTTCTAACAGCATCAGGAAACACCCCATCCGCCCTCGCCCTCGCCGGCCAAACCTACCGCATGATCCACCGCGGCGCGAAAGCCCTCAACACCTTCGAGTCCTCCGTCGCCCTCGCCCCACCCGACCCCGCCACCGGCCTCGAACACGCCATGCTCCTCGATCGCGCCGGCAAACTCACCGAAGCCGACACCGCACTCGCCAACCTCCTCGATCGCCACCCGGACTTTCCCGAAGCTCGCTTCTTCCACTCCCACGTCGCCATCCGCCGCGGCGATCTAACAGCCGCCTCCCAGGCCCTCGAAACCCTCGCCTCGAACGACTCCCTCCACCCCTACCTCCGCACCCGCGCCTGCTACGCCCTCGCCGAAGCCGCCCACCGCGCTAACCACCCCGCCGATGCCATCCGCCACGCCATCCGCGCCAAATCCTTCGGCAAACCCGACGCCCCGCAACTCGAACACATCGCCTCACTTATCAACCAGCAAGGCGACCAACTCGCCCGCTCCTTCAACCGCTCCACCCTAACTACCTGGCAGCAAGAAACCCACCCGCCCGTCGCCCTCCTCACCGGCAGCCCCCGCTCAGGCACCACCTTGTTGGAGAAAATCCTCGATGCCCACCCATCCCTCCGCTCCTCCGACGAACACGACCTCTTCGCCCGCTTCCTCGCACCGCAAATCCTCCAACCACCCGGCCAAGCCGGCACCGGAGACGCCGGAAAACGCCTGACCGCCGCCGACCCATCACTCGTCTCTTCCCTCAGAAACACCTACTTCCAGGGCATGGAGGAACTCCTCGGCGAACCCCTCGCCAGCCGCGTCATGCTCGATAAAAACCCCTCCCTAACAGACCTCATCCCCGCCTGGCTCCGCGTCCTCCCCCACTCCAAAATCCTCATCATGCTCCGCGATCCTCGCGATGTCGTCCTCAGCTGCTTCCTCAACCACTTCCCCCTCAACGCCTACACCGTCAGCTTCCTCACCCTCAAACAAACCGCCCGCCGCTACGCCCGCGAAATGGAATCCTGGCTCCGCATCCGCGACCAACTCCCCGCCTCACAATGGCGCGAAGTCCGCTACGAAGACTGCGTCCACGACCTCCGCACCACCGCCGGCCACACCCTCGATTGGCTCGGCCTCGATTGGTCCGACGACGTCGCCAACTACCGCTCCACCCTCGCCCGCCGCCTCACCAACTCCCCAACCTACGCCGACGTCCAAGCCCCCCTCCACACCCGCGCCATCGGCAAATGGCAACGCTACACCGATTTTCTAACACCCGTCCGCGGCATCCTCGCCCCCTACATCCGCCACTTCGGCTATCAACCCTGAACGTGACATTCCAAACCCCTTCCCATGGAAAAATGCCAGCACTTCCGGCATTCCTGCCATGGCGCCAAATCCCCATCCGCCCGAAGATCCTCCCCCACCCACTTCCATGCCGCGCCTCCTTCTAACAACCTTCCTCGCCCTCACCGCGAACACTCTCCTCGCCCACCCCGATGGCCCGGACCCCATCCTCGCCTACGACTTCAACCGCGAGGCCATCCAAACGGACACCCTCAAACCACGCTTCGGCCCACCCCTCAACCTCGCCGCACCTCCCCTCGACGAACCTGCCGGAAAACCCGGCCTCCGCTTCTCTAACATCCCTTCCGCCCACCTCGTCCAGGCCGATCCGGAAACCCTCGCCAAATCCCTCCCCACCCGCGAGTTCACCATCGCCGCCTGGTTCTCCATCGACTCCGCTCAAAACTACGGCGCCCTCTTCTCATCCCACGAAGACAACGGAAACGCCGAAACCGGACTCGTCCTCGGCTACGACAACTCCCGCCCCATCCTCTCCCTCGCCACCACCGGCACCGACGATGGCGATGGCCGCATGGTCACCCTCCGCGGCGAAAAACCCTGGAAAACAGGACAAATCCACCAACTCGTCGCAACCTACGACGGCACCACCACCACCCTCTACCTCGATGGCGAAGTCGCCGCCACCTCCGCCGAACCCACCGGAGACATCCACTGGCCCGCCGACCCTCGCCGCATCGCCATCGGCGGTTACCTCGATCGCGACGAAAACTTTCCCCACAACGGCCGCCTCATCAGCCTCCGCCTCTTCAACACCTGCGCCACCCAACAATGGGTCACCCACGACCTCGAACACGGCGAGGAACTCCGCCGCTTCCCCATCGACGAACCCCCACCCGTCGTCCCCGCCATCGTCGTCCATCCCTACCTCCAATGGATCACCACCACCGAAGCCACCATCCGCTGGGAAACCAACTTCCCCTGCGTCGGGCAGGTCCGCTGGGGCCTCAGCCATCAAACCGACACCCTCATCGACGAATCCGAACCCCGCACCCATCACGAAATCAAACTCACCGGCCTCGAACCGGAAATGCTCTACTACTACCAAACCCTCTCCACCGCCTCCGGCGAAAAAGTTCTCCCCACCCATCAAGGCACCCTTCTCGAAACACCCGTCTCAACCCTCCAAACCGCCAACAACCCCAACACTCCCTTCGCCTTCGTCGTCCTCTCAGACGTCCAAACCGGCGGCTCCGTCCCCGAATCCATCGCCAACGCCGCTTGGGAACTCAGACCCAACTTCACCGTCATCGCCGGCGACCTCGTCGATAACGGAAACGTCAAATCCCAATGGACCGACGAGTTCTTCAAACCCCTCAAACCACTCATCGAACGCGTCCCCTTCTACCCCGTCCTCGGCAACCACGACCTCGATGCCCGCCACTACTACGACTACATGTCACTCCCGAACCCGGAATACTTCTACACCTTCTCCTTCGGAAACACCCAGTTCTTCATGCTCGATACCAACCGCGACGTTCGCCCCGGCACCGAACAATACCAATGGCTCGATCGCGAACTCGCCGCCTCCACCGCCACCTGGAAAGTCTGCGTCCACCACCAACCACCCTTCTCCTCGGACGACGACTACGGCAACGACTGGAAACGCCCCATCCGCCAAGCCACCCTCGGCGATGAAAAATCCAAACCCCTCGTCGCACTCTACGATCAATACAACGTCGACCTAGTCTGGTCCGGCCACATCCACTCCTACGAACGCACCTGGCAAATCCGCAACGGACAAACCGTTGAAAAAAACGGAACCCTATACATGATCACCGGCGGCTCCGGCGGACCCCTCGAACGCCACGGCCCATTCCGACCCGGATTCCAACGCACCATCAAACGCGGCCACCACTTCTGCTACGTCGCCGTCAATGGCGGACAGTTCGAAATCCAAGCCTACGACCTCGATGGCCGCCTCTTCGACCACGTCAAACTCTCAAAAGAACAACCACCCGCACCCGCCCAGCAACCCGACTCTCCCGAGCCATGAAATCGAACACCCACCAAGTCGCCATCATCGGCAGCGGCATCGTCGGCCTCGCCCACGCATGGGCCGCCGCCAAAACCGGTGCACAAGTCACCGTCTTCGAACGCACCGACAAGGCACGCGGCGCTTCTGTTAGAAACTTCGGCATGTTCTGGCCCGTCGGTCAACCCGCGGACCTCTACCCCGTCGCCCTCCGCAGCGGCGAGCTCTGGCGCGAGTTCGCCACCGCCATGAAAACCACCGCACGCCCCTGCGGCTCCGTCCACGTCGTCGACCACGATGACGAAGCCGCCGTCCTCGAGGAATTCGTCAAACTTGGCGGCGACCTCGGCTACGAATGCGAACTCTGGAACCGCGCCACCGTCGAATCACGCTGCCCCGGCGTCCGCCCCGGCATCGCCAAAGCCGGACTCTTCAGCCCCACCGAAACCAACATCGACCCCCGCGAATCCATCGCCACCCTCCCAGCCTTCCTAACGGAAAAATTCGGCGTCCGCTTCCGCTGGAAAACCGCCGTCACCGAAGTCACCACCGGCCTGCTCCGCACCGCCGATGGCACCAAGCACAACTTCGACGACATCTTCATCTGCTCCGGCCACGACTTCGAATCCCTCTTCCCCGCCGTCTTCACCACCGTCCCCATGAAGCCATGCAAACTCCAGATGCTCCGCACCGTCCCCCAACCCGGCGGCTGGAAACTCGGACCCATGCTCGCATCCGGCCTCACCCTCCGCCACTACGCCAACTTCGAGATCTGCCCCTCACTCAACGCCGTCAAACAACGCATCGCCACCGAATCCCCGGAACTCGACCGCTACGGCATCCACGTCATGGCCTCGCAAGACCGCAACGGCGGCATCGTCCTCGGCGACTCACACGAATACGCCAACGACATCGAAATCTTCGACAAGGCCGAAATCGACGACCTCATCCTCCGCGAACTCCGCCGCCTCTTCGACTTCCCCGATTGGACCATCGCCGAACGCTGGCACGGCATCTACGCCAAATACCCCGACCACCCCGAGTTCCGCGCCGAACCCCTGCCAAACGTCCACATCGCCACCGGCATGGGCGGCTCCGGCATGACCATGTCCTTCGGCCTCGCTGAAATGTTTCTTGGAAAGCAACTTTTTTCGTCATAACAACCGCCATGTCCTTCACCGCCAACGGCCGCACCTACCCGCTCCCCTCCAATCCCATCGCTGTCATCTGCCTCGATGGCTGCGCCGATGAATACCTCTCCACCGCCATCGCCCGCGGAAAAATGCCTCGCCTCGCCTCCATGGCACGCGATGGCTGGCGCGGCATCGTCCGCGGAGCCCTCCCATCCTTCACCAACGTCAACAACACCTCCATCGTCACCGGCGTCACCCCGCAAACCCACGGCATCTGCGGAAACTTCTTCCTCAACCCCGAAACCGGCACCGAAGTCATGATGAACGGCCCGGAATTCCGCCGCTGCGGCACCCTTCTAACAGCCGCCGCCGACGCCGGCCGCAAGGTCGCCTTCATCACCGCCAAGGAAAAACTCCGCACCGTCCTCGGCGATGGCGTCGTCGAACGCGGCGGCATCGTCTTCTCCTCCGAGAAAGTCGACGAAGCCAAAAAAGCTACCCACGGCATCGACAACGCCATGGAAATCATCGGCAAACCCCGCCCCGAAATCTACTCCGGCGATGCCTCGATCTACGTCCTCGAAGCCGGTGCCGCCCTCGCCGAACAAGGCGTCGCCGATTTCCTCTACCTCTCCACCACCGACTTCATGCAACACAAGTTCGGCCCGGAAGCCCCGGAAATCCTCGATTTCCACGAGAAAATCGACACCGCCATCGGCCGCTTGTTAGATGCCGGTTGCACCGTCGCCCTCACCGCCGACCACGGCATGAACGCCAAAAACGACTCGAACGGAAATCCAAAAGTCATCTTCGTCGAGTCCATCCTCCGCGAAAAATTCGGCGATGCCCTCCGCGTCATCTGCCCCATCACCGATCCCTACGTCGTCCACCACGGCGCCCTCGGCTCGCTCGTCATGGTCCACCTCGACAACCCCTCCATCCGCTCCGAAGTCGCCGAATTCCTCTTCGCCCAGGACGGCATCACCGAGGTCCTCACCCGCGAACAAGCCGTCCTCAAACTCGAACTCGCCCCAGACCGCATCGGCGACCTCGTCGTCCTCTCCGGCCGCGATGTCGTCGTCGGCAAATCCCCCGAGCACCACGATCTATCCGTCTTGAAAGGCGGCCTCCGCTCCCACGGCGGACGCTACGAGGAACTCGTCCCCCTCGTCATCTCCAAGCCACTCACCCCCGCCCTCAAACCCATCGCAGAAGGCGACCCACGCAATTTCGACGTCTTCCTCTTCGCCTGCTCGGTCTGATCTAACAAAACATGGGCACCCCCTCCATCCCTCGCCGCCATTTCATCGCCACCACCCTGGCAGGCACCGCCGCGCTCGCCTCCACCAGCGCGCAAACCTCACAACCCGGCAAACCCCTCACCGTCCTCCACCTCACCGACGCCCACATCCGCCCGGAACACGACGCACCCAAACGCTGCGCCGCCATCCTCCAAGGCATCCTCAAACGCCACCCGGAAATCGGCCTCGTCATCAACACCGGAGACAGCATCTACGCCGCCGATTACAACCACATCACCCGCGAGCGCGTCCTGGAACAGTGGAAAATCTGGGACGATGTCGTCATGGCCGCCCTCAAGCGACTCCCCGTCATCCACGCCATCGGCAACCACGACCCATGGTGGGCCGGCCCCAAGGACGATGAAATGCATGGCATCCCCTACGTCTGCAAACGCCTCGGAATCGAAACCTCACACACCACCCACCGCCACGGCGGCTGGGAAATGATCGCGATCGACAACCACAACGGCGCACTCGGCGAGACCCAACAGAATTGGCTCTTCGACCACCTCGATTCCCTCCCATCCACCGCACCCGTCCTCCTCGCATCCCACCTCCCCATCTTCTCCCTCGCCGGCGATTACGACGGCGGAAACATGCGCAACGCCAAAGCCGTCGTCGACAAACTCGCCGCCCGCAAAGCCCCCGTCATCTGCCTCAGCGGTCACATCCACATCCAAAGCAGCGAGTCCCTCTGGAACATCAACTTCCACTGCAACGGCGCACTCAGCGGATCATGGTGGGAACCCGGCGACGCCGGCGATGGCAGCTACAAACGCACCCCCGCAGGCTACGCCCTCCTCCGCCTCTGGCCGGACGGCAAAAGCCAATCCGTCTATCTCCCGCTCCCCGGTTAGAACCTCGTCCCCCTGACAATCACTCCGGCTCCACCGCCTGCAATTGGAAAAACCGCTTGTCCTCGGCAGGTCCCGCCACTTGCAGCAGGAAGTCCCCAAGGCTGTTTCCAACCGTCACCCCCGGGCTCTCGGATGTTAGAAAAGACCAGCCGGCCAGCGTCGTGCTCGTCGCCGCCTTCAGCTTCAAGGTCAGCGTGTTGTTCTCCGCATTGCGCGTCAGCACCGTATCGCCCGGTCCCGGACCACCTCCACCCAGATTCGCCATGATGTAATTCACCGCATCCAACTGGCTCTCCAAAGGATCGGTCTGCGTCTGGTTCACCTCCGCCCCGTCATTCACCAAATCACCATCACTGTCCGCCTCGTTCGGATTTGTGAAATACACGAGCAGCTCCTGATAGTTCGTCAGCCCGTCACTGTCGTCATCGGCGGTATCCTGCGCGAAACCTCCCGTGATCGTCACCGTCTCCGCAACCGTTAGACTGAAGGTCTCCGCCTCCGCATCAAACGGCGCTCCCCAACCCGTGAACACATGCCCCAGATTCGGCGACGCTTCTATCAATGCGCTTTCCCCAACCTCATAAAGCCCCGTTCCGAACACCAGACCCATCGTCGGATTCGCGTTCTCCACACTCACAAACGCCTTGTTCGCCGCAGCCAGATCCGCCGTCACCGCCAACGACGCCCGACCCCGCTCATGCAACTCGATCACCTCATTCGCACTCAGCGACCGACCCCACACCGCCACCTCGTCAAGCATCCCGTCAAACACCCGGGTCCCCGTCCGCGCCGCACCGAAGTTCAGCGCCGTGAAATCCATGTTCGCAGTCGCCGTCGAAACCGTCGGCCCCACCTTCACCCCGTTGATGTAAACACTCAGCGTCGTGTTCGCACCGCTCGGCTCGAACACATGAACCACATGATGCCACAACCCGTTTGTTAGAGAGCCAGCATTCTGCGCTCCGGATGTCCCCCCGATCCACGAAATGAACGTGCTCCCGTTCGCATCGTTCGTCCCGAAGGAAACATCGAAATTCCCCGTATCCGCCGGCTCGAAAACATAGTCGCGCAGGACATCATTGACCGCACCGATGTTGTCCGCATCAGGCTGTAAATAAAACCAGGCGGAGATCGCAAAACTCGACCCAAGCGTCGCCGCACTCAGCGTCGGCACATTGAACCATCCGCTGCCAGCCGTCGCAGACGTGTCATCCTTCGCCACATTCAGCGCATTCCCCACCAACAACACCGACCGATCCGTCCCGGTCACGGCATCCGCACCGGCATAAGCCACATCACCCGCAAACCCCGCACCGCTTCCCGCAATCGCCGGAGTCACATCATAAGTCGTGCCGCTCCCATAACGCCCGTTGTGCGTCGCCCCGCCACCCACCTGGTTGGCAATTCCGGCGGTGCCCGCAGCTTCAAAATTATAATAAGCCAACAACCCGCTGCCCAAATCGGCATGCGCGGAGGCAAACGGGAGCATCGCACCCAAAGCCATCAGGGAAATTCGTTTCGATATCATGATCGGTCTTGTTTGGTTTAATTGAAAACTCTCAACGCACCCGCCGGCGCATCAGCGCCAATAGCCCGAACCCACCTAACAACGCTGCCCCAGGTTCCGGAATCGCGATCCCGGAAAGCCCCCGCTGATAGAGACTCGTCGCATTCACACCACCCACACCATTGTTGATCTCGCTCGCCGTGAGTGCCCGATCCCAGATCGCAAGCTCCTCGATCATCCCGTCCCAGTCCCGATCACCTGTCGGATCCGGGCTGTTGCGCTCACGGCCAAACAACAGGTTCGTGAACGATGCCGTCGCACTGCCATTCGTGTGCGTCCCGATCACGCTGCCATCGATGTAAAGCGTCAGGCTTCCGAATGAATAGACCATCGCCGCGTGATGCCAACTCCCCGTCGAAACACTGTTGGCGGTAATCGATGCATTGGTCACCCCGTTGACGTAGCCAAGGAAATTGTAATTCGCCGATGGCGCGGTAATGGTGCCTGAAAGCGCATTCGTCCCCAGCGAAACGGTGAAATTGTTCCCGGACTCCAACAGATGATACCGATTGCTTGTATTTGTCGCTCCAGGTGTAAGCGCGAACCAAAGAGAGATGGTGAACTCATCCCCAACCGTCGCGGAGGAAATCGTCGTGCTGATGAAGTTCTGCCGGGCATCCACCAAATTCAGCACCCCTCCAAGGGACGACGAAAGCACCGGCCGATTGCTCAGCCCGTCACCTCCGTTGAACGCCGCATTCCCCGTAAATCCCGGACCCGAAACGTTGGCTCCGGTTCCCGTGCTGCCGCTGAACGTCGCATCGAACGTTCCCGGATCCGCCTGGTTCTCCAACCCCGCAGATCCCGTCTCGTCGAAGTTGTAATAGGCGATCAGATTCGTCGACAACGCCCCCTCGGCCAGCGGCATTACAATGGAGATTAAACTGATGGGAATGAGGAGTTTCATGGGAATAACTTTTCGTTGGATGATCTCTCGGGGGCTCATGGCTGCTCACCCAACAGAATGTAGCTGTTCACACTCTCGGATGGCGCGGGGAAGGTGACGTTCCAACCATCAACGGTGGGAACAATCGAAACGGCCGGATCGCTCAAATCAATCGCTTCCCAGATCGACTGATCTTCGGAACCCATCAGGCTCATCAATAGCGTCACCGCACCCGTCTCCGGATTCAGACTGATCCGCGGCGTGGTCAAGGCGATCGCTCCCGCCGAACTCGGCGAAAGATTCTCCCGCACAAATTCCACCAACAACGCGTCGCTCACCGTCGGACTCGTGCTGGTGATGTTGACCTCATCCCCATCCGGAATCTCATCCCCATCCGTATCCGCGAGGTTGGGATTGGTCTGATAGATGATGATCTCTTGAAAGTTTGTCAGCCCGTCATCATCCGGATCTGCTAGATCCTCGGTGAAAAATGCCGTCGCCGTCGCATCGGCACTCGCCGTAAAGGTGAAGGACCCCGGCTGCCCCACAAAACTCCCATCCCAGCTCTCGAAAACATACCCCGGGCTCGGCGTAACCGAGATCGGAACCTCGGCATTCTGATTGTAAAGCCCGCTGCCACTCACCGTTCCCGAAGTGGGCGGACTCGCACTCAGCGCCACATTGATTTTCACCGAGGTCAATGAATCCCCGGCAATACCCCTTGCATAAACTTCCTGAGCTTCACTCAACGTCAACGCGCGGTTCCAAATCGCCACCTCATCAATCGAACCGTTGAACCACCGACCATCTGCACCCCGATAAGTCCCGATATGAAATCCCTCCGCCGCAACCACTGTCGTGTTCACCGGAATGACCAGATTGTATTCTTGAACCCCGTTCAGAAATCCAATCAGCGACCCGGCCTCCGTCGCCGTCGCAGGAGTAAAAACCGTTAGAATGTGATGCCACGTGTTGGTCGTGGACGCGTCCGGAACTTGCTCGGACGCACTCACATCGGCCGTCGGCGCCGTGTTGTCGCAGAACAACTGGAATGCCGTCGAAGTCGTCGGCGAACCCTCGCGCAATCCATAGGACATCGTGTATCCCCCGGTGGTCGGATTGCCCACGGACTCATAAACCATCTGACGCGCCGACCCAGACGATGCCACCGTCGTCCGGAACCACGCGGACACCGCCCACGGCTGATTCACATTCACATTCGATGTCACATCCAGATAATCGCCATTCCCATCCAACAACAACGCCCCGGTCCCAACCCTGGGCGTCCCGCCGGTGCTCGCATTGCCTAACAGGCTGCCATTGTATGCGGCCCCACCCGTCGCCGATGCATGATTGGCAACTCCACCTTCAAAATCCCAATAAGCAACCAGGTTGTCGGTAACCGCCGATTGCCCGGGCAGGACAATCGCGGAGGTGATCAATGCGAGTGTGGCGATTTTCTTCATGACGTTCGGTAAAATGAGGTTGCTGGTGGTTTGCTTGATTGTTGGTTCCCGAAACCTCTCAGCGCACAAAATCCCTCTCATGCGTTCTATCGGTTTCATAAATGGCTCAATCGGGTTTCGAATTCAATCCAAAAGTTTCTTTCTGGCAACTTTGTCACCAGCTAGCACGGCTTTCATCGACGATTCCATGGGTTCAAGAGGATATTCATGGCTCAATCTCAAAACGAATGAACCACGGTGCGGGCAGTGGCATCGGAAGCGAAAAAAGAAAGTCTCCGGAAAACACATCCCCCGCCAAAGCCGCACTCGGGCCAATTCTCGACCAATCTTCAAGATCACCCGCACCCTCCGCAAACAACCTCACACTCAACGTCCCCTCCGCCGGATGACGAAACGCCATCGGCACCGAAAGCGCCCCCGGCGAAATCAGTTCACGGATGTAATCATAAAGCGCCGAGTCATCCGTCTGCGGATGCGTCCCCACCGTCCGCTCCAACCACGCCGGAACAAAATCCCCATCCAGATCCACCAGCGCGTCCTCACCATCCTCGGGATCAAGACCATTCAATGTCTCCCACCAGTCCTCAAGCGTATCCCCATCCGTATCCGCCGCGCTGATCTCCGTCGGCAACGCGGTCGGAACACCCTCATGATACAACGCCTCAATCTCTTCCGCCCCCAACGCCCGCGACCACAACGCAACCTCATCCACCATCCCGTCAAAATTCCGACCCGTCCCCTCGCGATGCCCACCGATGATCAACCCCGCCGTCTCAGCCGCCGGGCCCGGCACCGGAATCGCATGCACCGCAACCTCCCCGCCATCGACATACAACCGCAAGCTCGCACTGTCGAAAGTCATCGCCACATGCGCCCATCGATCCGTGAAAATCGTCCGGTCCAGCTCACACACGAACGGCCCCTGCGCCAACGGCGTCGGCTGCGCCGTACTCGCCGCTCCCGCCGGCTGCAACGTCACCGTGAACAACTCCAAATTGACCTTGCTAGCATCCGTAGCCGACGCCCGGAACCCCGCCGAAAGCACATACCCGGCCGATGGACTGCCACCCAGCGCCGACTCTAACAAAAAGTGCCGCTCCGCACTGCCATGCGCCGGCAGCGTCGTCGGCTTGCACCACAGGGAAAACGTATGCGCAGCACCATTGTCATGCAGCGGATTCCTCCCCGCGCGCTCCGGCAGCGGCGGCGTGTCATCCAACGTCTGCCGCCCGATCCTCAGATACTGCTGCCCGCTCCGCGAAAACGAAACCGCACCTCCGCGCAACCCGCCATCCTCCACCAACGCCGCTCCATTCACCGCCGTCGCATCGAACCGGCTGCCCAACACCGACCGATTCTCCAAATCCCCGTCGAACGACCACCACGCCCGCAGATCCCTCCCCAATCCCTCACCTTCCTTCGGCGTCAGCTCGTCATACGGAATCGTCACCTCCCGCTGGATCGTCCCGTTCGCCAGATAGAACCGCGCCGTCATTACCGCCGGATTCGTCCGCGCATCCGCTGTTAGAGTCAGAAATTGCCGCGGCTCCTGCGACGACCACTCAAGGTTCGGATGCGTCACATCAAGACTCGGAATCACCGAAGCATGCGAGGGCGATGTCACGAAATCATGCAGATCATAACCAATCCGCTGCCGGTGGATCAGATGCCGCGAAACATGGATGTCCCCGCCTAACAGAACCACCCCGGGGATTTTCTTCTCCCGGATGAAATCATACAACGCATCCCGCTCATGCTGATAGGTGAACATGTCGTCGCTCTCCCCGTTCTTCTTGTCCACCCAGACCTGCCCCATCGCCAACACCTTGAACGGAGCCTTCGAATCTTCCAGCGCCTGCCGGATCCAGTTCCACTGCTCGGGCCCGAAACACGTCCTCTTCGCCGCATCCACCGGCGACTCCTCCGTCTGCGACCACCACCGCGGATCCAGCAGAAAAATCTCCATCGTCCCCAGATCCACCTTGTGATAGACCCCCTCAACACCCGTCCCATACTGGTCATGCGCCCGGTATTCGACAAACGCCTTGCGCGTGTTCTCCCTCCGATCCGCCGCATTCACGCCGTTGCCGTTGTTCAACCCGAAGTCATGGTCATCCCAGGTGCCAACCGTCGATGTGCCCCGGATCAGCGATCTCATGAACGGCGTCTCCAGAAACGCCTGCTGCTTGTCACGGCTCGTCGCCAGATCCTGCACATCAACGTAAGGCGTATCCCCGCCCAGCACCAACTGATCAATCCCTAACAGACCGATCCGCTCCCACACCGGCTCCGAGCTGCTGTTCGCGCAGGAAACGAACGCCGCCGTCACCACACCCTTCGTCCCCGTCGGGATCCGCGTCTTGAATTTCAACCCGTCCGCAGGCCCCACGATCTCCACCGGCGTTCCTCCTGTTAGGTCCTCGACCTTGTAGGTGTATTCCGTCGCCGCCTGAAGCCCGGTGATGTGGAACTTCGCCACATAGTCCTCCGCATCATCGCTCGTCGCCTCGCTCGTCCCCACCACCTGCGCGTTGGCATCCAGCACCGTCAGCCGCAACGGCTTCTCCACCGCTCCGGGCCGGTAAAGGAAATGCGCCTCGGTCGTCTTCACCGTCCCCACCATCGGTCCCGTCTGCGCCCCAAGCGGCAACACGGCGGTGGCGAATGTTAGATAAAACAGCGGTGCTCGGAAGAATGGATGCGGCATCATTTCAATGGGTAAGGGTGGTGATCGGTTCTTGTTGCAAAAGTCTTCCCCGGTAAGGCGGGTGAGGCGGCAAGGGCGGCGCGGCATGATTCCAATCCGGAAAATACGAACGCATCTTCCAGCTCCCCGGCGTCCCGGGAACCACCTCGGGATACCGCTCCCCACGCTCGCGCATCCGCAACACGCTCCGGTCCGTAAACGCCTCCATCAGCGCTGTTAGGTCCGCCGCTTCCTGGTCGCTGAGCTTCAGATCACCCAGATCCACCCGGTTCACCGTCTCCGGATAATCGGTCGCCCCCCATCGCTCCGGCTCCACATCCCGCCTGTTGTAGAAATCCACCACCTCCCGCAACGTCGCCACCGACCCGTTGTGAAAATACGGTGCCGTCAACGCCACATTGCGCAATCCCGGCGCCCGGAACTGCCCCATCTCCCCCTCCGCCAACGTGTGCCCGCCCAACCCCGGATCCTTCTCCCCCCGCGATGGCACCCCAAGATTGTCATAACCGAAATCACTCAACAACGCCTGCGGCCACGACGTCTCGTGCAGGAAATGACAATCCGCACACTTCCCCTGATTCCGAAAAACCTCCAACCCGCGCCTCTCCTGCTCGCTCAATGCCGATTCATCACCCGCCAAAAAATCATCGATCCGCGCGTCAAACGGCCGGAACATCGGCTCCTTCAAAAATTCCACCAAGGCCCGGTAAACCCGCTGTGCCACCCGCCCATCATCCGCCCACTCCGAATCCGTTAGACCGCCCCTCAGCCGCCCCGCATACCCGGCCTTCCGCACCCGCTCCGCCAACTCCGCCTCATCCCGCAAATTCATCTCCGCACCATCGAAAAACGGCCTCCTCACCTGCTCATGCAACGTCCGCGCACTCCCATCCTGAAACATCCCACCCTGCCACACCCACTCCTGATTCCCCGCCTCATCTAACAAATCCTCCTGATCCATGTTCGGAATCAACGCCGCATACATCAAGCTCGGCGCATTCCGCCTCCCCACCCGCCCCGCCACCGCCCCCGGCGATACCGCACGCGGATCCGCAAACGCCGCCTCCGGCACATGACAACTGGTGCACGACATCCCCGGCGGATTCGAAAGCGACGCATCCTCCAAAACCTCCCGACCCACCGCCGCCAATAACGCCTGCTCCCGCTCCTCCTCCACCTCACCCGCCGCCACAAAACCCGCCAGCACCCAAGGCGCGGCAGCGTTCAAAATGCGGCGGATTTCATTCAACATGACAACCAATACGCAACACACCTAGACAAAGTTTCCCGAAAGGCAACAAAAATCTTCAAGAGAAACCCAATCCATCCAAAGCGTTTCCCAAAATGAAACAATATCGTTTCCAAGAAACCTTTTTTCTTGGTAACCTCGCCCGCCATCCAATGCAGACCCGGCACCGTCCGGCCACGCCACCATGACCGAAACCCACCACCGGCAAAGCTTCGCCCACGCGAGGGTCAAAACCCTCCTCGCCGTGATGTTCTGCTACCTCTTCTACTACACCGGCCGCCAGAATTTCGGCTTCGCCATCCCCGGAATCTCCGAGGAATTCGGCCTCTCCAAAGCCCAACTCGGCTGGTGCAGCACCGCCCTCCTCTGGGCATACGCCATCGGCCAAGCCATCAACGGCCAACTCGCGGACCGCTTCGGCGGCCGCAAACTCATGACCCTCGGCGGCCTCCTCTCCTTCGTCATGAACTGGATCACCAGCTTCGCCGGCGGCCTCGCAGGCGTCCTCGTCCCCTGGGCCGGAAACGGCTTCGTCCAGTCCATGGGCTGGGCTCCCGGCAGCCGCATCCTCTCCAACTGGTGGGACCGCATCCACCGCGGCCGCGTCTACGGCTGGTACGTCTTCGCCGCCGGTATGTCCTCCGTCGTCACCTTCGGCCTCGCCGCCATCGCCGTCGACCACGGCTGGCGCTGGATCTTCCGCGGCCCCGTCTTCCTCATGCTGTTAGGCTCACTCGTCTTCTGGCTCGTCGTCCGCGAACGCCCCTCCCACTCCGGCTTCCCCGACCTCCCCGAAGAACCGGAATCCGCCCGCGAAAAACTCCACCCCGAACGCCACCTCACCTGGTGGGAACGCTACAAATGCGGCTTCGCCTGCACCCCATTCCTCTTCGGCTGCGCCGCCATCGGCTTCCAAAACCTCGCACGATACGGCCTCCTCGTCTGGGTCCCCGTCCACTTCCTCGGCGACGATTGGAAAAACTCCCCCCAAAAATGGATCTCCATCGCCCTCCCCATCGGCATGGCCCTCGGCGCCGTCTCCGCCGGATGGATCTCCGACCGCATCTTCGCCGGCAAACGAGCCCTCCCCGTCATCATCTTCCTCTCCATCGCCGCCTTCTGCGCCAGCGGCATGGCCTTCCTCGACCGCACCTCACTCCTCGCCATCCCGCTCCTCTTTCTAACAGGCTTCTTCGTCTACGGCCCCCAATCCGCCTTCTGGGCACTCTGCCCGGACCTGTTAGGAAAACGCCTTGCAGGCACCGGCACCGGAATGATGAACTTCTTCGCCTACCTCTTCGCCGGCCTCGGCGAGCCGCTCATCGGCTACCTCATCGAGACCAACGACTCCACCCACATGGTCTTCCCCGTCGTCGCCGCCTCCTGCGCGCTCGGAGCCATCCTCATGTCCTTCATCAGAAAATCCGCATGAACACCGAACGCACCGGCGGACGCGCACTCGCCGCCATCTTCTCCGGCCACGGCCACCCCTTCGACCTCCGCGAATTCCCCATCCCAGCTCCCGCCCAGGGCGAAATCCTCGTCGATGTCTCATGCAGCACCATCTGTGGCAGCGACCTCCACACCTGGCACGGCCGCCGCCAGGAACCCACCCCATGCATCCTCGGCCACGAAATCGTCGGCCGCATCACCGCCTTCGGCCCCGGCGCACCCCGCATCGACCTCCGCGGCGAACCCCTCACCGAAGGCGACCGCATCACCTGGACCCTCGCCGCCTCCTGCGGCCTTTGCTTCTTCTGCCGGCGCGGGCTCCCGCAAAAATGCGAACACCTCTTCAAATACGGCCACAGCTCCATCGCCCCCGGCCGCGAGTTCAGCGGCGGCTTCGCCGAATGTTGCATCCTCACCCCCGGCACCGGCATCGTGAAATTGCCCGAGTCCCTTTCCGACGCCATGGCCGCCCCCGCAAACTGCGCCGTCGCCACCGTCGCCGCCGCCTTCCGCCTCGCCGGCCCCATCGAAGGAACCACCGTCGCCATCCTCGGCTGCGGCGTCCTCGGCCTCACCGCCGCCGCCATGGCCCGCGCCCTCGGCGCAGCGGAAGTCATCGCCTGCGATCTCGATCCCCACCGCGCCAATCCCGCCACCCGCTTCGGCGCAGGACACTTCTGCCAACCCGCCAACCTCATCACCGACTCCCGCTCCCGAACCAACGGCCGCGGTGCCGATGTCACCATGGAATTCTCCGGCTCCGCCGCCGCCGTCGCAAACGCCTTCGCCGCCACCCGCACCGGCGGCGTCTCCGTCATCGCCGGAACCACCACCCCCGGCGGCTCCATCACCATCGACCCCAACGAACTCGTCCGCCGCATGCTCAACATCCGCGGCCTCCACAACTACGCACCCCAAGACCTCGTCTCCGCTGTCGACTTCCTCTCCACCTCCGCCACCACCTTCCCCTTCCACTCCCTCGGCGGCGATGGCTTCCCCCTCCCTGAAATCACCCGCGCATTCGAATCCGCCACCTCCAGCCCCGGCCGCCGCGTCTCCATCACCCCTTGAAGCATGCAAACCCCACTTCATCTCCCCTCCTACATCGCCGGACAACCCGTCACCACCGGCCGCACCCTCGAAGTCCGCTACCCATGGGACGGCTCCCTAACAGGAACCACCGCCCTCATCGACCGCGAACACCTCGAAACCGCCATCACCTCCGCCCTCGCATTCCCTAACGAATCCCTCACCCGCCGCGACCGCCACGACATCCTCCGCAAAGCCGCCACACTCCTCGCCGAACGCCGCGACGAATTCGCCGCACTCATCACCCGCGAAACCGGCCTCGCCATCCGCGAAGCCAAATACGAGACATCCCGTAGCTCCGACGTCCTCGACTTCGCCGCCATGGAAGCCCTCCGCGACGACGGCCGCATCTTCTCCTGCGACATCTCACCCATCGGCAAACCCCGCAAAATCTTCACCTCCCGCTACCCCGTCAAACTCGTCGCCGCCATCACCCCCTTCAACCACCCACTCAACCAGGTCGTCCACAAACTCGCACCCGCCATCGCCGCCGGCGCACCCGTCCTCCTCAAACCCTCCGACCGCACCCCTCTAACAGCACTCAAGTTCGCCGAACTCCTCTATCAGGCCGGCCTCCCCGGCCCCATGCTCAGCCTTTTCCTCGGCGGCATCGACGACATCGTCACCCCCATGATCACCGACGACCGCGTCGAAATCGTCACCTTCACCGGCTCCGTCGAAATCGGGAAATCCATCGCCCGCACCTGCGGCTACAAACGCCTCTGCCTCGAACTCGGCGGCAACTCCCCGCTCATCGTCCTCAACGCTGCCGATCTCGACCTCGCCAGCCCCGACATGGCGTCAGGACCGATCAACCTGAAGGCGGTGCGCGAGGCGGCGGACCGTTCCGCGATCCGCTCCGCGCTGGCGCAGGCACAGGGCAATATCTCGGGCACCGCCCGCCTGCTCGGCATCAGCCGC
>SXGQ01131282.1_pt1 | contig 26999 bp, 22 predicted proteins | sample 3178371 | NCBI WGS metagenome assembly SXGQ01 (sample SAMN11356859, study PRJNA531348) | freshwater metagenome | isolation source: freshwater sample F1-20 | place: China: Fuxian Lake, Yuxi | collected 2017-12-25 | reverse complement strand
TGTTTTGACCAAAGGGTACCTGAAGAAATAAATCGAAAAATTATAGATCATTTGTCTGATATCAATATGCCCTATAGTGCAATTGCTAGAGAATACTTACTTCGAGAAGGGATTCCACCAGATCAAATCATTAAAACAGGTAGCCCGATGAAAGAAGTTTTGGATTATTATATGCCAAAAATTAAGCAATCTGATGCGCTTCAGCGGCTGGGCGTTGAAAAGGGAAAATATTTTGTTTTAAGTTCACATCGTGAGGAAAATGTTGATCAGGAGCACAAATTACGTTCACTTTCGTTGGTTTTAGATTCAATTTGTAAAGTTTATAACTTACCAATCATTTTTGCTGTTCATCCGCGAACGGTAATAAGGATTGAAAAATTTGGAATTAAACTAAATCCTTTAGTTCAATTAATGAAGCCATTGGGATTTCTTGATTATGTGCAATTGCAAATGAATTCTTTCTGTGTTATCTCGGATAGTGGGACTATTTCGGAAGAGTCAGGAATTTTGAATTTTCCTGCGATTAACATCAGAGATGCCCACGAAAGGCCTGAAGCTAGTGAGGAAGGAATCGTTATCATGACGAGTCTAGATGAGGACATTGTTTTAAGTTCAATAAAATATGTGACGGAATTCAAAGGAAATGAAGGGAATGAGAAAGTGGATGATTACAATCGATCTAATGTATCAGACAAGGTGGTAAAAATTATTTTGGGGTATTCGAATTTTGTTCAAAGAAAAGTATGGTACAATGATAAACGGTAAGGCTTCTATAATCATTCCAGTTTACAATGGGTCTAATTTTTTAAATGAGGCGATCGATAGTGCATTAGCTCAGACGTATAAAAATTTTGAAATAATTGTAGTAAATGATGGCTCTACGGACCATGGATTAACGAGAGAAATCGCGTTGTCTTATGGAGATCTGATTAATTATTATGAACAAGAAAATGGTGGAGTCGCATCCGCTATAAATTATGGTTTAAAAGTTAGTCAAGGAGAATGGATATATTGGCTTAGCCATGATGATTTATATAGTCCAACAAGAATATCTGATGATATGGAGTTTGTGAAAAATAATCCTCAGGCTAAAGTACTATATTCAGATTTTTATATGATTAATGAAAAAGGAGTTGTATTTCACAAGGCCATTTTTGATATTCTAAAAATTAAATCTGTTAGAGAGGTATTAGAGCAAAATGGAATGCATTTTTGCGCGATTACACTACATCGATCTGTTTTTGACCAAGTTGGGTTTTATAACGTTAAAAACTGGACGATGCAAGATGTTGAAATGGTTATTAGGATAGCGAGAGATTTCGTCTTTTACAAAGTTGGTTCGAATTTCAATACTTCGGTTCGCGCATTGCCGTCACTTACTTATGGGAAGTACAATAATAGAATTGCTTACGATATGAAGCTTATTGGCAATTTACTAATGGAGCCTCAATCATTGAAGTCTTATTTTTCTTACGAAAAAGCAACAAATTTTGACCATTTTTATGAGTACTATTATTTAGGAAATTATTTTAGATTTTTAGGGGATTCAAAAAATTCAAATATTTTCTTTCAAAAGGCATTTAACGATTTCCAAATTCCAATCTCTCAAAAAGCTAAATATTATATTAAGTATTTAATTTCTAAGGTAAGGACTCCTGAAAACAGAGTTAGGTACTATTTTTTAGTTTCGCTTTTTTCGAGGATTAAAAAATCGTAGAATAATTTTGTTTTAATCTTCAATATTAGTCAGTTAATTATATTTTCATTAAGTAATCTCTTTTGATAAATTTATAATTGAACTTATAAAACCTGATACTAAGCAGATTCTTCGGCGGCAATCTTAAACCATTCAAAAATGAAATTTCAAAAGATTTATTTAGGTACTTTTTTGTTAGCAATTTTTGTTCGATCATGTATTATTTATTTTACTCCGCAGGCGAATAAGTTAATGGATTTGTCAATTTATAGAGAAGCTGGGCAATTAGTGGTTAACGGAATTAATCCTTATGATTATAATGACCAAAAAGAATTAAGAAATTATTTAAGGACGGACAGCATCTCTTATAATGAATATACTAGTCGAGATCAAGATTCATGGAACTTTCAGGCAGGGGCGGCTCTACCAATGGCAACATTATTTTTTGGCGGAATAGAATACTATTTTACATCTTATGAAGCATATAGATATATTTTCGCATTTTTTGATAGCTTGTTAGCTGTATTAGTCCTAGCAATTGTACTTAAAAAATGGAAATTAAGTGCTTATTCTATCATTAATAACGAAGCCCAAAGAAAATTTCAGTATTTTTTGCCTTATATAATTGGTTTAAGCTTAGCTGCAATTTCGCCAGTTTTTTTATTGCATGTAACGGTTAACCCTGAATATAAGGGGGTTGGACTCTTATTAATTTTATCTACATTTTATTTCTCTGATAATTCGTTAAAAATATATAGCATACTTTTAAGCCCATTATTATTAGGATTCTCTATTTCTTTTATTGGCCTGGGTATATTTATTGTACCCATATGTTTTTATAATATTTATACTAATTATAGTATTAAGTATTTGATTTTATATGGTTTCATAGCATTTGTTTCCTCAATAATTTGGCTAGTACCTTTTCTCCCGGAATTAATAACTATGATGAACTCTAGAATGAATTCTGTTTCAAATATTCCAAATCATGGATCTATGTATGTAATTTTTTATAAAATGATGTCTTTAAAATGTGTTTTGGCACTGAAAAATGTACTTACGTTTCTGTTTATAGGGATTAGTATAATTGGACTAATCAAAAAGCGATTAAATATCGCAATTTTATCAGCCAGTTTAATTTATATTTTTACCTGTATTTATCTTGTCTCGGGTAACTTGGATAGAGGTAATATAGCTATAACTATGGTAATTATTATTCTATTGTATTCGAGATTTTACAAAATGACTTTTTTGCTTACCCTACTATATTTCATTCACGGTTGTTTCACTTTTTTTTATACGTTTATTACTCAGCATATAAGATTCTATTTTGATGGGTATTTTATAGTGTTATTTTCATTAATATATTTTATATTTTTAATAAATCAGACTTTTAAAAATAAAAAAAGTATAAATGAAATTAAGTATTGAATTGCCTATATTTAACGAAGTGAGATGAGTTTTAAAAAACCTTATTCTTTTTATGATAGTGTTGTAGTTACCAATATTCCTAATTTCTATAAAATTAATTTATACAATGAATTAGCTAAAAATATAAGATTACATGTTATATTCTTAGCTAATTCATCTGAAGAAAGAAATGCTGATTTTTGTAATACATCCTCTTGTAAATTTGACTTTACTTTTTTAACTAATTCAGCTTTAGAATCTAGAAATTCAATACTAGGGGCTTTCAGGATTATTAAAATATTAAAATCAATAAAGTTCCGAAGTTTAATAATCGCAGAATGGTATGGTTTTGAATACTGGATTTCATTATTTTTCAGTTATAATGCTAAAATAATATTCACTTTAGAGTCGAATTTATTAGGCAAAGGATTACTTGGTAGAATCAAAGATGTTGCAAAATTTTTTTTTTTAAAGGGAGTAGATTTTGCTTTAGCGAGTGGCCCTAGTCATAAGAAGATTTTAAATCAATTAGGGTATTCAAAAAAAATATATCTTTTAAATGGCGTAGGTATTGCTAATGATTTTTCATATGATCGACCACTTAAAGAATGTGACACTAGATATAAGTTATTGTTTGTCGGGAGGCTTATTGAAGATAAAAACATTCTAAATTTGGTGCACGCTTTCAACGAGGTATTAAAAACTAGAGATATATCATTGACAATTATTGGTACAGGTCCTTTAAAAAATCAAGTTCTTAGTTTGATAAATCCAAATATAACTTATGTTGAAAAATATAATAATTCGGAAATGCTTCATGTTTATCAAAATCATGATATTTTAATTCTTCCATCACTTAAGGAGCCATGGGGTTTAGTGGTAGAAGAGGCACTTTCTTCAAAAATGCCTGTGATTGTTTCTCAATATGTTGGCTGCGTAAATTCGATTATATTTGATAAAGTTAACGGAGTTGTAGTTGATGCTGATAATATTAATTCTATGATTGATGGCATTAAATTTTTAGTTAATGATAAAAATTTTGATAAGGTATTTAATAATGTTATGTTATTTAATCGATTAGAAAAGGATATCAAACAAGTTGAAGCTTACATGGAAGCTATTAATTATGCTTAGTGGAAATAAACAGATTATTTCATAGTTTGTCCTTAATTCATCTCTCAATTTTATTGGCTTCACATTCGCTTTTTTCAATTTTCACCAATTCTATCGATAAAGCCACCTCTTACCATAGTTTCGAGATTTTTGAACAGAGATTTATATCACTAGGCAAGATATTAGCTAAAAGTAGTTAAAATGAAACACAAAAGTAAATACATTTTATACGGGATTTTGTTTTCATTATTAGGGCTAATCTCTTTTTTGAGTTCATATGTTCTAAATTATTATTTGGAAATTTCAGATGGAGCCCTTTATTCACTGGCTTATGAAAGAATTTCAGGACTAGATTTAATAGATGGATATGAAAACTTCTTTGGATATACAGGAGGCGCGGAACCTTTATCATTCTTAATATTTTATTTATTTTCAAAATTCACTTCTATAGAGTTTTCCAATGGAATTTTAAATACGGTTTTATTATTTGTAATTTTTAAATTTCTTTTTAAGCAAAGGATTAAAATATTGTTATTTATACCATTTGTAATAACTAACTATTACTTTTTATTATTAGAGTTTACAACACTCAGACTTAAAATTGCTATAATCTTTTGGATTTTAAGTCTATTGGCCAAAACAAAGGGAAAATCTAATCTCTATTATTTGTTCGCATTTTTGTCTCATTTTCAAATGGCTTTAATTCTTTTTATTAGGCTCTTAGTTGAAATGTTAATCAAAAAAAAATTCAAAATTAATCTTAATTATGTTATTTTTTTTTAATAATGTTAACATTCGTATTTGAGAAGATTCTAGGCAAATTTTTATGGTATTTCAATACTGAATTATACTTTCCGATGAAAACGATTTTATTTTTTATTCCAATGATTTTTGTTTTGAATCGCGTTAAATTCTTGTCTATAACATTTATAGTTTTCTTTTCCCTTGGAGTATTTATTGGGGAGGGAAGATTGTTGATTCTGTTGTTTTTTCTTATGATTTCGGAGTATTTATTATATGCAAAGAGGGATGTTGTCAGAGGATTTGTCTTGGTAATTTATTGTTTTTACTTCTCTATAAAGGGCATTGAATTTGCAATATCCTTAATTGAAAAAGTGCCTTATTTTTTATAAATTTTAGTTAATTTTTTTGTATTTGGCTATAATACTCTACCGGAATGAGACTTCATTCAAACTTATGATATGGCTAATTCGGTTTTACTTTTGTTAGGGAAATTTAATTCTGTCATGGAGGCCTTTGCTTAATCGTTAAGTTTTTTAGTTATGATGGCCAATTTTTTACCTCTTTCCTTTAAATTTAATTCAAATTCGACTACTTGAAGAACGCAGTAAAAGTCTTGATTATTGGCCAAATGCCTCCTATAATAAATGGGCAATCTTTAGTTACAAAAAGTGTATTTGATATTTTGGTTGAAGCTGAATACCATGTTGAATTTTTACCATTAACAAATTTAAATCATGGCAGTTCATTTTCTTTAATTTTTGATAAACTAAAATTCTATCTAAAAATAATTTTTAAGTTTTTAAAGAAAACTATTTTCGGGAATTATATAATATATTTAAACGGCGCTAGATCTATTGGGGGAACTTTTCGCAACTTACCTTTTTTAATAATTTCCAAAATATTAAGAAATAAAATTATTCTTCATTTTCATTGTGGGGATATTGACGATTTTTTAAATTCTCAAAATAAAATAATTAAATTTTTTTTGTTGTGGGCTTATAAACTGCCAGATAAATTAATCATACTCAGTCCAACTTTAAGTAAAAATTTTTCTCAATTAAAAAATAATGATAATCTAGTTATAATTGAGAATGGAATAAATAGTCCATTGGCAAAACCTAAGATAATTCGAGAATCTGAATCTTTTAAAATGCTATATTTATCTAATTTAATATTATCTAAAGGGTATTTTGATATTTTAATTGCTATAGATTACTTAGTTAATAAATTAAGTTTTAAAAATATTGAGTGCAATTTTTGTGGTGAATTTTTGACAAGTTATGATGACCCAGAATTAAATTCAATTGAAAAGATGAAAAAGGATTTTCATGACTATATTACTCAAAATAATTTAAGTAATCATGTAAATTATAAAGCTCAAATTTTAGACGAAGAAAAAAATAAAATATTAAATGATAGTCATATTTTAGTATTGCCTACAAATTATTCAACTGAAGCCCAGCCTTTATCAATTATTGAAGCAATTTCAAGAGGTAATGTAATTATATCCACAAATTTCAGAGCTATTCCAGATATGGTTATTAATCATTATAATGGTAAATTTGTTGCATTTGGAGATCCTCTTTCTATTGCCCATAATATTTTATACTTCATTAATAATCCAACAGATTTTACTAAGTATAGCAGTAATTCAATTTCGATTTTTCAAAAATCGTTTACCTATGATAGTTTTAAATGTAAAATACTCACTCTTTTTGAACAAATGAGTAAATCGCTCGAATGAAAGTTTCCATTATAACAGTTACACTTAATTCCGAAAAATATGTGGAGGATACATTATTATCTATTTTTTCTCAGACCTACCATAATATTGAATCTATTGTTATTGATGGCAATTCTACTGATGGGACAATAAGTATATTACAGAAATATCAAAATCAAATAAAATTTATAAGTGAGCCCGATTCAGGAATTTATGACGCAATGAATAAAGGCATAGCTTTGGCTACAGGTGACGTAATAGGTATTTTGAATTCTGATGATGTATTATTTGATAAGGATGTAATTATGAATATGGTAAAATCCTTTTCTAATGAGATAGATTGTGTTTATGGAAATGTTATTTTAGTTAATGAAGTCAATAAAATAGTTAGAAAATATTCCTCATCTAATTTTAGATTAAAAGATTTTGAATTAGGGCACATGCCCCCTCATCCTAGTTTTTATGTTCGTATGAATGCATTTCAAAAATATGGATCCTATAATACTTCTTTCAAAATATCTGCTGATTATGACTTGTTATTAAGGTTTTTATACCTACATAAATTAAAGGCAAAATATCTTGATTTTATAATGGTTAAAATGAGAGATGGGGGTATAAGTTCATCTCTGAAAAATAAATGGCTTTTAAATAAGGAAGTTCTAATATCTTGTCGCTTAAACAAAGTAGACACTAATTTCTTAAAAGTATACTCAAAATATATATTTAAGTGGAGGGCATTTTTCCCAATTATTTTTAAATGAATTATCTTGTAACTGGAGCAAGTGGATTTGTTGGAAGAAATCTATTTAATGCATTTGAAAATCACAATTGGGTAAATTTAGTTGCGTGGGATAGATCAAAAGATTTTTGCAGCCAAATAATTGCTAAAGAGGGGATTATTCATTTAGCTGGTAAAGCCCATGATCTTAAAAAGGTCTCTGATCCAGAGGACTATTATTTAGTAAATACCGAATTGACAAAAACATGTTTTGATGCATTTTTAAAATCCTCCGCGTCAATTTTCATTTACTTTAGCTCAGTCAAGGCCTCTGCTGATGAGGTTTCGGGAATATTGTTGGAGTCAGATGTGCCAAATCCAAAAACCCATTATGGGAAAAGCAAATTATTGGCTGAGGAATATATTTTAAGTAAAAAAATTCCCGAAAGTAAACGAGTTTATATATTGCGTCCTTGTATGATACATGGACCAGGAAATAAAGGAAATTTGAATTTATTATTTAAATGGGTTCAAAGCGGATACCCATGGCCACTTGGTGCATTTGATAACCTTAGATCTTTCTGCAGTATAGAGAATGTTTCATATGTAGTAAATGAGTTATTAACTAGATCGGATATTCCATCTGGAGTTTATAATTTAGCTGATGATCAACCCTGCTCCACTAATTTCATTATTGAGTTGATGGAGAAAGCCCTAGGTAAAAAAATTTTAAGTTTTAAAATCCCAAAGGCATATGTTTATTTGGTTGCAAAAGCTGGGGATGTTTTGAATTTGCCTATAAATTCAGATAGATTGCGAAAATTATCAGAAAGTTATGTGATTTCAAATAACAAATTAATCAATAAATTAGGCAAAAATTTACCCTTAAATGTAGATGAAGGTTTAAAAAATACGATTTCAAATCTTATATTAAAATGAATTAGTTATTTCTTTTAAATATCATAAATGCTTTTTCATTATTTAATAAAGTATAGTTTAATTTTAACATGGCAAGTTCTTCATTAATCAAATTCTCTGATTTATTTAATTTTGATAAGATAATAAAGTCTTTTTCAACAAATCCAAAATTATGATAGGTTGATGCTAGTTGAGATGTTTTATCAAAATAACCACTATTTAAAGGACCATATACGAGATGAATGTTATCATAAGATAATCCTAGCTGTTCAAAATTAAAAGACGCTTCACCTACGATTAAAATGTGACTTTTAGGAGAGACTTTTTTTTCTAATAATACTGGAATATTTCGAAATGGAATTATATCATCGTCACTTTTAAATACGTTTTTCACTAAAGTAGAGTAAACCGTATAATTTAAACTTTGTGATAAAATTAACAATGAAAATAATAAAGTATAATATTGTTTTAAGTAGCTAAAAATAAAATTTTCTAAATTAATAATAGCCAACAAAATAACTCCTAAATAATAATGTTGCCAAGATTTATTAACAAAAAATAGCAAATATATTAAAGCCAATAAAAAGTTAAGTGCTAAAATTGATGTTAATTTTTGATTATTACTTTTAAATAAATTCAATACTGAATAAAGTGATGTAATACATGCTATAAAAATGATTATAAAATTGAAATAATTATTATGGATCATTTCAATTTTATTAAATATTGAAATAGTCCCTCCTTGTCCATGGTTTGTTTTGTTAGAAACCATATCTGCCTTAAATCCTATGATAAAAGCGTTAAATCCTTCTGGATGCAAGAGATATGGATTTGTGATTAGACGAAATACAAAAATAATAAAGAATGAAAATAAAATTATTTTTATTCCTTTTATGAAATTCAACTTGTTGGCAATAATTTGATAAATCAATAATATCGGGAAAAAAATAATCACTTGTATTTTAATAGAAAATGCAATTGAAAAAAATATAATGGCGATCCAGTAGTTTTTACTGATCTTAAAATCATCTAAATTTAAATAGTAAATTGAAATGATTAACATGCATACAAAGAGCCAGTCAGGATGAAAAATGATTGCATTTATCCAAAATGCGGGCATAGAAATAATTAATAATAGAACTAAGGGTGCATTTTTTTTTGGCTGATTATTTATGAAGATTTTATAAAGAAAAACTAATGAAATTATGGCAGAGACTGTGCTAATAAGACGGGGTACTAAAATCGTGAATTCTATGGTATTCAAAAAAAAGAAAATAGAGCTTAAGGCGTAATTAAAGAAAAAATACAAGTAACCGTAATTGAAAAATCCGGTTCCAAAAAATAATCTCAAATCTTGATTAACGATTCCTTTGTGAATCCTTGATAAACTACCATGAAATGCCCACTCATCTCCTCCATTAGTTAGTATTAAAGTGTGTAAATTTAGATTTTGGGCACATAATATTGAAAGTAAAACCAAGGTTACTAAGCAAATTAAAATTATTGTTATGTTAAGGAAATAATATTTTTTCTTTAGTCCCATTAATCAATATTTATTTTATTTGTAAAAATATTAAAAATTGATTGTATTACTTGTTTTTTAGTGGTCAAACAAAATGTGATTCGTAGGGAAATAAATTAATATATTTTCTAGGCCCATATTTTCCAACATATTTGTCAAAAGCCTTAGATTATGATTATGTTAAAAAAGTTTTTTTGAAAAGGCGTTTGACGTTTATTGATTTAAACCAATATTCAATGCCCAATAGTTATTATTCAGATCGGGTACATACTAATTCTAATGGAGCAGTATTTTTAACTCAAAAACTATTGAATTCCAAAATTGAATAAATGGGATCAAATATTTAATAATATTTTTAATGCATAAAATCTTACTCACCGGAGCCGCCGGATTTATTGGGAGTCATGTAGCTGAATGTTTATTATCTCAGGGTCATCAAGTCTTTGGGATTGATAATTTTGATGATTTTTATTCTAGGTCTATTAAGGAACAAAACATCAGTAATTACTTAGGAAACCCTTCATTCACATTTATCGAAGGGAATGTGGGGGATGTTGCATCGCTTTTTCCAAATACTCATTTTGATTTAGTCATTCACCTCGCGGCGAAAGCTGGGGTGAGGCCTTCCATCGCTCAGCCGGAGCAATATATTGACGCTAATCTAAGCCAAACGATGGCTTTGCTCCAATGGATGAAGGCTAATGGAATGCGTAAATTAGTCTTTGCTTCTTCCTCGTCGGTATATGGCAATAATGTAAAGGTTCCTTTTGCAGAATCAGATCCGGTGGATCATCCGATTTCTCCCTATGCTTTTACCAAAAAAGCGGGAGAACTACTAACTCATACCTTTCACCATTTGGCCAATATGGACGTGATTAACCTGCGCTTTTTTACAGTGTATGGTGAAAGACAAAGGCCTGATTTAGCGATTCATAAATTTGCTAAGGCGATGTTGAACGATCAGGCCATCACCTTATTTGGCAACGGCTCTACCTCTCGTGATTATACTTATGTGGGCGATATCGTCCAAGGAATTATTTCTTCCATGGATTATGTTCTTTCACACCAACAGGTCTACGAGACGATCAATTTAGGTAGTAAAAATCCAATCCAATTAATCGATTTGGTTCATGCCTTGGAAGAAATTACAGGGACCCCGGCCAACATCTATTGGATGGAGATGCAGGAGGGAGATGTGGATCGCACATTCGCCGATATTCAAAAGGCGGAAAGATTATTGCAATATGCTCCCAATACTAGTCTAAAGGAAGGCTTAACTCGTTTTGTGGCTTGGCTAAAATTGAATAGCTAATCCATGCCTAAATTAAAAACCTCTATTTCATGGGGCATCGGCCTGAACTTGGTAAAAATGCTAGCCATTTACCTCGTCATGGTGTTGCTTTTTCATCGCCCGGATTATTTCATCCACTTTCATGGCGATACGATGTCCTATTTTGAACCCATCATCCACTTGTTGGAACAAGGCTCCTACAGCCCTGATTATCGGATGCCGGGCTACGGATTTTTGTTTTATGGTTTTTTTCTAATAAGCCATTCAAACGAAATCAGTTTCTTTCTCATCATCTTATTGCAGTTTGTCATTACCGGGGTGGCCTATGGGGTATTAGCCCATATGGTTTTTGAACTCACCGGCTCTCGAATCTTATATGCATTAAGTTTTCTATTGCTGGAGGTCAATTACTACCTACTTTTTGACTCCTACTTAAGCACGGAATCCCTCGCCACGAGTCTTTTAATTTTCATTAGCTATTTATGCTTTCGTCCAGGCCGTCACCCAATTTTGATGGGATTAGCGGTTTGTTGGCTCATTTTCCTAAAATCCATTTTCTGCCTGCTTTTCATCCCTTTAGGATTTTATCTTTGGCAGAAAAAACTCCCTAAACGTTTTTTTCTTTTACTCTTATTGCCACTTGTTTTGATCGAAGGATCCTGGGTCCTTCGAAATGCCATTAAATTTCATGCCTTTGTTCCCCTAACATATCAGACATTTTATCCCGAAGGACTTTATGGGGGCATTTATGGGTTCCAGTCGGTGCAAGAAATCATCCGAGCCTACGGAGGCTCACACCAGTTTTGGCGCATGGATTCTGAAGCGGCTTGGTACTTTTCAGGTGGATTTGCTGAACCAGTTTTTATTAATGGAGTCCCCTATCCAAATTTCAAGGAAGCCCAATTTATTCAGCCCAAGCCATATTTTTTCACAAGCCAAATGAATCTGGATTCCTTGCGTAATCTTAAACGCGCCTTGACTTCTGTTTATTTGACGACCGTGACGATAAAAAATCCCCAAAACATTCCGATCGAATGCAGGGATGAGTTGGCCTATATCCGTTCCCGCAGCCCCCAATATGTAACAAGTATTCAAAAGGAAAAGCCTTTTCTTTTTTATGTGGAGGCTAATGTCAATCGAATTAAAAACACTTTTTTTACTACCTATTTTTTCGATAATGTATTTAGAAACCCCGCCATTTACGCGCGCTTAAATCCATTTTTAAATGCCAGCTTGCAAGCCTTTATTTACTTGATCAATGGCATGATGTGGTTTTTTTCATCCTTCGCTTTATTGTTGACCCTCTATTTTGGGCTACGTTGGAAGAACCCGAATCTACTGACTTGGTGTGCTTGGTTGAATGCCTATGTATTATTTTTATACCTCTTTGTTTTTAAACAAGCAGAAGAAAGGTATTTTTGTGTTTTATATCCCATTTGGATCCTCATGAGTTTGACGGTTTTACATCGTTTGCTTACTTACTTACAAAGAAAATGGAATTAACCGTCGTATTGCCTATTTACAATGAAGCCCCTTCGATTCCTCTTTTGTTTGAGGAATTAGAGCGCGCGGTTAAAGACTATGATTATGAAATCATAGCGGTCAATGATGGATCCAAAGACGCATCTTGGCCTGAATTACAAAAGATGGCTGCCAAAAATGCACGTATCAAATTGCTTAATTTTAGACGTAATTATGGCCAAACGGCCGCGCTAAGTGCTGGTATCCAAGCGGCTTCAGGGGAGATTATTGTACTCATCGACAGTGATTTAGAGAATGATCCAAAGGACATCCGATTGTTGGTCGATAAATTAAATGAAGGATATGACGTGGTGTCTGGTTGGCGCAAGGGAAGATGGGAAGGCCAATTTTTAACTCGGAAATTACCGTCTTTATTAGCGAACCAACTCATCTCTAAAATAGGGGGAGTGCCTTTGCATGACTACGGTTGCACCTTGAAGGCCTATCGGCGCGACATCGTACAAGACGTTAAATTGTATGGTCAGATGCATCGATTTATCCCCGTTTTTTGCAAATGGCAAGGAGGAACGGTGACGGAATTACCGGTGAGTTACCGGCCTAGGATATTTGGACAGTCCAACTACGGCCTGTTTCGTATTTATAAAGTTATATTGGATTTAATTCTGATTCGGTTTTTAGAAAAATTCATGACGCGACCCATTCACTTTTTTGGAGGTGTTGGAATTTTATCATTCTTAATGAGCTTCTTTACTTTCGGTGTTGCCGGATATTTTAAGTTGACGGGCGAAAAAGATTTTGTAGAAACCCCTCTACCCATTCTAAGTGCTATGTTCTTTACCGTGGGAGTCTTAATGGTTTTATTAGGAATTATTTCCGAAATCATGATGCGAACTTATTTTGAGAGTCAAAATTCAGCGCCATTTTCCATTCGAGACCGCGTGAATTTCTAATATGTGTGGCATAGCAGGTTTTTGGGGGAAGGGAAATGAATCCGTGATGAGAGTCATGACGGAGGCATTGCACCATCGAGGGCCGGATTTTACGGGTACATTTTTTGATCCTAAAATGGCCTTGGGTTTAGGCCATGCCCGCTTGAGCATATTGGATCTTTCCGCTGGGGCACATCAACCCTTTTTTTCTGAGGATAAGCGTTTTGTCATCATCTTTAATGGTGAGATCTATAATTTTAAATCCATTCGGCAGGATTTAATGGATCGGGGGTATGGACCTTTTCAAACCCAAGGCGACACAGAAGTTCTTTTAAAAGCCTACCAAGCAGATGGACTCGCATGCCTTTCAAAATTGAATGGCATGTTTGCTTTTGCCATTTTTGATTATGAACGAAACGAGTTGCTATTGGCCAGAGACCGCATGGGCAAAAAGCCTTTATACATTGCTCAGGCATCTGGCACACTTTTATTCGCTTCCGAACTTAAAGCAATTTTACAGCATCCTGAATTTAAATCGGAACTAAATCTAAATGCCTTAAATCATTATTTGACCTTAGATTATGTACCTACTCCCATCAGTATTTTTGAGGGGGTAGAGAAATTAGAGGGGGGTCATTATTTACAGATAGATTTTAAAGGCAATATTAAACGAGGGTCTTTTTGGGAACCTAATTTTATTCCTTTAGAGATTTCGTTTGAAGAAGCCAAAGAAGAATTAGATCGCTTATTGGCCGAAGCCACGGCCTTGCGCTTAGTGGCAGATGTACCCGTAGGTATCTTTTTAAGTGGAGGATTGGATAGTAGTGCCGTGGCTTATTATGCCCAAAAGCAAGCCACAAAACCTATTCAAACCTTTTCCATTGGCTTTAATGAAAAGAGTTATGATGAGCGCGCTTATGCGCAGCAGGTAGCCAAACAATTAGGGACAGAACATCATGAACGAATTCTAACAGCCCAAGAGTCCATTGACTTAATCCCAACTGTTTTCTCATCACTAGATGAACCCTTTGCAGACCCTTCCATCTTGCCTACTTATTTACTTTCCCAGTTTACGCGTTCAAAAGTGACGGTGGCTTTAGGCGGGGATGGCAGTGATGAATTACTCGCAGGATATCCTACCTTTATTTCTGAAAAATTAGCTCCATTGTTGGCTTGGATGCCCGCTCAAATGGTTCAAGGTTTGCAAAAAATGGTCAATTTTCTGCCAGCGAGTGATCAAAACATTTCATTGGACTTTAAATTAAGGCAATTTTTAAAAGGCTTTGAAAGCTCAAAGCGTTTTAGGCATAGCCAATGGTTGGGGAGCTTCAGTATTTCAGAGAAAAAAAATCTTTGGAACAAAGACTTAGCTTTTAAAATCCCGCATCAAAATACCTTGCGAGTGGTCGATGAGTATGCTAAACGTGGTTCGGAGCAGGAATTGATTTACATGTATTTAAAGACCTATTTACAGGACGATATTTTAGTAAAAGTTGACAGAGCCTCCATGATGAATTCTTTAGAAGTTCGGGCCCCCTTCATGGATGTGCATGTGGTGAATTTTCTAAATCGTTTACCTTATGAGTATAAACTAAAGGGTTTTAAAGGAAAACATTTACTGAAGGAAACCATGCGAGGAAAATTACCGGAAGACATCATTGATCGTTCTAAAAAGGGCTTTGGTATTCCCGTTTCCTTATGGTTGAAAAATGAATTGAAAGATCTCTGCCATGATTTATTGAGTAAAGAGGCCATCGAATCTCAAGGCTTATTTGATTATAAATATGTGGAACAGCTAAAGCAAAACCATTTCAATGGCCGACAAAATAATCGGAAGGAATTGTGGAATTTGATGGTGTTTCAGTTGTGGAGGCGTAATTTCTTAAAATAACCAATATTTGACACCAATGCTCATCCCCATCGTATCGGTCACTCGTTGGCCATGGTCATAGCCTATCTGGGCTTGTAGACTTATTTTCCCCAAGACATTTTTTTGTAGGCTTAGTGAACTTGAAAACTGTGGTATTTCAGGGACATAGCGATCGTAAGGATTTCTAACTGAACCTGCAATATAACCATGGTAGGATTGAGAAACTCTCATGACATAATGAATATCTGAGGGTAAAGTTCCCATAATTCCCACATAATAGGATCTAACTGCATTTAAGGCAAAGAAATATGGTCTTCCTCCTTGTTGGCTTTCCGAATCAATCACAATCAAAGGTGTACCTATCCCTTTTCCTTGGTAATCCCATCCCCCTCTTCCTCCATTGTTAAAATAACTTTCCTGTTCTGGATAATGTGGATCTTTGGCATTGAAGTATTTACCTATCGCGGAAATATACAAACCTTGGTTTTGGGTGTACAGATGTTCCAAAACAATTCCTTCAATAATTCCTTTTTTCTTTCTTTTAAAACTAATGCCCGTGATTCCATCGTCTGCAGTTGTAAGCGAAAACACTCGGCCCGTTTCATAAGCCGTTTGCTTGTATAATAAAAGCTCTGCATTAAAAGCTTGAAGTTTTAGGGCTAAATCGATGGATCCAAGGTGATTTCCATATTGATTATTCGTATCATCGTCCGTAGAGAGATTATCGATGGCGACAACTTCGCGGTCTTTTAAGAGTGTGACCACATAAAAATAGGTATTTAGGCCTGATGGATAAAAGTCATATGGACTACCTGATTTATTTTTTGCTTCCCCACCCCACGATACTTGGTGATTTAATCCGCCAAAAATACTGATGAAGGAAGTTGGTTTACCTAGCCTTCCATACAAAGATTTCTGATGCAGCATAGCTCCTTTTAACAATCCTTTACTGTCAAACACGCCATGCGACCAGTTCATATTGACTCCAAGCCATTGGCCCAAGAAATTAAGGTAATCGCGTGTACCTATTTGAATTTTAGGCATAGGCCTCGCATTTCCTGACCAAGAATAAAAGCCTCCAGTGAGTGTCGTGTCTCCTAAACCATAAACTTCTTTTCGCCTACCTGCCCATATTTCCCATTTGCCTCTTCTTCCACTTAGGTAGGCTTCTGTTAACATGATGTCCGACTGTTTTCCTCCCCATCCCGTTATTTCGACTCCGTATTTCCAATCGTACTTCTTCTTTAGGGTATAGTTTTTATGACTATTGGCCGTGAAGACAGCCCCAGGGTTTTGAACAGGAATGGCTCCATAGCGCAGGCTTCTGATCCAAAAAGGCGTAGTCCCTACATCGGAAGCCAAGGCCTGAATTTCGGCAGTGACATGAATGCTGGTATCTAGTCTGTTGGTATATGATGAGGCTCTAGCATTAGGCAATAATGATATAGCGAATAAAGAACTAAGTAGTATAAATCGGATCATGGTTTGCGGGGACGCATTTACCTCAAAGAAACAAGGATTTTTCTCGAAAATCAAAAATTGTTTATTTAAAGGTAATTTTCAATGCATTATTTTTTGCAAAATCACTAGCTGTATTTTTCAGGTTGGTCAATGATGTTCCCATTTAGCCTCTTTTGGCCTGCTATTTGCAATTAATCCAACAATTTTCAAGCGCAGATTGGGATTAAATAAAAATATCCGTATTTTTGCAGTCCCATCGCACACCTCAGGGTGATCAGGGTGAATGGTGGATTAGCTCAGTTGGTAGAGCATCGGACTGAAAATCCGTGTGTCCCCGGTTCGAGTCCGGGATCTACCACCATTTAAACTATAAAAACCCTTTCTATGTAAATAGAAAGGGTTTTTTATTAAATTGGTTTAGCCTATTCTAGTTTTTATCAATATAAAATGTGTGTATGATAGTATCATTTGATACGATCATAATCCATCCCCTTACTTCACCTTCCCCCCAAACTTCCACGAATTCCCATTACGGAAAATGAGGTAGGTATTGGCGGAATCTACTTTTTCATTGGACGCCAACCAGCTTTCGATGGTTGCTCGGTCAATGTATTTTGTTTGTGGTGTCACCAACTGGTCAAAGGCCACATGCCTAAAAAACATAAAATGACGCTTGCAAATCCATTGGCTATACGCATAAAGCGGCATAAAGGAAATACCCAATGCCACAATGAAATGCGCATATAGAAAATATAAAAAGGATAGCGGCGTAGCAATCAAATATTTATTAATCCACCAAGGTAATTTTGACGCCACCTTTCGGATCGGATCGACCACCCAAATAATTAATCCATTGCCCTCTTTGGCATACACCCAGCAATGAAAAGCTCCTCCTGGCTTGGTGTTTTCAACCGCCGAGGTAAACCCTTCCACCGGATTTTTTAAATGATGCAACACGCCAATGGAATACACCAAATCAAATTTTTCAGGCGCACGGTATTCCGTTAAATCAGCCTTTTCAATCCGAAAGTTTTTAAAACCCGTTTGTGACATATTTTGATTCGCCGACAAGATACTCTCACCCAAGTCAATCCCCACTAAGTTAGCCGGCTCCCACTGTGCCGCATGCACCAATAAACTGGCATTTCCACAGCCTAATTCAAGCACATTTTTGCCCTTAAAATCTGATTTTTGTAGCGGCGCAAACCAATCCTCAAACTGATCAAAAGTATATACAGAACCCCCTGGAAGGTTATTCCAAGAGGTAGCAAAGGCCTCAGCCGTCTTAATATCTTTCATGCGTAATGGTTTTCAATTATTTTCTAAACACAAATATAGGTAAATTAAATATATTCAATTTTCGTTCAGTTCAGGATTTAGGGATTGGTCCAATCGACCCATGACCAATCCCTCATTTTTTTTTCAAATCTGAATTTCATTTCCTACCTTTCCACCTCAATACTAGTTCACATGATCCATCGATTTAAGCAATACCTCAAAAAACAATTCATTAGCTTTCCCACCGACTTTGACCAACAAACGCTTCCGTGGATCGACGTAGCTAAGGCGGATATCTCTGATTTTGTGGACAACTATACTTTTTCAGATCATTTGCCTTTTGACCTGCAAGAAAAATTAACATTCTGGGAGAAAAATGGATACGTTATTTTGGAAAATATCATCCCCGAAAATTTGATCGATTTCTACATGAAGGATGTGGATGAACTGATCCAACATAAAGATCAATATAGTACTGAAATTCGCATCGACCTGCCTGAGTATGTGAAAAATCCAGTCCAACCGATTTCCGCAGTTCCCATGGATATTTTAATGGGTCGCTTCATCAAAATCAATGATTTCCATAACCAGTCGGTCTATGGGAAAAAACTCATGCTGCACAGCGGGATCGTCGGTTTTTTACAAGCCATTTTCAACCAAACCCCCGTAGCGATGCAGAGTTTGACGTTTTTGTATGGGAGCCAACAAGCCACCCACCAAGATTTTCCCTACGTGACTTCACAGATTCCTAGCCATTTAGCCGCCGCCTGGATTCCTTTGGAAGACGTGCACGCAGATGCAGGACCGCTTTATTATTTTGCCGGGTCACATAAAATCAAAAAATTTAAATTTGGGAAGGGCATTTTTTACAATGAACATTCCAAAAAAAATCCGGACGATTTTGCCATCTACCTGGATAAATTGTGCGCGCAAAAAAACTCAAAAAAGAGACTTTGTTGATCAAAAAAGGAGATGTACTTATTTGGCACGCCTCTTTAGTTCATGGCGGTGACCCAATCATAAATCCATTGCTTACCCGCAAATCTTTTGTGTGCCACTATTCCTCGCTAGAAGGATATCAATGGCACCGAAAAGCCATGGGCCAGGAACCCACGCGCTTCAAATACAATGGTGGAGAGGTCTTCGATAACCCAAGCCTACCTGGGATCGAGAATAGTTTTAAGGCCGGCGAATCGTATCAAGAGTAAAATTATTTTTTGTTCTTTTTATTTATCCTTAATTTGCATCAAACCTATATAAATTATGATGCAAATGAGTCGTCGTGCGCTAATTAAAGCGTCTGGAACTGCCGCCGGAATGGCTTTAGTTCCTTCCATGTCAGAAGCCAAATCTAATTCTTTAGCCAACACCTCTGTTGCGGCTAAACAAAAATTCGAATTTTCCCTTAACATGAGTACCATCATGGGCCAAAAACTAGGCTTCATTAAGGAACTCGAAGTTGCCGCTCAAGCCGGATACAAACATTGTGAAATTTGGGTACCTACCCTGGAAACCTACCTCAAGTCGGGAGGAACCATCGCAGATGCACGTAAGCGAATTGCTGACCTAGGTATCAAAGTTCAAAATGCCATCGGCTTTGCTCAGTGGATTGTCGACGACGAATCTGTTCGCGCTAAAGGAATTGAGCAATTAAAACGCGAAATGGATCTTCTGGCCCAATTAGGATGCCACCGTACCGCGGCTCCTCCGATGGGTGCCACCAAAGAAGCAGGTTTAGACCTTCGCCGTGTCGCAGAACGCTACCGGACTATTTTGGATTTAGGGGTATCGATGTCGGTCATTCCCCAATTAGAAATGTGGGGACATTCTAAAAACCTGAATCGTGTGGCTGATGTGCTATTTGTTGCCGCAGAAGCTGGCCACCCCGCTGCCCGATTATTGCTCGACGTGTTTCATATTTACAAGGGAGAATCTAGCCATGATTGTTTGCATTTAGTAGGTGAAAATGCGATTGAAATTTTCCACGTCAACGACTATGTAACTACCATGAAACCTGGAGTCATCACCGATGCGGACCGTATTTATGCAGGTGACGGCGAAGCACCTATTGAGAGGATTGTTGGGCTATTAAAACCTTCTTCCCAGCCTGTCATTTTATCGCTTGAGTTATTTAACAAAACACTATACCAACAAGATGCTTTGCTGGTGGCAAAAACAGGTTTGGCCAAACTAAAAGCACTAAATTTATAGAAATTTTGTTGGCTCAGCAGCTATTATCCAAATGATGTTACAGTCGACAAGCGAATTATTGCCTGCGGCACCTAAAGCATGGCTTTCAGGAAAAGTATTCGGCTTCCGTACGCGTTCGTATGAATGGCGAAATGAAAGTGATAAAAACGGGAAAATAAGTTACTCTTTTGATGATTCAATTTATTTGGTTTATCATATCTATTTTAATGTAAAAACATAATCTTCAATGCTAATGAAACGAAACCTAATTGTACTCATTCTATTATTGCCCTATTTCCTTTTTTCCCAAATTAAATCAGCCGAAGTGATTATTTATGGGGGCAATGCATCTGCAGTCATTGCGGCGGTCCAAGTAAAAAAAATGGGGAAATCGGTCTTAATTGTTTGCCCTGATACGCATTTAGGAGGCTTGACTTCTGGTGGATTGGGTTTTACGGATACGGGCAATAAGGAAGTGATTGGAGGATTAGCGCGTGATTTTTACCAACGGGTGTATCAGCATTATCAAAAAGATGCGAATTGGATGTGGCAAAAAAAATCTGAATATGGCAACAAAGGTCAAGGGACTGTGGCGATGGATGGAGCCAATCGGACCATGTGGATTTTTGAACCTCATGCCGCAGAACAGATTTTTGAAGAGTATGCCAAGGAATTTGGGATTCAAATTTTCAGAAATGAATGGCTAGATCGAAGCTCAAAAGGAATCAAAAAGAAGGATGGAAAAATTCAGTCTATCCGAATGCTTTCTGGAAAAACGTATCAAGGAAAAATGTTCATTGACGCCACGTATGAAGGCGATTTGATGGCCTTAGCTGGGGTTAAATACCATGTGGGCCGTGAGGCTAATTCGATGTTCGGGGAACAATGGAATGGCGTCCAAGTAGGTGTGTTCCAACATGGCCATTATTTCAAATCTAAAATTAGTCCCTATAAGATTATTGGAGATCCGAGCAGTGGCTTGTTGCCCGAAATATCCTCCGAATCTCCTGGGATCAACGGCTCAGGCGATCATAAAATTCAAGCGTATTGCTACCGCATGTGCTTGAGTAATCACCCTGACAACCGAATTCCATTTGCCAAACCAGTGGGTTACGATCCAGCACGTTACGAACTGTATGCGCGTGTTTTTGCGAGTGGTTGGCGCGAAACTTTTGACAAATTTGATTTCATCCCAAATAGAAAAACGGATACCAATAACCATGGTCCTTTCAGCACCGATTTTATTGGCAAAAATTATGATTATCCAGCAGCCTCTTATGCCAGAAGAGCTCAGATTTTAAAGGAGCATCAATTATACCAAAAGGGTTTGATGTACTTTTTGCAAAATGATTCCCGCATTCCTACTGAAGTCCAGGATAAGATGAAAACCTGGGGTTTGGCAAAGGATGAATTTGTCCAAAATGGCGGTTGGCCTCATCAAATATACGTCCGCGAAGCGCGTCGTATGCGGGGGGAATTCATCATGAAAGAAGCGGATGCCTTAGGAAAAACTCAAGTTCCATCTCCTGTAGGAATGGGGTCTTATGCATTGGATGCACACAATTCACAGCGATTTGTAACTAAAGAGGGCTTTGTACAGAATGAAGGAGACATCGGCGTAGCGCCATTAAAGCCTTATTCGATTGCCTATGGATCCATCATTCCCAAAGAAAATGAATGTGCTAATTTGTTGGTTCCCGTATGCATGTCCAGTACCCACATTGCCTATGGATCCATTCGAATGGAACCCGTTTTTATGATTTTAGGCCAGTCGGCCGCCACCGCCGCGGTGCTTTCCATTGAACATAAGACGAGCCCACAAAAGCTTCCTTATGAAATCCTTAAAAAGCAGTTAATCGCAGACCAACAAATTGTCGAGAGAAATTAATAGATAGCCAATTTTTAGAGCTTTACCTTTAATATAATGCAATTTCATTATCTAGGCGAATTCACGTCCGTAAATTACTATTATTAGTTATTTGGTTTTGACCAACAAACTGATTTAAATCATGTTATAATTTGGTTAATGAATAATGATTCGTAATATGTAGGAATTCTAAGTAGTTCTAAAAGACACGCCTATGTTATTAAGCATTTCTAATGCAGCTTGTATCATATCCTTTGTTTTATTATTTTTCCTCAATAAAACCAATCGGGCTAACATATATCTAATCATTTTTTTTCTGATTAATAGTATTTATGGCTTAGGAAGTCACTCCATTGTGTACTCGAAATCGCCTTTTTTGGTGGCCATTTTATTTATTAATACGATGCCCCTTTATGCTCTTTCGGGCCCTATCTTATACTTTTATTTTAGAACGATTCTTAATGGGGGAGATGCAAGACTTAGGGCTTGGGACTACCTACATTTTTTGCCAGCATTTGTGTTATTGCTGAATGTAATTCCACATATCCTGACGCCATTTGACTATAAAATGGAAATGGCCGAAGAGGTTATAAGGAATACGTCAAAGGTCATAATGATAGACCAACCGCTAATTTCGTCTAAACTTAATTTTGCCATTAGGCCTTTTCACATATTTATTTATATCATCGTATGTGCGATTATGTATTTTAGACATCTAAAAAAGCAACATGAAAGCCTTATTCCTGTTTTCAAAATTAGGTGGAATAGGAATTGGTATTTCATCTTTTTGCTATTTTTATTCTTTACGTTCCTCCCTTATTTGATTATTTCAATAATTTATCTTTTGTATGGAGCTGTGGCATTATCTAATCAATTTGTCATCATGACCATCAACGTTAGTACAGCCTCTTTTTTCTTTTCTAATTTGTCGATTTTACTTTTCCCCAAAGAGCTGTATGGAATACCGTTTCTAGGAAAACTGATAAAAAATTTAGGGGATGAGCAGTCGGAAATGGAAAATGATATTCACTTTAATAAGAAGGCTAGTTCGTTTTTTTTAGCTCCAAAAAGATTGACCGAAATCTCCGAAGCCATCATAGAATATTTGTTAGAAAACCCATGCATTCGTTCCGGGTTTAATTTAAGTCTAATGTCTTTGGAAATACAAATCCCCAAACACCAATTGACCTACTTTTTCAATGATCACCTGAAAATCACGTTCAACGATTGGAAAAATGAGATTCGAATTGCACACTTCATCCATTTGTTAAAAAATGGGCATGCCATCAATAATACCTTGGAAAGCCTCTCCCAATCTTCCGGATTTTTATCTAGATCTAAATTCACGAACGCCTTTAAAAAGAGCCAAGGCAAGACCCCAACCTCCTTTATTAAGGACTTGAATTTAGATTAGCTTGTACCTTTTTGTCAAAAGGGTTTGATTCAAAAATACATGCAGAGCCATTTGATTCGCCGTGGCGAAAACAATTTTGGACCTTTTTAATCAATGGGTCCAAAAGCAATACGTGTCATATTTCGCGAATAAAATTCTTTCTATATTTTTGACCCAATCCTCCTAAGGATATATTTAGATCAGATGATTCTAACCACTAATGAAAGAAGGTTTCTTAAAAGCAGGGTTTTATAAACCCTGCTTTTTTTTGTGCCCGCATGTTGATTCTTGAGTGTTTAATTTGAACGTTCCATCCATTATTTCACAACAATTTCTTAGTCCATTCGTTAGATTCACATGAAATCATTCTCTATTGAACAGATCAAATTGATGGATCGTTTTACGCGAACACATTTCATCAATACCCTTAGCGGTTTTAAAAGTGTCTCATTAATTGGGACAATAAACAAAATGGGGCAGGCTAATTTGGCCATATTTAGCAATCTAGTACATATTGGGGCAGATCCCGCATTAATCGGATTCATCAATCGGCCCACAGAAGCAGCGCCGCATACCTTAGCCAATATTCAAGAGACTGAGTATTATTCAGTGAATCATATTCACCCCGGGATTTATGAAAAGGCGCATCAAACGAGCGCTAAATATCCAGAACATATTTCCGAGTTTGAAGCCGTTGGCCTAACTCCCCTTTTTAGACCGGGAATTTCAGCTCCATTTGTGGAAGAATCCCACATTCAGTATTTACTTAAATTGGAAGAGGTTATCCCCATTAAATTGAACGGTACTTTTTTGGTTGTTGGCTCGCTCCAACAAGCTTTCATTCCAGAGAAAATCATGGAAGAGGATGGTTATTTGTCCATCGAAAAAGCCAATAGCCTGTGTTCTTTAGGCATTAATGGCTATTACGAGACCAAATTCTTGGATAAATTACCCTATGCCAAACCCTAATCTATTCTATTAAATACCATGTATACGAATCAGGGGCAATCGTAAATTCCAACGCAATATCTTTTGTAGGACTTAGTGCAACAGCTTTTTTCTTTCCGTCTTTTGACGTAAGATTAGCCATTTTTGAAATGCCGGTATAATACAAGGGCAAGGTGATTTTTCGCTGCATAATTTCTTTGGTTGGATTATAAAGCATCACAAAACCCTTATGCTTTCCCCCCGGATTTACATGTAAAAAACCATCCCAATCCCGGCCATCCGGTCGGCGCAACTGGATCATATCCGCATTCAAAACGTCGCGGTATTTTTTGTACCAGTCCAACGTTTCTTTCACCATGACCCTAGTCTCTTCACTGTCAAATAGCCTTGGTCCTCGGTAACACGCTTGTACCCCCGCCCCATAATATTGAATCATGAGTTGGTGATAATCTTTTAAATGCTCTTTCAAAGGTTCTAAAACCGCCTCAGGCCCACCCCCTTGATATCGGGTTAGAGGCACAAAACCCCAGCTCATCGCCGCCGTCTTTTCAATCGTTCCATCATGGATATTTTGACGATTCAATATTTTTTGTTGGTCCCTCGAAAGACTAAAATTCACCTCCCGATACCCAATCCCAATCTTATGCGTTCCATCTAAAAAATACCAATCTGGTGCATTGATGTAAACGCCTTTTTCATTGAGCCAACGATACAATTCCTTTTGAATTTCCATCTGACGCCACTGTGAATCTTTCAACCCTTCATGTCCCGGATGGACCGTGGACGCGCAAACATCCCCTGGATAAGGCCCGTCATTTTCCCAAATATCAAAACCGGTTTTCGTATAAAATAACTTTATTTTATCTCGATAAGCCAGTCCCCACGGACTTCCAAAACAAGGGGCATTTCCAAAAAATGCACCCCCCGGTTTGCCCGTTTTAGGATCGATGACATCGTCGGCGTCGCTGATGCGCCGACTACTAAACAATGAATATCCACCAATCAAAATGTTTCTTGCATGGGCATAATCGGCCAGTGATTTCCAACGATTTAGATTAGCCGCAGTCGAATCCTCCATTTTTAAATGACTTCCAAAACTGAGAATAACCGCTTCATATCCCGTAGCTACACACTGGTCAATGGCCGTTTTAACTTCGGCATCATTTTTGCTGACCAAGTGCATGAAGATCGGATTTTGAGTCGTCCATGGGGCAATCTTCTGATACATTTTACGAATCATTAATCCCCTTCTTTGGCGATCATAACTATCCATGAGTAACTCATGCGTCCTAGGAGATTTAAAAATCTCACCTGGTTTTAAATCAATTCCTGGCGCTTTTTCGGGATAAATTTCCAACAAACATGGCGTCTCAAAATTATAGTTGACCTGCGAAGTATAATTAGGCTCCGTCTTCCAATGCGTCGTTTGATCACTTATGTCATAGCGCATCGCATTATTAAATGCGTAATTGGTCTCCACATAAATACCATGCTGTTTCTTCATTTCTTCCGGTTTTCCCACCACCGCACTTTCTTCTTCCACTAATCCCAACACCTCATGGATCACTCGGTCGAGCCCTATTTTCTCCCCACGCTTATTTTCAATTTGGACCCATTTGATGAGTAAGGGTAACCCGTCGATCAACTCATAATTCACATATACATGAATGCCCTTTAGCTCAGGAAGAGGTGAGGTAAATTCAAAAGAAATTTGTTTTCCAGTGGCTTGCTCATGATTGGAAGCCCAGGTTTTTCTTTGCCAAGAAATAAAGGGTTTTACATCCGAAACTTTAGAGCCTACAAAAACAAAATCTTCCTGTCCGACTGTCATTTGCGATAACCATTCGGGCTTTAAATAGGCTCTTTCTTTTTGGCCTTCCATGCCTCCCACCGCATACATCTTCCCATTTAAAACGACCTTTGCCTCTGGCTGAACCGCCCGCAAAAGCTGTTGGCCATTGCTTACATTGACATAACTAAAACAGGCTAAATTCTTACCTAGGTAAAATTCTCTTCTCAAAAGGCCATTGTCTAAAACAATTGTTGACCCCCTCTGAACGATCGTCGACTTCTGTTGGACAGGCTTAACTAACCAGTCATTTTGCAGGGTAACAAATTGGCTTTTACTTTCTAATGATAAGAAAATTAGGATTATAGATAAATATTTTAGTATTTTCATTGTGTCAAAATTGGTTTAAATCATGCGAAATATACTCATAATTTTTTGTTCTCTTTTTCCCATATCTGGGCTATTTGCAAATCCTCAAAATCCAGTCAAAAAACCGAACATTGTTTGGATCGTATGTGAAGACATGTCGCCTCACTTGGGTTCTTATGGAGAAAAGGTGGCTAAAACGCCTGTATTGGACCAATTAGCCAAAGAAGCTGTTCGCTATACTCAAGTATATTCTACCGCCGGAGTTTGTGCGCCTAGTCGGTGTGCGCT
>SXGQ01001614.1_pt1 | contig 26999 bp, 28 predicted proteins | sample 3178371 | NCBI WGS metagenome assembly SXGQ01 (sample SAMN11356859, study PRJNA531348) | freshwater metagenome | isolation source: freshwater sample F1-20 | place: China: Fuxian Lake, Yuxi | collected 2017-12-25 | reverse complement strand
TTGTTTAATTTATTTGAAAGATCTTTGTATTTATCTATATCTTCTTGACTAGTTAGTTTTTTGGATTTAAGTTCTCCTTCAACAAGACCTGACTGAAAAGCACGCATAGCAGGAGTATCTGCTCCTTTTGTCGCCCCACCGCTTTGAGGCATGTTTTGACGCTGAACACCAATGTTTTCGTTGCAAAACAAATTCTTCGCAGAGTAAAGACGGCATAGGTCAATATCGTGTGTTTCTTCAAAGTTTTTAAGCCAAGCCGCTTTTTCTTCGGGTGTAAGGCTTCCAAGTTTTTCTAATTCTTCGGCTCGTTCCTTACCTAAAGTTTTTATTTCTGCTTCCATCTGTTTGGCACTGTTTTGAACCAATTTTTGTTTACCGTCATCGGGAATTTCAACTTCATACCCTAAAGCCAGCAAAGCAACAGCCTCTTCAACGTCGTCTGTTTGATATATCGGGTTGTCGGAAAGTACACTCTTTTTGCCAGAACGTTTTATATTATATTTTTCAAACAATTCTTCATCGCTTAATTTGTGAAGATTGCCGGATCCCATTTTGTCGTCAAGCAATGTCTGTAATTTTGCGCGGGCGCCCTTTGCGATTGTTTTCTGTGTTTCTTCTTTTGCGAAGGAATCTTCCGAGTATTTGATGGAAAAAAGTTGACCAGTTTCTCTATCTTTTATGCGACTTATTCTTCCTTCATGAACGATTTCAAACCGCCCTACTTCAACGACGTTGCCGTCTTTATCTTTTTTGTCCATGTTTTTCAAAATTGCATCAAGAACCAATTCGTCAGGTATTTCGTTTAAAGGTTTTCCGTCTTTCAGATAATCTGATGCTTCGGCAGGAGTATCTATATCTTTGTTTACGGTTGGTAAATTTCTCGGAATATTTTTCCCGTTGATATCTGCTGCGCCGACTGAATGTTCGCTGTCTTTTGGTTTGGCAACTTTTTTCCGACCAAAACTAAATCCGCGTACTGATTTTCGTTTGCTTAAATTTTTCTCTTTATTTTTTTTAACAGAAGCAATGAATTCTCTAGCGTTTTCACCTGATCGTGTTTTTAATTTTTCTGATAAGGTCAACAAATTCTTTTTAGTTTTATTAGAAATTTTTCCTCTTTCGTGAAGAGACTCAATAGCAAAATCAAGAATTTCACCACCAGCGGCTTGAGCCAAAGATACTGCCAGTAAATTTCTGTCTACAAGCGAATCTTCCCCAACATTGGATCTTCCAAAATGGGAATCCATAGCCTGTAAAGTAAATAATGATGTTGCTTTTGCTACATCTTTAATATTTTTGTCCGCCAACATAGATCTTGAACCGTCTACTAGTTTGTCAACCAATTTCGCGGCGGCTCTAGCAACTTGTGAAGCGTCAGGAACAAGACAGTTGGACATCTGCATATCAGTAAATTGGTTTGCGTTCGGAGTGCCGGGTGGGCATCGCAATTTTCCTGCGGCGTCAACAATTACGCCAGCAGCACGGGCAGCACGAGTTCCGACAGAATTTAAATCAGGTCTGTCTTTTATGGTCGGACCAAGGAATCCTTTAAATAGTAAAAGGTTTTCTTGGACTACGCTTACAGATTTTTTGTATTCTGCGACTCTTTCGTTTGCGTCAAAAGCACGAGACGATTTACTCATCGTCCCTCTTACTCATCAATATCCCAAAATACACCAGTTGCCGAACGATTCCCTGACCGTATTTCTTTGACTTCATGTCTGATGTTGGAATCATAAAACAATAATGCGCCTTTTGATGGTTTAATTGCTAAATCTTGGTCTGGGAAATATATTTCCCCGCCTTCAAACTCACTACTCAAATATACAACAACCGAAATGTGTGGTGGCGTGGTGTAACTAAAGTCGTAGTGAACACCCATTGATTCGGTGGGTTTCATGTCGTAAACAACAAACTCCATTTGAAATGGATATTTTTTTAACCGTTTATTGACCGTCAAGGAAATTTCTTTGTGTATTTTCTCCTCTAGGTATTTTGCGTTAGGTAAAACCTTGAGGGCGACTACATCAAAAATTTCTTCTTCGGTGAAAAAGTTTGAATAATATTTGATCAACTCCTTCTCCCTTCGGGAGTTTTCTAACTTTCTTTTAAGTCAGACACCTTGCTGATCGTTGACATCGGAACCACATCGTCGTCCTCTACTTCTTTCTTTTTAGCAACCTTTTTGGGTTCCACTTTTTCTTCCACAACAACTGGTTCTTCCTTGATTTCAACTTCAACAACAGCAACTTCTACTTCGGGTGTTATCACAGCGGGTGCTTGTTCTTGTTTTGTATCAAAAACAAGCCCTGAAGTATTTACCGAGTCAACGTGCTGATTGCGTTTTCTCATTTATCAAAACCTGTCTCAATTTCAAGCATTTCAAGTTCCATCAAACTGCTCAAGAACTCTTTTGCTTCATCGTCAAGAAGAACTTTTTCTTTTGGTTTTTCCGTGGTAAATGATTCTGGAATCATGTCTTCCATGCCGAGTTCTTTGGCGCGTTTCATGCAGTGCATTTTTGCCTCGTCGGGATTTTTTGCACGACCAACAGCCATAATCGCCATCTTCAAGTCCTCTTCGTCTTTGATTGGGTAAGAGCCGTCTGGCATCGCCATACCGCCCTTAGCCATTTCCATTCGCTCTTCTTCGCTATACATTGCCTTCAAAGCGATGTCGGCTACTTCTTCGTCAATGTCAGCGGCTTCTTCAGGGTCGTATTCATCAAACCCGAGAATTTCTCCGTCAACACCAACATAAACATCATATGATTTTCCGTCTAAGCCTTCAATTTCAACCGCGTATGCGTCATACCCGTCAAACATGTCGGCATCAACAGAAACAACTTCACCTTCAATTGACTTTGTTGCGATAGCGGAAGCCTCGCCAAACGAAATAACTTTTTCGCCGGGGACTGTTGCCACTTCGCCAATCAAATCTTCGTTGAGAAGATGCCAACCCATACATTCACCGCTTGATCCATCAAAGTAAGCCTCAACAGGTTTTCCATCTTTGCGTTGAACATCAACAACAAAAATATCAACTTCGTCTGCATAACCCGAGTCAAGAACTTTTCCTGCAAACATACTTTCAGCCATGCCCTCAACTTCAAGGAGACTAGGCATTGTGTCTTGCTGTTCACATCCACCTGGGCATGATGCACAAATGTTTGAACCGCCCGCATAAACACGTCGTTCAATTGCGCAAACAAAAGCAAGGTCGTCATAGTCGGCAGACTTAACCCCCATTGTTTCCATGCGCTTAGCGCGAGCCTTTTTGCGTTGCTCCATCATTTTTTCAATTTCGCCGTACATTTTTTCTTCTTCGTCGTCAAGATCTTCCGGCATATCTTCTTCGTCTTCTTCTTCACCTTCAGTGACCATTGGCATCGCAGGTTTCTTTTTCTTTTTAGGCATAGGCATTTCTTCTTCGCCCATTTCCATATCTTCGTGCATGATTTTTGCCGCTTTTTCGCCTGATGCGGTTACCCATTCTGATTTTTCTACAGGAGTAGCCGCCTCTGGTGCGGCGTCGGTTGGGACTTCTTCTTCTGTTTGTGTAACAGCCTTGGCTCCACACTTGCCGCAAACTTTTGAACCGGGTTTGTATCCGCAATCTTTGAGTTCCAAACCTTTTGCGCACTCAATTCCGCCGTCAGCCAAAAGTTTTACTGTGGGTGTCTCGCTAGCCATGTTCGTGGACTCCTTGTAGTGCATTGTTTTGGCAATGCACCGTGATGGATTAGAGCAAACAGAGCAAGGTGTCAAGCGTTTTTCGCCTGACATCAAACACTGATATTTTGCTGTTTTTTGTGGTAAACCTGTTATTGAAGTATAACTCATATTAGTCTTTTGTTTTTGCTACAAATGGAACCAACATAAAAATGTTTTTATTATTTACATTGTGTCCATAATGTTGAGAAGTGCGTCAAACGCCTCATCCTCAACATTGCTTAATTCAACTTGAACACCTTCTTCCGTAACCTCCGATTTAATTTGATAATAATCCAAAATTGGATCTAAAAGTTCTTTTACTTCATAAAGTGAGTGCTCTGAGGAACTAATGAGAAGTGTTTCTTTTTCTTCACTCAATAAAGACTTTTTCTCAATATCGGAGTTAACCCCACCAGCATTCAACACTTCTTTGAGTAAATTGAATGCGTTTTGAAGTTTCGCCATATTGCGGGAGTTGATTACTCTGCCCGCTTTAACCTCAATATCTTCATCTTCAGCGTCTTTACCCATCAATTCCGAGATAGCCGCCATCAGCATCCCGATCATGTTTTGAGAATTATCTCCGCTACTGCCACCACCACCGCAACCACAGTCGTGTTCTTTTTCAGACTCATAATAAGGCATTTCCATAACTCCACCTTTGTCGTCATCGCCTTCCATCACCCAATTGTCCTTGTCTGCCATGTAATTCACGAAATCTGGTTCCGAGTTCATAAACTCTTTAAGAGCCTCATAAGCCTTTTCGTTGCCCTCATCTTCGTTTTCAAACTCAACATCATCAATTTGCATTTCTTCTTCACCTTTTGGCTTATCCTCTTCGGCGAGACGAGTAGCAAGTTGTTCCATCATTTCATATCCCTTTTCCTCAGCATCAAGGAAATCAAAGATTGATTTGAGTTCTTGTTCGTTCAGAGAATCCAAAGACTTTCCGGGTTTAAGAATGTTGCCTAAACGGTTGTTGAACTCTGCGTCGCTCCAATTGTTCTTCTTTAATTTGCCTCGGCAGTTTTTCATACCGGGGTGATGACACCCCTCGTTCGGCCAGAGACCAGTAGTTTCGTGATGAAGCCAAGCGCAAATATTGTTCAACGGGTACAATTCGGGGTGGTCAGCAAGAATTACTCGGCATCTGCGAAAACCGCCGGGCTTGCGCATGATTGGACGCCAATACCGTAATAGTTTTTCAAGGTTGCCCCTGCGAGGACCGTAACCACGGGTTCTGGCGGTGACAATTTCCTGAGGGATAATTCCGCCAAGAGGGTCAGCCTTTTCGGGGGACTTCGGTTTTACACCCGCTGGAACTTGAGGGTCTTGTTCCATTCGGTAGCGATCCTCAAAACGACGCTCGCCATCCGAACCACTTGGTTTATCGCCATCAACGTTTATGTAAACGGTTTGTGGTTTAACTCTTGTTGGTTCTCCGATCATGAACTGATTGTCTTCGTAATGATAAGAAACACGCAAAGTGACCATTTCGCCTGTTTCTGGTTTGTGGTCAAAAATGACGCTGTTTGCGTCTGATTCTCTTAGACGTACTGCCCCACCGAATTTTTTCGCTAGAGCAAGTGGGAGGTTTTCTTTGCGTCCTTTTTCAGGCATTGGGGCGTCAACGGCGTCATCGTCGCCCTCTTCTGTTTGTTCGCGAGGCTTTTGTCTTTCCGCGCTGTTTGCCAAAATACGCATAAGCAATGAACGACCCTGTTCTGTGAGTTTGCCTTTTTCGTCACGCATTTGAGACTTAATGGTTTCGTTATCGTTTTGTCCCTCAATTGACTTAATTGAAATGGTTCCAGTTAGTTGATTGGCACCATGAAGAACAGGGCTTGCCTCGTACAGTTCAACTTTTTTAAGAACATTGGCTTGGCGTTTTGGATCAAAATCTGCATCAAGTGTTTTGTAGCCGATTGACCACTCTTGTTCTTCGCCAAAGAAAGCAACATCAGCAAAAGCCTGACGACCGCGTTCTGACTTTAAATTGAATTGAACTTTGGCGTAAAGACCTCCGATCCCCGCCGCACGCATTTTCATCGGGAGTCTTGGGTCTGACGCTGGCACTTCATACATTTCCAAAACTTTGCCGATGGGTTCATTCCAGTTGTGACCCCATACAACCCTTGGTTTACGCCTTTTAAGGCTTTCGTTGAAAGCGCCGGGCACAATGATGTCGCCGACCGAGTCTTTGTTTCCGATACCAGCAACAAAACATTCAACTACGCCAAGTGCTTCATCAATATTGAATTGACCTTGTAGCGCTTTATATTGCTGTGATTCAGATAATACTGTTGGCATAGTGCTCCAAAAATGTTTGTTTATTAACAATAAACTATTTGAAGCCTCAAAAAATGAACACTTTCAGTATATTGAGAGGTGTTTTACTGAAACTATTCCTCGCTAAATCCAAAACGAAGACGACAGCGACAATTGAATGTGAGAGCAGGTGGGGCTATAGGGTCGCCGGGGAAACGCAACACCATTCCATCAACAACAAATCCGTCACCAAATTTTACGGTTTTGCCCTCAAGAAATTTGTGTGCGTTACGAACACGAGAATCTTTTCGGGTCAGCCAAGTCTTGGTAAAATTACCTGCGCTGTCTTTGCCCGCCAAAAATACGCCACCGTTATAAGAAGACTGTGCCTCGTGTTCGGCAATATCTCGTTTGCGTTTAGAAATAAGTTTCAAGAATATTGCGATCAAAGCCAGCCTTAAAAGAGCCGACTTGTCTTCTTCTGATTGCTCCATTAAGGCAACAGCGATAGCCGAAGCAATTTCTTCGGCTGTGGTTGTGTTCGCCTGCTGCATTCTTTCTATTTGTTGTTGAGCAAGTTTTTCAACTTCTTGAGGCTCAAGTATGACTTCTTCGCTTGTGCGGGAAGCGACATATTCTTTTGCGTCTTGGTAAATCGCAACGATAATGGGCTCTAAGTCATCCGCAAGTTGTTTATTCCAAACTTCGGGGTCAAACACCATGTCCACAGTTAAGGCACCACTCGCCAACGCTTTCATTCCTCGTTTGCCAAATGTTTTTTCCATTACAACTCGTTGTTGTCTTTCAAAAAGTCTCTCTAAAGCACGATCAATAATTTCTGTCCATCTATCCGTGTCGGTGTCTGCTTTGGTTTCAAGTTCGTTGAGAAACTTGAGTTGCATTTCGTTTTGTATTTTTTCAAATTCAGAAAGTTGTTGGTCGGGTGTTAGAGCGGCGGTTTCGGTTGGTGCTTGGGCTGGAATGTCTGGCGCAGGTATTTCCGCTGGCGGTGCAGGCTGAGGCATTTGCACGGCGCCTTCTTGAGGTGGAAGACCACCGGGTACTGCGTTTGGATCCGTGCCTGCCATATCAACAGGTTGTTGTTCTTCGGGTTTAAATGGTTTTTCTGTGTTTGCGATTGGCGTGAGGTTCGGGTTAGAAAGAAGACTGTCAGCAAGTTCTGACTCTACTTTTTTGCGACCTGTTGCGCTTCGGTATTCGTTGAGACTGATAAGACCTTGCTGAAACTCGTCCATCACATATCGTTCACGTTCTTGTTTTGCAAGAATAAGAATTGGAATGTCGTCGGTGTCAAAGTCAACATAGTATTTATCGTCAAGTTCATCAAGCGCGCGAGCAAGAGTGTGCAGGTGCGGAGCCATTGTTTCCATCCAAAAAACTCTTAATTCCTCTGACGCATTGGAAAAAGTTCTACCTGACGCATTGCCGATGACGGATTCAGGAACACCAAAAGCAGCAAAGATTTCGTTCTTTTGAATTTCTCGCATCTGTGTATAAGCGGCATCTCGTGGCGAAGCAGAAGTATCCACATAGTCAACACCTGCTTCGGAAGCGATTACGGTTGTTGAACCTGTTTTAGAAAGGTTGCCTCGGAAACGATTTTTTAGTTCCTGTTTGTCGTCGTCTTCCATGTCTCCACGGACAACCAATAACCCGCCGGGTCTACCATCGTTAAGAAGGTAGTTGCGGTTATAAAGTTTTGACAAAGTTTCCAATTCAATTGCTATGCCAGCAGATTCCATTGGGGTCATTGAAAGATATGGATCTAATGGATGCGGTCTGCGAATCCAACAAACATCTTCTGGTTTAAGAGTGAATTTTGTTCCGTTACGCATATCCACCTCAAAACCCGCCACAAACTTTTTGGGGTCAGGAATCGGTGCGGTAAATTGCGGAGGAAGGAGTTGGAGAGCAATAATTTTTCCGTCGCGAGAACGAACCTTCTCAATAAAAACACCTCTTGTACTCATCAAAAGTTGTGCAGAAATTCTGTAACGAAAAGCAAAAGAGTTTTCGCCATCATTTGATTTTGAGTTAAAAATCTCTAAAAGTGATTCGTTACCTTTTGTTTTTTCTCCACGCTGATCATTTCCCTTTCGCAAAATGACAGGAAGTCGCGCTTGATTTCCCGCTATTGCGTCAATGCATCGGAAAACCCAAGTAACTTTTTGCATACCGTCTCGGTATGCGCGCTCAATGTCCCAACCGTCTCTGTAAGGTTTACCTGCTCGTTGCGTGTCAAACGCTACGGGGGCACCAGGATTTGACATGGCTTTCTCACTGATGTTCCTGAGGTCTTTATTATTATTGCTGTTCCAAGCCATTATTCAGATCCCAACAGATACCCATAAATTCCGCAGGCAATACCACCAGTAATAAATCCAGCAGGTGGAAATATCAGACCAGCACCTAAAGCAACACCTACAACGAATAGAAACATCAAACAGTTTGCAAGGTTGCGGCGTGTGGCAAATAACTTTAGTTTGCGATAAATATCCATTTAGACCGTCACCTTAGCAAATGAAAGACCTATTTAATACTACATTATGTATCTACCTATTTTTACGAGGGCTAATGGCTGACTGGGATAAAATTTACGAATACCTACAACCAAAAGATCCTTTGTTTTGTCCTGAAGATGCGTCGCTAACTCAAAAAGTTTTTTTAAGAAGTTACGCGCTTGAAGGTCTTTTTGGTGGAGCGGCTGGTGGGGGTAAATCTTCTGCGTTATTGATGTCCGCTTTGCAGTATGTAGATGTGCCGAATTACTCGGCGATTCTTTTTCGTCGCACATATGCGGACTTGGCTTTGCCGGGTGCGCTAATGGATCGTTTCCGAGGTTGGGTTGCCGTACACGAAGATATTCATTGGAACGCCAATAGTTATGTGGCTACTTTCCCATCAGGTGCTCGTGTTTCGTTTGGTTATTTAAACAACACAAACGACTATTTGCGTTATAAGGGTTCCGAATTTCAGTTCATCGGCATGGACGAGGTGACAGAAATTCGTGAGTCGGATTACAGATATATGTTTTCTCGTTTACGCAGACCCGCTACAGGTGCGTTATCTAAAGTGCCACTCAGAATGAGATCAGCATCCAACCCTGCCCCTAATTGGGTTCGGCAAAGATTTATTGTAGAGGGTAAAAATGAGCAGAGATTTTTTGTGCCATCATTTTTAACTGATAACCCAGGAATTGATGCCGAGTCATATCGTCAGGCGTTATCTGTCCTTGACCCTGTTGAAAGACGAAGACTTGAATTTGGCGATTGGTGGGCAACCACCCTCGGCACATTATTTGACAGAACCGATTTCCCTATTATTGATGGAGCCGATGTTCCTGCGATTACCAGCGCCGCCCGTGCGGTCAGGTATTGGGACTTGGCGGCTACGGAACCACATTCAGGGAACACCGACCCTGACTGGACGGTAGGCACATTGATGCTTTTTGATCAAGGAGTTGCCTTTGTCATGGATGTTCGTAAAATCAGGGCTAAATCAGACAAGGTGGAAACCTTCATTTCTCAAACCGCACAAGAAGACGGTAAGGCTGTAGCCATCAGAATGGAGCAAGAACCGGGTTCTTCGGGTAAAGCCCTAATAGATCAATACGCAAGATATGTTGTACCGGGTTGGGATTTGCAAGGCATTCGCTCATCTGGCGACAAAGAAACAAGGGCAAGACCGTTTGCCGCGGCTGTCGCTAACGGCAATGTTCGTTTAGTGCGTGGGAAATGGGTTACGGACTGGCTTGACGAAATATCGTCATTTCCAGAGGCTTGTAATCATGACGACCAAGTGGACTCTGCGGTAGGAGCATTCACTTTTTTAACTGGTTTGGGGTTGCCTCAGCGGAAAAGAGCCACTATCATCGTGTGAGATAAACCTATACCACTATTGCCGAGAGGAATAAACTTATGAAGAAGTCCTATAAATCTCCAACCAAAACACAGTTACGAACTGCTTCTAATCAAAGTAAAGATGTGATTGCTGTATGGATAAAGAAGTCAAGAAAAAATCTTGAACTTAGTCAGGAAGCGTTAGCGGAAATTGCGGGAATTGATCGCAAGACAATTAACCGTATTGAGAATGGTCATTTCTCTCCAAGTATTGACACTTTGGTAAGAATTTCTGTTGCCCTCAACTCAAAAATTCCTACACTCGTATGAGCGAATTCCCTTTCAAAAATATTGACAGGCTGAAGCCCTTTCTTGATTTCCGCAAAGCGTTGATGGCGGTAGAAGAAAGTGCTTTACAAAATCTAGAGACAGACGATGAGCAACTTTGGTACGACACTCTTGTGTTGTTGCACACAATTAAGGGTGATGTTGCTTCTATGTTTACGCAATATTCAAACCTGTTCGCTAACAAACTTGAAACTGATGAAGCAACAGCATCTAATGGTCAGAAGATTGAGAAAAAATCAGCGTTTGATCGCAAGGGTTGGAAACACGAAGATCTTGCATCCGAGGTTTTGCGAAGACTGAATGACCTGTCTGTTGATATGGACACAGGGGAAGTAACTATGTCAGCCGATGAAGTGGCTATGAAACTTCTTGATTATGTACAACCGTCTTATTGGCGCATTAAGGAGTTGTCAAAACTTGGCATTAACGCAGATCAATACTGTGAAGTCGGAGAACTAAAAACAAGCATCATTGTAAGAAAGGAACAGTCATGAACAATATCTATTCACAATTAACAGAATCTTTTCCACCCGAAATGGAAAAGCGCCTTAACAAAGGTGGCGCGAATTTGGTTTATGTACCAATCAGCGAAGTCATCAACCGTATGAACAAAATTCTTGGCGTAGAAAATTGGTCGTTCACGGTCAAGAATTGGCAACAACTTGGAACTTCTATCGTTGCTCATGTTTCTGTTGTAGCCACAATCAATGGAAATGTAGTCACACGAGAAGGTGTTGGCGGGCAAAAAATCAAGATGTCCAAAAATGGTGACCCTCTTGATATCGGGGACGAAGTTAAAGGCGCAGTTTCGGATGCCTTGAAAAAGGCAGTTCAAACTCTCGGTGTCGGTTTGTACCTTGCGCGTTCAGAAGAAGCAATTGAAATAGAGCAAGCAATGGAAGCCACCCCAATCACACATCTAGCACCTGTTGTTTCTCCAAAGTACACGCAGTTTAAAACATTGCTTGATGCCAAAGATGAAAACAAAGCAAAGATAAAAAGTTTTTGGTCTAACTATGGTGGAGGTCGTCCTGTGCCTAAGCCTTCAGAATTTACTGAAGAAGAACTTGATGCCCTGATTACAGAATTGATTTCTTATCAGTTTGATGGGTCGGTCGTTGTGGAAACCACAACACCCAAAAAGACCAAATCTCTTGAGATGCCACCGCGCAAAGATATTGACTAATGTGCTCAACGCTCCCGAATATCTATCGCCAAGTTCAATAGGAACATTTCAGCAATGTCCGTATAAATACAAACTTTCACGGATTGATGGGATCAAAGAACCACCAACAGAACATACATTGCTTGGCATTTATGTTCACTCTATCTTGGAAGAATTTTATCGTCTTGAGGCGTCCGAGCGAACCGTCCTAAACGCCCGAACTTTATTTAGATCTATTTGGGATTACTATGCCGAAGAAGTTACCAATATTTACCGAGGCAACAAAACAAGCATAAACGAGTTCAGACTAAGGGCTCGTTATTGTGTTGAAAATCTCATGGCGATGGAACCATCCAACGCAATTGAATTTGACGGTATTGAAACAGAACTTAACCACGCGGTGCTCGGTGTTCAAGTCAAAGGTTTTATTGACAGATGGGCAGTCAAAGACGGCAAAATCAACATCGGTGATTACAAAACAGGGAAAGTACCTCAGTTGCGATTCCGTGATGACAAATTTGATCAACTACTTATTTACGCAATTATTTTGTCCGAACTTGAAGATAAAGAAATCGGTACTTTGGAGTTACTTTACATCAAGGACGGGGTTAGACTGACCAAGAACCCAACCGAAGAAGATATTAATAGAATTAAAACAATGTTAGTGGAAACACGAAACGCCATAGACGAACGATGCCAAACAGAGGTTTTTGAGACCAAGGTTGGTGTATTGTGCGGATGGTGTCACTTTAAACCTATATGCCCTGCATGGAGTAAAAATAAATGAACGATGAAGCATTTTCACGGCTTGTTGCCGAGGAAGTTAAAAACAAAGCAACTGAAGCACAAAAAAAATATTTGGCTTTACCCGAAAATTTGGATAGATGGAAGCGAGCATTGCAATATCTTTCCAACAACCTAGAAGAACAAATTAAAGAAATTGATCGCCAAGAAAAAACACGCCTAAGCCAATACAAGAGTTTAGGTGCAGAAGGAGATCTTTTGCTTGCTGAAACCTCAGCAACTTCATCTGTGCGAAGATCAAAGATTGATAGGTTTAGATTTTTTGTGACAGCAAAACTTGATGAAGTTTCAAGGATGGTCGCATCTGTTTCTGATGACAATTTGTTAGATGATTTTCATCGTAAAGCAATCAAAAAATGGTGGTCTATGATGCAAGAGTTTGAAATGGAACCCACACGGATTGATCATGCGCTTCACGCATCATTAGAAGGTAAATGGGAATTTGACGATCTTAATTTAGAAAACAACTTTGACGATTTTGAAGATTAAGGAATTGTCTTTTGACTCGTCAAAGACTTTTTCTTGACACATCATGTGTTGATGCGGCGCGGGAAAGACTGCGCCATATTTACGACACTTTTGATACCGTTTGTTATCAATTCTCTGGAGGCAAAGACAGCACAGCCATAATTTATTTGGCGAAAGAAATACACGAAGAAAGAAACCTTGGAAAAGTAAAAGTTATTTTTCGTGACGAAGAAATGGTTAGTCCTGCCGTAATTAGGTTTGTAGAAAAAGTTCGTCAATATGATTGGGTTGACATGGAGTGGTACTGCCTCCCATCTGGTCAAGAAATTTGGGTGTTGGGCAGGAGAGAGTATGTTTTGCTTTGGTCGCCCCAAAGAAAAACCGAGGGTCGTTTAGTTCGTGAGATGCCTGAGTGGGCAATTAAGGCGGAACATTTTGGTTTAGATCCATCAAAACCCTGCCCCAATCTTGTTGATTACTACACCATGCAAGGCAAAAAAGGTAGAACTGCTTTCGTCATGGGTGTCAGAGCAAATGAGTCAATGGTTCGCTATCGGTCGTGTGTTCAAAAACTCCACGAAAATTACATTGTTTCTCCGTTTTTGTTACAAAAATCAATTCCATTAAAGTTTGCAAAAGTTATTTACGATTGGACTACGGAGGATGTTCTTAAATTTATTATTGATGAACACAAAGCAGAATACTGTGAGTATTACGATTTGGCTGAACTAACAGGAAGCAACAGCCGTGTAGGTATACCGCTTCATTCGGTTGCCATAAGAAGAATCGGGGATGTGATAGCAACCGAGCCAGAATTTTATGATCAACTAGTTCGCTGTTTTCCACAGATAGATGCACAGCGAAGGTATTGGGCTGACTTTGACATTGAATCTCTAATTACGAATTATGCATCAAATAGTTGGGACGGAGTTTCCGAATGTATTGACGACCATATGCTTACGCCGGGAATGCGTTTGGATGCATTGAAATTTGCTTCTGCCTTTCGCAAAAAAAGAGCAGTTGATCCATACGGTTTCCCTCTTGAGTATTTAATCAGAACTTTACTTTTAAACGAGTTTCATCAGTCAACGCCAACGCCCGTAGGTCCTAAAACTAGAGCACACACGATGCGATTGAAAGCGATTGAAGCGGGAGAAGATTACTAAATGCCTTTTGATTATGTTGGTTCATTCCATATTGGTGGATATTGGTCTAAAGAAGTAGCCAAAATTTTGAATAGTCGTGGGGTGAGGTGCGAGGCTCCCGACGTAAAAATTGCTAAAAATAGTTATGAACGTGAAGAAATGACAAAATTTGAAAAAGACATTATTTTTAATTGGACAGACAAATGTCTTGAAGTTAAATCTTCAACACGTGAATTTACCGATGATGTACTTCAATACCCTTTTGACTCCTTGTTTGTGGATACCGTTTCCGGCTTTGACGCAAAAGTTGATAAACCTCTTGCCTATGTTTTGATCTCACAAAAAACTAGAGGCATCGTTTGTATTTCCCCTAAGACTTACGATCAGTGGAGAAAAGTAAATACTTTTGATAACAAACGACAGATTATGGAATGGTTTTATAGTGCCCCAAAAAGTGTTTTGAGATCTTTTGACGAATTGGTTGCCTATTTAAAAAAAATACAAAGCGAAAGCGACGGTTGGTAATGGAAATATCTTTTGTTGATAATAGGAAATTAAAAATTCCCAAATGGGGGGTTGGCAGTATTCTAAGACCTGACAAAATGTTGCTTAAAACATCAATGATTGAATATGGGTGGTTACAGCCGATAGTTGTTAAAAAATCAGACGACACGATTATTGATGGTTATCAGAGATATCTAATATCTATTGACGAAGAAAAATTTGTTAAAAAACATGGTCGTTTAATCCCTGTTGTTTACAAAGACATAGATGAGGTCGGAGCGATTATTTTACATATTCGCTTAAACCGTGCGCGTGGTGCTGTCAACTCATATGCGCTAAGCCGTGCCGTAAAAAGACTGATTGGTTCAGGTAAATACGATGACAACGATTTATCTAATTTGTTTTTAATGCATGACGACGAAATAGATTTGCTTTTGTCCGACGGTTTGCTGAAGAAGAAAAATTGGCAAAAGTATGAGTATTCTCGTGCTTGGGTGCCGATTGAGGTGGCAAAACCAGTTGTTGAAGACGTAGTGGCTATTGAACGACCACCGAATAAAGATCGTTAAATATTGCTCATTGTCCGTATGTGGTAAAATTCGGGTAGTCCTTTTCAGGGAGCGCTCATGCCACGACCAAGAACAACGGAAGATGTTGAATTCCGAACAGATATAGACACCGCAGGGAATGTTGTACGCCGCGCAAAATTTGTTAGGCGTAATCGTCGTGTTGGTGGTCGTACTGTGCCGGGTAATGCCCCCTATTATCGCCGTCGCCAAGCAGAACTGTTAGCGGCAAGAAGACAGCGTCGTGGTGCTGTTGCTGGCGCCGCTAATGCCGCGAGGCGTGGTCGTGCGGCTGAAAGAACAGCGCGTGGCGCAGGTCGTGCGGGTCGCAATGCGGGGAACCCACGAACCGTAACTCCAAGAAGTACTCAAGGTTCTCGTCGTCGTGGCGGCGTAAGAGGTGCTTTAGCCCGTGTTGCTAGAGGTGTCGCTGACAGACTTGAAAGACGTCGTACTCGTCGTCGTCGCTAACAATCGGAGGTAGCCGATGGCTTTAGTGACGGTATCTGATCTAAAGACTTATATGGATATAAGTTTTTCTAACAGGCAAGAAGACGCCGCTCAATTTGTTATTGACGGTCTTCAAAGCGAGTTAGAAACATATTTGCGCAGACCAATAGAGGTCGCTTCATTTGTTGAAACCTATGTTCTTGACTCTGATCATGTGGGTTTACCAATGGGTTCAAGTCTTTTTAATGATGTTTACAACTCTACGGATGTTGACCCCGTTGGGATTATTACTTACGGTACACCACCCCCAACAATTTATTTAAAAAACTCTCCTGTTGTGTCTGTTCAAAGTGTCACCGTTAAAAATCTTTCGGAAGTTCAACAAACTTTAGGTGAAGCATTAAAGCGTCAGGCAACCATTAGTTCGGCAACCGTGGCGGGCTCTAATGTCACCTACACCGCATCTGGTCATGGTATGACCGTCGGTCAGACTGTCTCCATAACAGGCATGGCTAATAGTGCATTGAATTTAACTTCCATGATTATTCTTTCTGTCGCAACAAATACATTTACTGTTTCTCAAAGCGGGATTACGGCAGGAACTTTTAATCAAGCAGGAACAGCAAACGCATACGGGTACGACTACACGGTTCGCACATACGGAATTGATTATTACCGTGGATATGCGAACGATCATGTGACTGTAACTTATACCGCTGGTTTGGCGGGCGATGGAATAAAAATGTTTAAGTTAATGATTCTTCGCGCCGCGGCTCGCGAGGTGCAAAACATGCATGATGATGTGGTTGGCATTAAAGATCTTGGTGCTCGTGAAGTAGCGTTGCAAGAAACAGGTTTCTTGGAAAAAGAATTGATGTCTGTGAAACGGTGGCGCAGAAACAGGATCGGTTAATTTATGCCGAGTAATTTAAGAATTCAAATCACTGTTGATGCCAGAGCGGCAATCAAACTGATGAACGATATGCGAGATAGATCTAAAGATTTTAGAGCAGTTTTTAGATGGGCAAAACGAGAACTCGGAATAATGAATGGGCAAAACTTTGTTCAAAATGGTTTACCATCTGGCAGGCTTTGGTCTCCACTTGACCCTGAATATTCTTCTTGGAAAGCCACTGCTTACCCCGGTAAACCCGACATGGTAATTAGCAAAAAATTGTTTAATTCGGTGCGAAACCTTAACGGTCCTGCAAACTCTATTCGTTTTATGAAAGCAACATTTGGAACAGATGTTGAGTATGCAAAATTTCATCAATACGGAACATCAAAAATGCCGAAACGTCAAATTGTTTATGAACCGAGGGGGTTTGCTGCGCGTGTGGCTTTATTGTCGGCAAGACATGTCGTTTCTGGTAAGTTAGGTGCAGTAGCGGGCGATTTAGCGTTTGAGGGTAACTAATGAGTACACCAGTAACAGATTTGATGCATGGCGCACAGTGGGCTAAGTATTACGTCAACACATATCTAAACAGTGACCTTCCTAACCGAATCAATCGTTATCGTTCGGGGTGGAATCTTGATTCAAACGAACTGCCGACACCAGAGTTCTTTTTAACCTTTGAACCTATTGCTTTGGATCACTGGCCGACAATTATCACGGTATGTTTATCAAGTTCTCCTTTTGAGCGAATAATGCAGGGACGGCAAGGAGATCCGTTGTATAGGGTTACATACAGTATGCGAACCTATATTTGGACTAAAACTGAGGGTTCTGAAGCCGTCACATTAATGCGAGACAGGCTGACAACAGTTGTGAGGTCGTCTTTGATGGATAAACCCTGCCTGACACGGTATGACAGCGATTTTGACGCCGACGTAATGATTGATGAATCCTCCCTTACTGAGGAGTTTTCTGATTTAACCCTCATAAAAGGCGACCGTGTATTAGCGGGAGCATATTTAGGATACAATCTAATATTGAACGAGGTAATTTACCGCGATCAAATTGCCGCTATTACTGGTTATGACATTGAAAACTACAATATACGAAATACAGAGGAACAATATTAATGGAACCAAGTTACGAAATATTAGGTTTTAAGGGCGGTTTGAGAGTTTGGAATAACACCCACGGATATCTTGATGTATCCGAGGAAGGTCATTTGCTTGGAGGTCAAACTACCGCTTGGGTTGCGGAGACTGCCAAAGTTATTTCATTAATTGAAGAGGGTTTGTTGTTGCTTGTTGAAGGACAGATAAGCGGAGACACTCAGTCCTCGCCTTCTGAAACTCCAAAAAAAAAGAAGTCTTCTTCACCAGTAGCAGAGGTGGCACCCAACAGTTCGGACACAGAAAATCAAGTTGCTGTGGAAGACAATAAAAAAGAGACCACAAAATTAAATGATACAAATAATGATGTTTCTGTTGAGACAGTTTAAGTAATGTATACTCGTTTTACGGAAATTTCTTCAACTCAAATGGATGGTGCTAGATGGCCGGAGTAACAATTACAACAGCAGTTCGCACGGGCGCTATTAACGTAGGCAATGCTCCTGCAGCAACATTTTTTCTTTTGGGAACAGCCGAAAGAGGAATTAGTTCAAAGGCAGTTTCTGTCACTTCGCTTGAAGATTTTGAAACAAAATTTGGCGGGCACGTAACCGACTCGTATTCTTGGTATTCAATGAAAACCTTTTTTGAAGAAGGTGGCGTTCAGGCTTACTTCGTAAAAGTATCCGCTGGTGCTGTTGCAACAAAAGCATTCCTTACTGCTACTGGTGACGCTCCTGGCGTAACTTTTACTGCTGTCAGCAAAGGCACTTGGGGTAACGATCTAAGTTTTGTTGTCACAAACAACACCACTAGTTATGATGTGACGATTAGTTACGACGGTGAGGAACTTTTTTCAGGCGCCGGTTACACAAATTTGACAGATTTAATTTCTGCGGTCAATTTTGATAGCACTCTTGCAAATTATGTAACTGTTGCTTTGACTGCTACCGCAGTATCTTCGCAGTTGTTGAAGACAGCCGCGTCTTCTTCGGCTTCTGGTGGCACAGCCACAACCGTACAAAAATCAGATGTTATTTCTGCGATTGACCTTTTCACTGAAGAACTTGGTGCTGGCGCTGTCGCGGCACCAGGGTTCGCTACAGGTGCTTCAGATTCTGCTCTTTACGATGCGCTTCGCACTCACGCAGGAGAAAATAATCGTATTGCTTTGTGTGGTTTCGCTTCATCAAGAACACTTGCTCAATCTCGTACCGACTCAACAGGTTATTCGGGAACTGAATATCACGAACACATGGCTTTCTATCATCCTTGGGTGCAGATTCCAAACGGTTCAGTAACTGTTGATGTTCCACCAGAAGCATATGTAGCCGCTGTTCGTTCACGCACACACAATTCTGTAGGTGCATGGAAGGCTTATGCGGGCGTCGCATCTGAAGCAAATTTTGTTTCAGGAATTACATTGCCCGTCAGCCGTGCCGACGCAGATTTAATGGATGCATCGTATGTGAACCCATTGCGTGTCATCAACGGTCGTGTCCGAATTTATGGCGCTCGTTCACACTCAACTGTTGTTGCACAGTGGCGTTTTATTACCGCACGAGACACAATTAACTACATTTCTGTTGAAGCGAATGAGCGTTTAGAAGATCTCGTGTTCTCAACAATTGATGGTCGTTCAACATTGTTTGCAAACATCATCAACGGTATTCAGTCTGTTGTTGAACCAGTTCGCATCAATGGTGGCTTTTACGAAGGTTTCGCCGCTGATGGTCGTCGTATTGATTACGGCTACACAATTAAATGTGATGCTTCAATAAATCCTGTTGCACAACTTGAACAAGGAACAATCAAAGCAAGACTTGGTGTTCGTGTCTCAAGCGTTGGCGACAAAATTGAAGTTGATTTAATTAAGTCAAATCTAACAACTGCTTTGGCATAACGGAGGAATAAATGGCTCGTCCAGTACTTTTTAAAAATCTTGCTACGCAACGTCAAATCGTTGGCAAGATCACGCCATCACAAGGGTCAGCAGGTCTTCCAACATTTCCCGACTATTTCACACAGATCTCTGGTGGAGAAATCACGGCATCGGTTGAAAAGGTTTACCACGGTGGAGACTTGTTTTCTGAGACACTTTGCGCTCCACAGGAAATTGGCGACATCACGGTTACGGGTTATGTTTCAACAGATGACGCATTTATGACAAAGATTCAGACCTTGCGTCCACTTGTCGGTCGTGTTCGTTATGACATTGATGTTCATGTTTTTGATTGCGACATTGCCGTACCGGGTGCTGATCGTCAGTACACCAAGGCTTTGCTTGTCGGTTTGACCGAACCAGACGGTGACGCAACATCGGGTACGCCAGCAACTTTTACATTGACTTTCAGTGTTGCCACTGTTTCGGTAGGAATTAAGCCTCAGACTTCTCAAACCTAAACCCTAATTTAGGGGTTGCATTTTGATTACTTGAACCATGTTAGTGTTTCACGTATGACCAACATTCAATTCAACTCAGAAGATAGTTCTACTTCAGCACAATCAGTTTCGCGTCGCACAGATAGTTATCCTGAAACCGCTGATCCAGATAATGTTTTGGAAAGCCTTAAAAAAGTTATTTCAGACAAAGTTCGTCGCGCTGATGTCTATATCAATGTCCCTGAACGTTCGGGGGTAATGATTAGGGTATCCCCAAATATTACTCAACAACAATTGAAGGCTTGGCGACGCAATGCTGGCGAAGAGCGTAAAAACGGTATGGATACAGTAAAATTTTCCACCAATTTAATTGCTGCCACAACAACAGGTATTTTGTTGAATGATGTTCTAGCCACCGACGAGAATGGCACAGAAGTAACTTTTGCTTCGCCAGAAATTATGAGAATGACTAATACAACCCGACCACACCCCGATTGTGTTCTAGCCTTTTTTGGTTTAGAACCACATGTTGAAGCCGCCGCTGTAGCAATTATTGAAGCCGCTGGCTACGGGGATGCAGTTGATGCGTTGGACCCTACGAAGAGGTCTTCCGAGAATTAACGGACGATTTCCGCGTAATTTTAGCGGCAAGGCTTGGCGACCTCTTTAAAACTGACCCGATTGCTATTTTGAATTGCAGTCAAGACGAATGGATTATACGCCTCGCATGTGCTAAAGTTATTCAGACGGATAGAGAAAAACAGGAAGCAGAATCGCGGCGTAACAGTCGCTAATTTGCTGGAGCGCTCATATTCATAACCTTTAAAACGGAGATGGATGTATGCCAGCAGCCGAACGCGTAGTAATTGATATTGAAGTCAATTCTGATATTGCGACAATTGAGGCTACTCGTCGTGCGCTTGAAGATTTAACTGATGCTCAAAGACGGTATAACCGTGAACGAGATCGCGAACCCCGAGGCGGAAGGGGCGGTCGTGGCGGCGATGATGATGATGGCGGTCGTGGTGGTCGTCGCGGGCGAGGCGGCGGTGGTGGAGGCAGGGGTGGTCGCCCAAGTCGTTACGCAGGTTTTGCGGGTCAAGTTTTTGATTTTCGTGGTGACATAGGTAAAGCCATTGGAATGTATGGGGCGCTTCTCAAATTAGTTAACAAACTTGCAATGGTTTCTCTCCCATTGATGTTTGGTGCTTTGGGTTTGATAAATCTTGCTTTTAAAGCAGGAACATATTTTCAAAAAATGTATGCCGCGGCGATGTCTACTTTAGCGACCGCCGCTGGTATTGCGTTTGTTGCTATAACAACATTGTTGGCTGCGCAAAGAGAATATGCCGCTGTTCAAAATTCTCCTGCATATTACGAAGGAGCATCAAATACCGCAGATAGATTCGTTGCTGCTGGACAAGCCTTGTCAATGTTTACTGACAACACAAGGCTTGCTGTTATTGGGGCAAAAGGTTTACAGGGATCATTCACTACCTTGAGCAAGGTTAAACCAGTGACAGGACAAACTGTTGCCGCCTATACAACTTTGATGGATGTCGTTGCCGGTAGTGGCGGAGACATGGAAAAAAGTTCACAAAAACTTGCTGACTTTTTGGCAGCGGTGCAGAAAAAAGGAAATTTGTCTGCTGGTTCTGAAGCCGCTAAAGAACTAGGTCCTGACTTTGAAAAAATTGTTAAAGAAGCAGGCGCATTAGGAATTAAAACAAGTGATCAGTTTTTAAAAGCCGCGGCTGAAGGAAAACTCGGTGAAACTTTTACTGAAAAGTATGCGGGAACTTTAGACGCGTTAAACAATACTGTTATGGGTCGTTTCAAATCGGCTGTAGCGGCTATTAAGGGTCAACTAACGGATCTTGGTGGTCAGTATCTTGGTGAAACTGGTGGCGCTATTAGTCGTCTTCAAGGAATTATTTCAAAAACTATTTCCCGTCTCTCATACGTTCTTCAGGACTTTGACGTCAGCGGAAAAATGGGAAGATTTATTGACGCAGTAGACAAAGGTGCGGACAAATTTATTTTCTTAATGACAAAATATCTTGGTACCACACCGACTCTTTTTGAATTTTTTGGGAATTCTTTTAATAATATTGGCAACGCTTTTGACGCTATGCAGGATTGGATGCGACAGTTTCAAAAAGCAGGCGAGTTAATTAACAAATATTTTTTTAAGCCGTTGTTTAACACTATTGGAGAAAGTTTTTCAGACAGTATGAAAAGTCTTTCTAGTGTTATTGAAGGAAACGCACCATTGATTGAAAGTTTTGCTATCCAATTAGGCAAAACTCTTGCCGCGATAGGAAAATATGGCGACACCGTAAGACAACTATTTATTGGCGCTATGCCATTTTTCCAACTTCTTTTGAAGGCTGTGGAAATGTTTTTCAAGGGATTAACAGCCTTTGGTAAGGCTGCCATAGAAATAGGAGACCTTTTTGCGAAATTGGGTGGTTTAGGTAAAATTGCTGGTGCAGTAGTTAAAGTTGCTGCTTTGTATGCTTTGTTTACTATTGCTACTAGATTTTTTAGAGTTCTTGGAATGATGTTCGGCAAAAAAATGAACAAAAATATGCACGTCACGGCAGGTGCCGTTTATGTAAATGGAGCACCAATGGGTGGTCCGATGGGTGCTGGCGGTGCAGGCGGTCCGATGGGTCGTCCTGCAGGAAACGCAGGAATGGGATTTTTTAGACGGACAGGTAACGCATTTATGGGTGCTGGTCGTGGTGGCGCTGGTTTAGGTGGGAGACTTGCCGCTGCGGGTGTTGCTGGTGGTAGACAGTTGGGACATTACGGTTCGCGGGCTATGACTGGCGCAAGAGGTCTTTACAACACAATGGGTGGTGGAGCGGGTGTAGCAAGCATGGCGGCGATGATGGGTGGCACATATCTCTCTAGTAAAGGCGACGAAATGGGAGGTCACAGTACAGCGCAAGGCGCCGCAATGAAAACTGCCGGTTTGAGTGCACAGGTTTTAGGTGGAGCAAAAATGCTTGGTTTGGGAAACAAAGGTATGGCACCTTTAGCCGCCGCGACTGCGGCATATGGAATAGGAAGTTATGCCGCTTCAAAATTTAACGACGACTCAATTAAATCAAGGGGCTCGGCGGCGCTTGTGGGTGCGGCTGGTGGCGCCGCGGCGGGTGCCGCAATCGGTGCGGCATTTGCACCATTCACTATGGGATTGTCTGTAGCCGCAACCGCCGCTATCGGTGCGTTTGTTGGTGGAGCGGTTGCTTTGGTTAAGTCTGGAAAACAGCGAAAAGAAATTCGTGCTAATACTAAAGAATTTGTTGAAGGGTATACGGAGCAAGTTAATGAAGCAATGGCTGGTGGAAATCTTGAAGAACTTCTAAAAGCACGCGATGACATGATGGCGTCTAGGGATAAAATGATTCAAGAATCTGGTGATCCCGCCTACCAAGCAGAAGTTTTCAATAAATATGCCGACGATCTAGGGAAACTTAATACGGCGATAGACAACGTTACACAAACTGTAGGTATCGCTGATAGATATTTTGGTATTTCTTATGAGGCGTTAAATAAAATTGCTAAAGATAAAGGAATTTTAATTGAAGACAAGATGCGTAATTTCCGCGAGGTTCTTGAACTTGTAGCAGACACCGCAGAAGATAAAGCACGTCTAATTAAGCAGGCTTGGTCAAATATCGGTTCTTTTGCCGTGAGTGAAGCAATGAGTTATTTTGACAAAAAAGCACAAGCCAAAGAACAGGGTAAGCAACTAAACGCTACTCAAGAAAGACTTAGAACTGGTGATACATCAACAGACACGATGGATCAATATCTTAAACAAACGCTTGATTACAACGTATCAAAATTTGGCGATATTGGAGGTTTGACTAACGCTTTTGTGGGTCTAGAAGAACAATTGGCTACTGGTAGTTTGAAAGATCTTACCGAAGAACAAAAAAATTACATGCGCAATGAATTAAAGAATGCGGGAGCAACACCTGAAGCAATATTAAAAAATATTGACAGCGCGGAACTGGCTACGTTGCTTGGGGGAACACCTTCCGCTAATTTGGCTGCGTATAAGAACGATGATGGTTCACTTAACCCACAAAAAATTATGTCAATGATTAGTAGTAAAATGAAAAACGACCCAACATTTCTTGCCGATTTAATCACTGCATCACAATCACCTTTTGCTAACGTGGCAGGGCAACAAGTTGACTCCCTATTTAGAACTGGAAGCGGTGTTTTGCCACCTCCGTCTATGTCGGGTATGGACGCTAGTGAACGTAGGGCGGCTAACGCAACCGCGTCAAACACTTCTAATGTTCCTGTAGCAAATGCGCCCAACAACTTTATTGCCAATACGCAAATCACTGCTGCGATGTTAGACAACAAAACCGTTGACCAAATTGAAAGAGTTATCGCAAAGGCTCTTAGAGAGCAACAAGAACGCGCCAATGTTAATTCAAAACTTTCTTAAAGGTAAATCATGGCTAAATCAGTAACTGTATGGGTTAGGTTGAAAGACCCAACAAAAGAGGCTAATCGTTTGCAGTCTTCAACACCGGGTGCTTTGCCTCTTATTCTTCGTATGCGTTCATCGGATCCTAATGTAGAAGAAGATTTTGTTTTTCCTTACAGCCCAAGAGAAATGAACATAGGCAGATTATCTGACGAGATGGTACAAATACCAAGACCGGGAACTACCCCAATTGTTGCTTTTAAATCGCATCAACTTATGACAATAGATTTTACTGCACTGCTTGCCCACCCTGGCGATGGTCTTATACAAAGTGTTGATCCACAAATTTTTGCTTTACGACGATTTGCTTCAAGTAGCGACAAAGTGTTTCAGTTACTCAACTATGATGTTTTTACTCGCACACCGTTCGCATTTAGGAACATGAGTAAAGAAGCATTTAGTGGTTTGTTTTTTTCTTTTACAGATATGAGCATTGATGTAACTAGAAGAAATAAAGAAAATTCAATCACTAGTGCAAACGTCAAAATAAGTTTGGTTGAAAACAGAAATCCTAGAATAAATATTGCGCTTATCCCGCCTCTAAAATTTACTAGAATAAAGAAAAACACTTGCAAAGATCCTGTTTGGGCTGCGAAACACCCCATATTGTGCCCAAAGGAAAAAATAGAGAGAACTCCTTTGGCGACAGAAGAATTTGACAATACTGCCGCGGTCAGGTTAGATGCCGCACGAGGTAAGGCAGGAAAACTGTGCCCGAATCCAAAAGATCCAGACGGTCCGTTAATATTTATTGAACCAAATAAACCGGGTTTTTGCTAAAAACTTATGATTAATGATAAAACAATAATTATCATTGGGCATGATCAAGTAGAGGCGCTTCGTCAGATAGCGCAAAGTATCACAAACATTGAGGTTAGTTATACGGTTGACGGAGCGTCACAAATCACTGTTGAGTTAGTGGACGAAAATTTGTCTATGTGGAATGCTAACTATTTTGCCGTTAGCAATATAGTTCTATTTAATGATGGAACGCTGACGGAAAGATACATGATTGCGAGCCATGAAATATCAAACGGTGAAGGTTTACATTTTAGAATTAAATTAGAACTGCGCACAGAAGCAGTACAAAGAATGAAATTAGATAAGAAACCGCAGGCTTTTAAATCAACTACCGCATATGAATTCGCCGAAAAAGTCGCTAAAAAATTTGGTTTAGGATTTATTGGTCAACCCCCAAAAGGCATTAAAACCACCACTATTAAAGTTAAAACAGAAAAAAATAAAGAATCAGTTTACGATGTTTTGGTACGTTCGGCAAAAGATCTTCAATATCTTTGTTTTGTTATGTATGCAATTCCTGACGGTGAAAAAGTCGCAATACCAACCCTATTTTATGGTTCTCCTAATTGGTTGTTGGGTCGTTGGGGTATAGAAGAAACACCCAAATACACGTTCACCACGACCGATGGTAAAAAAGAAATACGTCCTTTACGTTACATCCCGTTGAAATACCCAAACGATTTAAAAATGAATTTTTATTTGACTGAAGTTCCTGAGATGCGTAGGTCAATGGACAGCCCAAAAGAATCTGAAGGCAGGGCAAATATTTGGGTTGGTGATAAATATGAAGAAAATATTGGGAGCGCGTACAATATTAGAGCGGGTATGACTGTAGTAGTTTACGGTATTAAGGGTTTTGATGAAACAGCATATTTGATTACCGCGGTTGAGTATAAGTACGGAGAACCAGAACCTGTGGCAATTAGTTTTGCTACTCTTGAAAAAATAGCGCCGGAAGATAAGAAAAAAATTGATCAAAAAGTTTCGGAAACAACAGTAATCGGGTAAAGAGAAAATATGACATTTATCAGTGGTGATGGAATTGACGAAATGAGTCGTGCTGATTCGGCTGCGTCTACACGTGCCGAGTTTTCATCAATTCATCTTGGTGTTTTAACCGCAAAAAATGATGCTACAAGAACTGGTTTTGTAAAAATTGTGGCGCTTAACGGTGATGCCCAACTAGGTCCTTATAGGTTTATGGCTCCTTTTACTTTCCCTTTAGCCACTCCTGTAAAACAGACGATTACGACAACAACGGCAACTATTTCTGGGACGACTGTGGTTACTGGTGTGTCTTTGTCTGCGACCACTACCAATATCTCGGGGGTCTACGACGTCACTTTAACTTTGCCAGCGGTGGGGGCTCGTGTTCTTGTTGTATTATTAAATGGTTCCCTTGATGAAGGTGTGATTGTTGGATCTTTATGAACACGATGAGATTGCCTTTGAAATTTAAAAAAGACTCTTTTGAGGTAGAAGTAATAGTTGAAAATTCTGATGAATATTTTGCGATTTTAATTGGCAATACTATTCAAATAGAACCGAATTCTTTACCTATTTCAACTTTTTACGGGGTGAAAGATTCGGTTTTTGATAGTAGACAAACCACGCAAGTAAGTGTTCAGGTGGGAAATCTCATACCAGAAGTACGAGTCGTTGAAACCAACTTAGTACAAGAAGACAGTGGTCAAGTAAATTTAGCAATCAAATTTGAACGGATATAACAAATATGGCTTCTCCTAATTTTCAAGAATACGTTAACTTAACGATTAATGATAAAAGCATTAATGACGTGTACGACGAGGCAATTGAGTATGCGCAAACTTCGTTTCCAGAATTTCAACCCCGTGTGGGAACTATTGAAAACGCATTACTTGAAGCAACATCTCATTCTACGGGAAGTCTGATTGCGGCAATAAATCGTTTACCGGATGGCTTGATGGAAGGCTTGTTAAAGTTAATTGGGTTTAATCGTATTGAGGCAACTCCTTCTACG
>SXGQ01218488.1_pt1 | contig 27010 bp, 23 predicted proteins | sample 3178371 | NCBI WGS metagenome assembly SXGQ01 (sample SAMN11356859, study PRJNA531348) | freshwater metagenome | isolation source: freshwater sample F1-20 | place: China: Fuxian Lake, Yuxi | collected 2017-12-25 | reverse complement strand
CGCCATCGCAGGTCATAACCTGCGATGCCACGTTCGACACGCACCTTAAGCCCGACGTTGCAGAATTTCCCGCATCGATGAATGAACGGTCGTAGCAATGAACGAGCGGCCTCTGTGGAAGCGATGTCTCGCGCGTTGGTACACTGCGGCCGCCTTGACCCGATCGGAAATCAGGACGTGACTGCAAACGATAAATCATTGATTCGTTTCGATTTTGTCGAACCCTCTTATCTACTTGCCGTGGGCGTGGTGTTGTTTGGCGCTTTCGTCGCATTAGGTAGCGATCTAGGTCTCGAAGGTTCCGTCCTATTGATCAGTTTGGTCTGGGGAGTCCATCTAACGGTCGGTCTTGCCGCGCTCCGACTCAGTGTGATCGGGCTCTCCCGATGGCGGCGTACCGCTCGCTGGGCGGATCCTGCGCTCCTCATCACGGCCGGACTGCTGACGTCGGTGGTGCTCGCCCCGACCTCATTCGCCATCGACCAGTTTCTGTTGTTCCGGGGGGTGCTGACCGACGATGACCGGGTCGTCAGCCCCATTCAATGGCCCGTCGGCATTATTGAAGAGTGGACGGAGGTCGTAGGTCCGACCCTCCTCGTCGCGCTGCTGCTCGGTTTTCCGGCTTGGTGGGCCCGACGGCGAACCTCCGAACCTGTGTCGACTCCGGTGCCGACGGCACTGCCCGAGCCTTCCGAGCCTTCCGAGCCTTCCGAGCCATCCGAGCAATCGTTGACCGATGGATCCTGTCTGCAGCGTCTGCCTCCAGCGCTCGGTACCGAGCTGATCGCGGCACGTTCGGAGTTGCAGTACGTGCGGATATATACGACGCGGGGTGATGCTCTGATTCTCGGAGCGTTGAAAGATATTGCTGAACAACGCGACGAGGGGCACCTCGTTCATCGAGCGTGGTGGGTTTCGAACAAACACGTGCGGACGCTGCGACGGCGAGGCGCGCGCTGCATGCTGACGCTCTCCAATGGACTCGAAGTTCCGGTCAGCCGGCGACGACAGCAGACGTTGATCGAACAGTTCGGCGCTAGCGCGACGCTGAATAACTAAGCGTCCCAACGTCTGAGGTCTGCGTAACTCGGCGGAAAGATTTAAATTGCATTCATACTATATAGTATGTATGCTCTAATCGTATGAGCCGCCAAAAAGAAGAACCCGTCTTTAATAGGGTCGAAGAACTTCGTATCTCAAGGGGGCTGACTCGCCAACAGTTAGCCGATCGCGTCGGCGTGCATTATCAAACGATCGGTTATCTCGAGCGAGGGGAGTACAGCCCGAGCCTGATTCTCGCTCTCAAGATCGCTAGAGCCTTGGATGCAGAGATACCTGAGATTTTCTCGATCAAGCCATTCAAGAGGGGGGCATGACATGACTGAGCAGCCCGAAAAGAAAATTTATTGGACAGAGGGTGTGACCCGTAAAGAGGTCGAACGTGCTCTGACGAGCACTAAACATCCGTCTCTTTATCGTCGTCCGATGCGACGAGCGCTCGTTACGGTGTACACGACACTGGGTTTATTGCTCTTGTTTTCGGAGTCGATTGGCACGCCGAAAGTCTCGAGCTACGTTGCAGCGATATCCGGCATCCTTCTGCTCATCATTTATCTTGTGCTTCGCTATTCCGTACGTTTGATCGCCGATGCGCCATCTGAGTTGCTCGACGAGCGTCTCATCGTGATTCGAGACCGCACCTATCTGAGCGCCTATCGATGGTTGTCGTTCGTCGTCGGGATCATCATGGGCACCGCGATCGCTACAGATTTTTCCTTTGCTGTCGATTCTTGGTGGGCTGTAGTGTTTGCCATCGCAATGGTCATTGCAGGCCTGCCGAGCATGATCCTCGCCTGGCGTCTCCCGTCTGAAAGGCCCGCCTCCGAAGATCCTATTGAGAGCAATCGATGATGAGATACGTCACAGCAGGGATCAGTGTGCTGATCGCGACGCTTGTGTTGATCGTCGGATCACCGACAACCTCAGCTTCCGCCCAAGGCGCGGTTCTCAGCAAGCCGTTTTCCCAGTGTCGCCTCAGCGACCCGATGAAACTCCGTTCGATCGAAGCAGAATGTGCCGAGATCACCGTCCCTGAAAGCGACACTGCGGGAAGTGGTCGTATTACTTTGTCGGTGGCACGAATCCCTGCGATCAATCGCAGTAAGCAGATCGACCCGATCATCCTGCTGGCTGGCGGTCCGGGGCAGGGAGCCCAGCTTGCGTTCACGGCGACCTCGCCGACATTCGCGCGAGCGGGTCGGGATCGCGATATCCTGCTGATCGATCAGCGTGGCACGGGTCGGTCGAACCTGTTGTCTTGCGATGTCGAAACTCGCACGATGAGCGAGGCTTTAGCCGTCGATGCGAACGCATTCGTCCAAGCTAACGAGCGCTGTCTCGAGCGACTTCGAGTGACGAGTGACTTAGCCGCCTACACTACGAGTCATGCCGTACGAGATCTCGATGCGGTACGCGCACTATTGGGGTATGAGCAGCTGAACCTTTACGCGGGCTCTTACGGCACTCGTGTCGCGCAGCATTATGCTCGCCGTTATCCGGCTCGAGTTCGAAGCATGGTGCTCGATGGTGTTGTGGCTCCTCAGACTGTACTTGGCCCGCGAATTTCACTGGACGCGCAGTCGGCGCTCGACGGTATCTGGAAACGATGCAGCGTCGAAAGCGCCTGCCGGGAGCGTTTTGGTGACATGGAACAGAAAGCCAAAGCATTGCAGTCGCGTCTCAAAGTGAAGCCTGAGCCTGTAGAGATTCCGAATCCTCGAACTGCGATCCTGGAGTCGTTCAAGTTCGGGTCCGAGCAACTTGCCGCAGTGCTTCGATTTGGAAGCTATGAACCGAACTTTGCTGCGATGCTACCGCTTGTTGTCACAGAGGCGACCCGTGGGAACTTTCGACCGATCAGTACACTGTTTCTACTTACCGCGAGCAGTGTCCAAGAAATGATCGCTCTTGGGATGCATAACTCGGTGGTCTGCAGCGAGGATGTGCCTCGCTTCAGCTCGGTATCTGTCGATCGAGGGGCCGTCGCGGCCACCTATCTCGGTACAGGATTTCTCGATGCCCTACCGCAGATTTGTAAAAAGTGGCCGCGGGGACTCGTTGATCCCGATTTCACTCAACCGCTCGTGAGCGATATTCCGACATTGCTGCTGTCGGGCTCGCTCGACCCTGTCACGCCTCCCGCCGATGCGAATCGAGTCGCACAAAGTTTAAAAAACTCGCGGCATCTCATATTCGAGGGAGCCGGTCACGGTCAGACTGGTGTCTCATGCATGGATCGAGTCTTGGCAGAGTTCTATGCGAACGTTGATCCGAAATCACTGAATGCGACGTGCCTTAATCGACGGATGCAGCCGCCGTTCTGGCTCTCTCTTGCAGGTCCCGCGCCATGATCCAAGTGACTGATCTCAGCAAGCGATTCGGTAAAGTTCAGGCCGTTGAGCGCGTGAGCTTCATGGCGCCCGACGGACGAATCACCGGACTTCTGGGCCCGAACGGCGCCGGGAAATCGACGACTTTACGAATGCTTGCGACCCTACTCCGCCCCGATTCCGGGGATGCGATGGTCGATGGTCAGTCCGCAATAAAGAATCCGATCGAGGTCAAGCGGCGAATTGGCGTGCTGTCTCACGCCAGTGGTCTTTACCCGCAGCTCACGGCGCGTGAAAACATTATGTACTTCGCCGAGTTACACGGTCTGAATCGACCCACAGCGAAGGCGCGCATCGAGGAGCTCTCCCGATTATTAGAACTCTCCGAATTCCTTGATCGAAAAGCCAAGGGGTTTTCACAAGGCCAACGCTTGAAAACCGCTTTGGCGCGTGCGCTCGTCCACAGTCCGAAAAATCTGATTCTGGATGAGCCGACGAACGGTCTCGATGTCATGGCAGTACGTAACCTGAGGGCGTTACTGCATCGCTTGAGAGAGCAAGGACATTGCATCCTCTTTTCAAGCCATGTCATGCAAGAGGTAGCGTTACTCTGCGACGAAGTCGTGGTGATCGCCCAGGGGCGGGTCGCTGCGTCCGGTACCATCGAATCACTTCGAGCCGAGGCAGGAGAGGCGTCTTTGGAAGACGCCTTCGTCAAGTTGATCGGTACGGCAGAGGGGTTGAACTGATGCGCAATATCTTCACCGTCTTCCGTAAAGAGTTCTTTGAGAACTTACGCGATCGACGAATCCTGCTGTCGGCTCTGGTATTCGGACCGGTGCTCGGACCAATTCTCTTGGCCGGAGTGTTACAGCTCTCGATTTCTCAGGCAGAAACCACCTTCGATAAACCGATGACATTACCCGTGATCGGTGCGGAGTATGCGCCGACTCTGATGGCTGTGCTTGAGTCGAAAGACATCAAAGTCGAGCGTCGTGATCTTGATGAAAACCAGATTCGAAAGGCCATCGCGGAACGGGAAATCAAAGTGGCGTTGCGAATCCCCGAGGATTTCGTCGAGCGATGGTCGAAATCGGAGCCTGCTGCAGTAGAAGTCTTCGTCGATACCTCTGATCAGTTTGGTGGCGATGCTAGCGCGACGCGTGTGGCGCGCACCATCAACGCCTATAGCCAGCAGGTATCACAGACCCGGTTGGTCTTGAGGGGCGTCGATCCGACCAGCATGGTCGCGGTCGTAGTTCATGAAATCGACGTCTCGACTCCATCGAGCCGCGCAATTTTTGCTCTTGGGATGCTCAGTTATCTGACGATTTTTGCGATGTTGTTTGGCGGTATGTACCTCGCGATCGATGCGACCGCCGGAGAGCGAGAGCGCGGATCACTCGAGTCACTGCTGACCGCGCCGATGCCGCGCAGTCATCTCATTTACGGAAAGATCGCGGCGACTGCCTCATACATGCTTATCTCGATGGCACTGACACTCGCTGCGTGTGCCGTGTCGCTGCAGTATGTGCGTCTCGAAGAGCTGGGAATGAGTCTGTCAATGGACCTCCTCACGACGGTCAAACTCTTCGTCGTTGCGGCGCCGCTCGCCATTTTTGGCGCGGGGCTGCTGACGGTTGTCGCCTCGTTCACCCGCAGTTTTCGAGAGGCGCAGAGTTATCTCACCTTCGCCATCAGCATTCCGACGTTACCGCTGATCTTCGTGGGCTTGCTGCAGGTGGACCCGACGCCACTCGTCATGTCGACTCCCTCACTCAGTCAGCATTTTTTGATGATGGAAATCTTGCGCGGCGAAACGCCGACGATCATCGACCTCGCGTTGTCTGCGTCGATTACCGTATTGCTCGGCGCCACCCTGTGCTGGATCGCCGGACGCCTCTACGAACGAGAGGCGATTCTCGGTTAATTGCTTACGACTTGCCTGACCGACAAGCAGACAATTCTTTGCCAATCTTGACGGACGGCCTCTAGCAGGAATCGCTCGGGTGTCATTCAATGATCGTGGAGGGAGCGGCGCCTTCCTTCAAATCTCATTGGAGTAACACTTGACCCGATTGCTTTCGCTTCTGACCGTCTCTGTCGCACTTGTCTTTCTCGTGGGTTGTGGCGGCGCAGGAGGGGGAGGTACTGCGTCCGGCGGAAGCGCAAGCGCTCCGGTAGCACCTCCGATGATTTCAAGCTTCAGCGCATCGCCTGCGTCTATCTCAAGCGGTCAAACGTCAACGTTATCCTGGTTGGTCTCGGGAGCGACCAGTCTCTCGATCGACAACTCGGTCGGGGATGTCACGGGGACGGGGAGCAAAGTGGTTACTCCCTCAGTGACTACCACGTACGCGCTGACGGCACGTAACTCTGGCGGAAGCGTGACTGCGTCTACAACCGTTACGGTGTCGGCTGGCACTACGGCTCCTTACCCAGCTGGGCTCAGTGACGCGACGATTCAGGTCAATGGGGTAGTTCGAGATTATCGTGTACATGTCCCGACGGGCGTGACTACTGCGCCGACCGCCGTGGTGCTCGTGCTTCACGGCGGCGGCGGTGAAGGACTCAATATCGCCAATACGGGCGCGCATCCCCTTTCGGTGTTCAGAACCGTTGCCGATCGGGAAGGCTTTGTGGTGGTTTATCCCGGGGGATTGCCCGCGCGTGATGGTAGCGCAGCGTGGTCGGATTGCCGCGCAGACAATGAGGTTGCGAGCGATGCTGACGACGTCAGATTTCTTGATGCGCTCATTGATCGGCTACGCAGCCAGTATGGCTTGCCCGAGGCAAAGATTTTCATGGCGGGTGGTTCAAACGGCGCTCAGATGACACTTGCCTATGCTATTACTCGCGCCAATAACATCGCGGCGATCGCCACCTCCAGCGGAAATCTCCCACAAAATCCCAAGTCTGGAGCATGCAGCTCGAGTCCTTCGCGTCGCGTGCCGATTCTGATGGTTCATGGCACTGCAGATACATTAATGCCCTACGGAGGGGGGTGTGTTGCGAATCTTGGCGGTGCATGTAATCGGGGTCGGGTCATTAGTGCCGAAGCAACGCGTGATTGGTGGTTGAACAGTAATGGTCTAACGGGGGTTGCGCCGACCTCGTCGAGCGTCAATCTCGATATCAATGATGGCGGCGTGGCCAATCGTTTCGTCTACGCTGGAGGTACTCCGGTCGAGTGGTGGCGTCTTGATGGAGCCGGTCATACGGCAGCCAGTCGTCTTATTCTCGTTCCGCCCAATGCGGATCGAGGAATTCAGAACCGAGATATTGAGTTTGCTGAAGTCGCATGGTCCTTCTTCAAGAGTCGATTGATAACGGCGAACGCCCCTCCGCCGTCCGCTTCCGCTTTGCAGGCTGCACGCGACTATAGTTTTTCTGTCGGCGGTCAAACACTGATCGTGATGCATAACGGGACCGTTATCGAAGAGTCTTACGGTAACGGTGGAGCCGCTGATCGGATCCAGCTTCTCGCGAGCGGGACAAAAGGATTGACGGGGATGCTGGGAGCACTCGCAGCGTCAGAGGGCCTGATTTCTCTGGACGAGCCTGTTGCGCAGCGGTCAATTACCGAGTGGCAAAATGATGCCCGTAAATCGAAGATCACTTTTCGTCATCTGCTGACGATGACGAGCGGTCTCGAAGAGCTCAACGATCTTCCAGGTTGGAACAGTTATCTCTCAGCCCGCGCGATTAACGATCCGGGTAGTGTGTTCATTTATAGCGGGGATCCCAACATCTTTGGGCTCGCGCTGGAGCGTCGGCTTGGAGGCGAATCGGTGGCGGATTACTTGAATCGAAAGCTTCTTCAGCCGCTCGGCATCACCTCATTACGTTGGGGCACTAATTTTTCTGATGGCAAGCCCAACCTTTCAGGTGGCGCGTACCTAACAGCGCGAGATTGGATTAAGTTCGGTGAGTTTATCCGTCGGACGATGGAGGGAAGTTGGACTGGGTCGGCTGTGGTGCAAAGGAGTTTTTTCGATCAAGCATTTTTGGGTAATGCCGCGCATCCGGCGTATGGGTTTTACTGGTGGCTCAAGCGACCGGTACCGACCGCTCTCGCCTCAACCCTGGACACTAACAACAAGAACCAGTTTACGAGGCAGATTAAGCCCATCATCGATGACCCGCGAATCCCCGACGACTTCGTCATGGCTGCTGGAGCGTTCGATCAAAGACTGTACGTCATTCCGTCTCGGGGGCTAACAATCGTGCGTAACGGACCAGTCGGTAACGATGCGTTTGAAGATGTACAGTTCTTGGGGAGACTACTTGGAAACTAACCGGAGCTTCACTTTCATCAACTGCTGAAACCGTTCACGACTAGATCGTCGTCAAAGGCGTTAAGCAAATGAAATAAGATGCTACGCGCCGACGTCTGTCACAATAGGCGTGTGACGACCGATTCCGAAGACCAACCCCGATTATCGAAGCGGCTTAGCGAGCTTGGGTTTTGTTCCCGGCGAGAAGCCGAGGAGTGGATCGTCAACGGTTGGGTTCGTGTCGATGGCCAAGTCGTCGATGTACTCGGGTCTCGTGTCAGCCGCGACGCGAAAATAGAAATCGATCGCCGTGCGCGTGAACAACAGAGCGCGCTCGTCACCATCATCCTCAATAAACCGATCGGATACGTATCGGGCCAAGCAGAAGAGGGATACGAGCCGGCGACTGTCTTGATTCGACCTGAGAATCGCTGGAAAGGGGATGACTCGGGTCGGCGCTTCGATCCGAAGCAACTTTTTGGCTTGGCGCCCGCGGGCCGTCTCGATATCGATTCGACAGGGCTCATGGTGTACACCCAGGATGGTCGAATCGCGAAGCAATTGATCGGTGGGAATGACGTCGAGAAGGAATATCTCGTACGTGTGCAGGGCGTTCTGTCGGAAGAGGGACTCCGTCGTTTACGCCATGGCCTGACGCTTGATGGCGTCAAGCTCAAACCCGCCCAAGTTGTATGGCAGAACGAAGATCAGCTTCGATTCGGATTGCGGGAAGGGAGAAAGCGCCAGATTCGTCGGATGTGCGAGATGGTAGGGCTGAAAGTGACTGGCCTCAAGCGCATACGCACAGGTCGAGTGTTGCTCGGCGCGCTGCCGGTCGGGCAGTGGCGCTTTCTGCGCGAAGATGAGGGGTTTTAGTCACCCGCCCGGGAGCGAGTGAGTTCATAAGCACAGATATTTACGGCGGCTGCGAGATTGAGCGATTCGATCTGCCGCACTCCGGGAATGGAGAACGCTTCGCCGTTCAAGCGCGTTACGATTTCCGAGGGCAGTCCGCGAGCTTCGTTACCGAACACATAGGCGTCGAATTGTTTGAAGCTCGATGCGCCGATGGGCGTGCCATCTAAATCGAGTAATGCGAGTCGCGGGTACCGCGACTGTAAGGTCTCGACGGTTACGTCCCGCTCGATGGGGACATGAAAAATCGCGCCCATGCTCGCACGTACGACTTTTGGGTTGTAAAGATCGGCGCTTTGCGGTGAAAGCAGGCATCTGAAGTTCCCGAACCACGCCAAGGTACGCAAGAGGGTCCCGAGATTCCCGGGGTCCTGCACTTGATGCAGATAAAACACATGCTCCCCGTCACGCGGTAATGCGGGCTCGAGGATGGGAACGACGGCCATGATGCCTTGAGGGCTATGGGTATCGCTCAGCGCAGCCATCTGCCGCGCGCTCAATCGATGAAGCGGCAAGGCCTCGGGCCAAGGCTTCGGTAGCTTCTCTGACTCGTATTCGTGGGTGACGAACACCGTCGTCGCACCCAGCTCTGGGGTGCGCGGCAGAACTCGGAGCAGCTCCAGGATCAGGTGTTCACCCTCGGCCAGATAAAGCCCAAGCCGATCACGGTGCTCCCGGAGACGTAATTTCTTTAGTTCGTCGAAGGTCATGATTTTCGCTAGTCTATCGCCATCATGGCCCGATCCAAGAGCAGCGGCAGTTGGTTGCGCCGACACGTGACCGACCCCTACGTCAAACTCGCCCAGAAAGAGGGCTATCGTTCGCGTTCGGCGTACAAGCTGATCGAACTCAACGAGAAAGATCGTTTATTGCGCCCCGGTCAATGGGTCATGGATCTGGGCTCAGCCCCGGGTGGGTGGTCGCAGGTTGCCGCCCGAGCCGTCGGCGCAAAAGGACGGGTTCTAGCGACGGATATTCTGTCGATGGATCCCATCCGAGGAGTCGATTTTATCCAGGGAGACTTCACGAGTGATGAGGTCGTGAAGCAGATTCAGGATTGGCTCAAAGGCGAGAAATTCGATTTGATCATTTCTGACATCGCGCCCAACCTGAGTGGTATCGACTCTGCCGATCAGGTACGATCGATTTACTTTTTGGAACTGGCCCTCGATACCGTGCGCCTTGCACTCAAGCCCGGAGCGGCGTTCATCGCAAAAATGTTCCAAGGCCAAGGGTCAGATGACTACGTCAAAGAGCTTCGAAAGAGTTTTCAGAAAGTATCGATTCGAAAGCCGAAGGCCTCTCGCCCTGAATCGAGAGAGGTCTACATCGTCGCCAAAGATTTCAAGGGATAACTGACTGCAATGAGTTTACCTACCGCCACCAAAACTCTTGGCTGCCGAGGTTTGGGTCTTTGCGGTTCAGCGTCTGCGTTCGCCTTCATCATCATCACGATCTTTTTGGCTGGCTGCGCGTCGGTAGATATGGATGGCCGGGTTGCAGCTGTCAACCGCGAGTTCCGCGACTTCACCGGCGGAGATTTAAGGCTATCGCGATCGGTCGAGGTCGATGAGGCCGCTCTTAGTGGCCTGCTCGATCAGCCCGTTACTCAGGAGATGGCGGTGCGTATCGCGCTGATGCATAGCCCCGTCTTCCAACTCATGTTGAACGAATACTGGGGAAACGCCGCAGGGACGATGCAGATCGCTCGTCTTCCGAACCCGGTCTTTGCATTCGAGCGTCTTCGCGGCGGTGACGAGCTCGAGATCGGTCGATTGCTATCGATCGACGCACTTGATCTTCTGACGCTACCGCAGCGACGAAAAATCGCGACCCAACGCCGACTCGCGGAGGAGTGGAAGCTTTCGGGGGAGATCGTCGAAAAAATCACTGAGGTACGTAAGAGCTGGGTCAGAGCCGTCGCCGCACAACAGACCGCCGGGTATGCGGTACAGGTCTTCGAGAGCGCCGAGGCGAGCGCTGAGCTCGCACGACGTATGGAGGCAGCCGGAAATTTTAATCGCATCACGCGCGCGCGCCAGCAGGCCTTTCATGCGGACGCCACTGCTCAATTAGTCGTCGCGCGACAAGAGTCTCTCGCCCGACGGGAGGAGTTGATCAGGGAGCTCGGTTTGGACGATGAGGCCGCTAGGAAGCTCGTGTTGCCTGCGACGCTGCCGTCCTTGCCAGATGCTGCGCTGTCAAACGAAGAAATCAGTCAACTGGCGAAAACGGCTCGACTCGATTTGCAGTGGGCACGATATCAGTTCGAATCTGCCCGTGCCGCACAGGGTTTGACCGGGATGACGAGTTGGATCGACGTCGAGGTCGCCGGTCGCCGCGACAGCGTTTTTGATAACAGCAGTGGCACCCGAGAGACTGTCAGAGGTTATGAAGTCGAGTTAAGACTGCCAGTGTTCGATATCGGCGATCTCGAGAGAGCGGGTATGAACGCCGAGACGATGGTGGCCTTAAATCGCTACGAATCAGTCCGCCGTGCTGCCGGTTCTCATTTAAGAGAGCATTACGCGGCCTATAAGACAGCCTATGACCTTGCAATCCATCACCGTGACGAAATCGTGCCGTTGCGAAAAACAATCTCCGAAGAAAATCTGCTTCGATACAACGGCATGTTGATCGGAGTTTTTGAACTTTTGGCTGATTCGCGTGAACAAGTTTCTGCAGTGATGTCGTCGATCGGCGCACAGCAGCAATTTTGGCTGGCGGATGCGGCGCTCAGGGCCTCGCTCGTCGGTCGGCCGCAGGGCGTCGAAATCATTGCCCCGCAGAGCGCAGCGGGGTCGGATCGAGGCGAGGGGCACTAATTATGAAATCAAGACGAGATTTTTTCGCGTTTGCTGGGATTGCCGGTGGCGCGCTGGCGGCGGGCAGTGTGGCGCGTGCCGCGATGGTAAGGCTGCCCGAGCCTGTCGTCGAAACCTCCGCGGCGACACGGCCTCCTTTGCAGCCAACCGCGGGGCGACCGTATCGACCTGTCGTCACCCTAAATGGCTGGACCTTGCCATTTCGAATGAACCGTGGTGTCAAAGAATTTCATCTTGTCGCAGAGCCGGTCGTTCGTGAATTTGCACGAGGCTTCAAAGGTAATCTTTGGGGCTATAACGGGCAAAGCCCCGGGCCTACCATCGAAGTGGTCGAGGGCGATAAGGTGCGGATATTCGTCACCAACAATCTGCCCGAGATGACGAGTGTTCACTGGCATGGACAGCGTTTGCCCTCTGGTATGGATGGCGTCACCGGGCTCACTCAACCTGGTATCCCTCCCGGTAAGACGTTTGTTTACGAGTTCATGGCTCGACGTCCAGGCACCTTTATGTATCACCCCCACACCGATGAGATGGTGCAACTTGCGATGGGAATGATGGGGTTTTGGGTGACCCATCCTCGTGACAAGCATCCGCTTATCGATGACGTCGATCGTGACTTTTGCTTTCTGTTGAACGCGTTCGACATTGATCCGGGAAGCTTCACGCCAAAGGTCATGACGATGCTCGATTTCAATGTTTGGGCATGGAATAGCCGAGTGTTCCCTGCGATCGATTCGCTGGTCGTGAGGCATATGGACAAGGTTCGAATTCGAATCGGAAATCTGACCATGACCAATCATCCGATTCATTTACACGGGCACGAGTTCTTAGTGACTGGGAGTGACGGCGGGCCGACCCCGGTCTCAACGCGTACCTACGAGGTCACGCAAGACATCGCAGTCGGTCAGATGCGTCAAATAGAGTTTCTAGCAGATGAGGAAGGTGACTGGGCGTTCCACTGTCACAAGAGCCATCACACCATGAATGCCATGGGGCATGACGTGCCGACCATGATCGGGGTTCAGCATGGAGAGTTGGCAAATAAGATCAATAAGCTGATCCCCGACTATATGGTCATGGGCGAGCGAGGTATGAAAGAAATGAGCGAGATGGAGATGCCGCTGCCCGACAACACTATTCCGATGATGACCGGTTACGGGCCTTTTGGTGCGCTCGGCATGGGGGGGATGTTCAGTATGGTCAAGGTAAGACGCGGACAAAAGCGCGATGACTATTCAGATCCGGGTTGGTTCAAGCACCCGCCTGGCACTGTCGCATATGAATACCCGAGCGCGCCGCCTTCGCCTGTGAGATCCCACTCGGATCATTGATGAGTTTTTTTTCGACGAGGAGGGTGACTGATGTTGGAATTGTTTTCGAAAAGCAGGAGCCTGATACACCAGATCTTGCTCGCTTTACTGGTATCGCTCGTGTCACCTCTGATGGCGGAAGAGCCCGAGTGGGTCTCGGCCGAGGTTCGAAAAATCGATCTCGAGACCGCCCGCGTGACGCTACGTCACGAGGAGATTAAGAGCATCAGTATGTCTGCGATGACGATGCCCTTCTACGTTCGGGATCCCTCGATGCTGCAGACGATCAAGGTGGGGGATGCCGTACTTTTTACCGTCGTGCGGGAGCAGGGACGATTGGTCATCACCGATATCAAGCCAGTGAAAAGATAAGAAATCGCTTAATTGTTTGGCGAATCGACAGACTATTCGCTGAGCACCGACGGACGCTGCTCACGATCGATCAGCGCGCGAACTCGTTGGTAGAACTCCTCTCGAGATTTAGGTTCAGGGCCGAGAGTCGCTCGTGTCCAGTTGGAGTTGCTGGCGATCACCAGACGGCGTTGTGGATCGACGAAGATTCCTTGACCAAAAATGCCTTGTGCGGCAACAGCACCGTCGTCGTAAGTCCACCACTGAAAGCCGTAGCCTTTGCCTGGAACTCCAATATCCATCTGCTTTCGAATGGCTTGAGGGAACCAGTCTTCGGGAACGATTTGCTTGTCGCCGACTTTGCCGTTTGCCAGTACGAATAGGCCGAAGCGTGCGAAGTCTCGCGTCGCCGCTTGCAGACAACACCCTGCGATTTCGTGCCCGGTCTTGCCTTGCAGCCAGGTCGCCGTCGCCGCCATGCCCGCCGGATGCCAGATAGCGTCTTGGAGGTACTGAGCCAAAGGCTTCCCGGTGGCTGACGACACGAGAACCCCAATCAGATTGGTCTCACCGGTGTTGTAGTGCCAAACGGTTCCCGGCGGATGGGCGCGCGGCAGCTTGCGCATATAGCTCACCGTCGCATCCATACCCGGGTCGGCTTTGGCGTTGTTGAACTTTGCAACATCCGCTTCGGGATCTTCGTAATCTTCGTTCCACCTGACACCCGAGCTCATGGTCAGCAACTGACGAATTGTGACGTCGTCGTAGGCGGATCCGCGCAAGTCGGGAATATATTGACTGACCTTGTCTTCCAGGCTCTTTATGTAACCATCCTGAACCGCGGCCCCAACCAAGGTTGAGGTGAAAGACTTTGCCACCGAAAAACTTGTCCAACGGCCCTCTGCGTCGAAGTCTTGACCGTAGCGTTCGAATCGGATCTTCCCGTCCTGCAGGATCACGAGCCCCGCAGTGTGCTGGTCCGTCATGTACTCCTCGACCGCCGGAATCTCGAGTGGCTCTCCGACCGGAAGGTTCAAAGGTTCGGGCGAGGGGGTGATCACCGACGCTTTCGCAAGCAAGGGCAGGCGATCCATGGCGCGGAATGCGGCGTGACGCTGATCCTGTTTCCAACTCAGCACGTCGGAATTGGTCGGAAGCGCTGAAAGCAGCCCTCGAGTCTCTTTATCGAGATTGAAAAACCAGAGGGCTCCCCCCGCTACGAGTAGGCCTGAGACTGTCAGCAAAAGTGTTCGTAACCGCATTGAATTCTCGTTTTTTCCATCGGTACGCCAGCGCGATATCATCACTATCCTACCGCGCCGCCGCTGCCATTCATATCAACCGACAGGATGTCCTACATGTCCGGATTACTGATGTTCGCCCTCGGATTAATCGCGCTGGTGTTAGGCGCGGAAGCGTTAGTCCGCGGAGCCTCCAAGCTTGCGCTATCTTTTGGGATATCGCCGTTGGTAGTTGGGCTTACAGTGGTCGCATTTGGAACCAGTGCGCCTGAAACTACGGTATCCGTTTCCGCAGTGTTGTCGGGTCAGACGGATATTGCAGTGGGCAATGTCGTCGGGAGCAACATTTTCAACGTGTTATTTATCCTGGGGATTGCGGCGTTGGTCATTCCCTTGAGTGTCAACGCGCAAGTCATTCGTCAAGAAGTCCCCATGATGATCGGTGCCTCGGCACTGCTGCTCGTGTTCATCCTCGATCAGCGCGTTTCGTTTTTCGAGAGCGCATTTCTGTTCATTCTCTTGATCGCCTACACCGTCTTCCTCGTCGTTCAGTCGCGCCGACAATCGGCGACGGTCCAAGACGAGTATGCGAGTGAACTCAAGCCCTCTGCTCAGGTCGCTTGGGACGGAAAGCTGCCCGTGCAGATTGCACTCGTGATCGTTGGCTTGGCGTTGCTCATTCTGGGTTCGCGGTGGTTGGTCGAAGCCGCAACGGGATTTGCCAGAGATCTTGGTATCAGCGAATTGGTGATCGGACTCACCATCGTCGCCGCCGGCACTTCATTGCCCGAAGTCGCGGCCTCGGTCTCTGCTGCCATCAAAGGTGAGCGGGATATCGCGGTCGGCAACGTCATCGGAAGCAACCTCTTCAACATTCTTGGCTGCGTCGGTGCAGCGGGTCTTGCGTCGGGATTCGACGGGCTCGCCATCGGGCCGGCGGTCGTCACCTTCGACATCTGGGTCATGCTTGCCGTCGCTTTGGCATGCCTGCCGATTTTCGTCAGCGGGCGTGAAATCGCGCGCTGGGAGGGGGGTCTTTTTCTGGGGTACTACGCCGCGTACGCGGGCTACCTCATCCTCGCTGCGCAGCAACACGATCAACTGCAGGCGTATTCGTCCGTCATGTTGTCATTCGTCGTCCCGATCACCATCGTGACCTTGATCGTGTCATCCGTTCGCCGATCGAAGAGTTGAACGCGCGCTGATCAGCTTTCTGCCATTGCACCATTGAACCGTCTCAGCAGTGGTTGAGTCAGGTAGGCGAGTAGAGAGCGCTCGCCTGTTTTGATCATCACCGTACATGGCATGCCGGGCTGCATCGTGAGTCCATTCAGGCGCTTTCTTTCAGCTGACGGAATGCCGACTCGAATTTTGTAGAACGCCAGGCCCGTTCGCTCATCGTGCATCGCATCCGCCGAGACCACTTTGACATCGCCCGTCACCATGGGTTGTTGGGCGGAGGATAGGTAAGCGTCGAATCGGAGATCTGCCGGTAGCCCGACCCGAACACGATCGACATACCTCGGCTCGACGCGGGCTTCGACGATCAGGTCGTCACCGTCCGGAACGAGATCGAGAACCCGATCGCCGGGTTTGATCACACCGCCGACGGTCGTGACGGCTAGAGCGACGACGGTTCCGGAGACGGGTGCTCGAATGACCTGACGCTGATTCACGTCTCGCAGCATGGCGACACGTTCGGCCAAGGCACCGAGTTCGCGACGCACGTCGGCGAGCTCGGCTTCCGTTTCGCGTCGCAGGTTGATGTGAAATTGCGATTCGCGCATCTTGAGCTCAGCAAGACGCGCTTGAATGCCGTTGATGTTCGCCAAGTCTTCGCTTTGACGACTTTGCACTTCGTTGAGTTGGCGTTCGATCTCGAGGGTCTGGTTCTTCGAGACGTAGCCCTGCAGATGCAATGCATTGGCCGAGGCCATCTGATCACTGAACAGCGCGACCTGGCGTTCGCGGCTCGATTTCAGCGTTTGAAGGGAGTTGAGTTGGGTTTCGAGACCGCGCTGCGAGCCTCGGATGAGTCTGATTTCACCGGCTGCCGCGGATCGTCGCGATTGCAGTACGCCTCGCTGAGTTTCGAGAATCGCTTGCACATCCGGATTGCTGCCTTCCGATCGCAGGATCTCCGGAATTTTGAGCATGGTCTGCTGGTTCATCTCCGCTTCGAGACGAGCTTCGGTCGCTAAGGCAGTCCACCATTGCAACTCGGCCGACTTGAGTGCCGACGTCGACTGCGTCTCATCGAGTGTCAGCAGGGTTTGTCCCTTCTCGACCCGCTGACCCTCCTTGACGACAATCCGTTCGATGATGCCTCCCGCATGGTGAGCGACCTGCTTTCGACTCGACTCGCTCGCCAGCACTCCGGTTGCGGGAATGCCTTCTTCGAGAGGAGCAAAAGAGGCCCAGAGCAGAAAACCGACGACGCCCACCAGCACGATGGACCACCCGGTTTTGATTTCTTGTTCCATGTGTTCGAGTCCGTTGTTTAAGCGCCGACGGCTTTAGAGAGTGCGCGCGCGTCGTGCGCCGCCTTCAATACATGGTCACGGGATCCAATCAGTTTTAGGGCGCCAGCATCGAGAACGATGATTTGATCAACGAGTCGCAGCACATTGACGCGATGAGAAATCACGAAAACGGTCCGCTGCTCGGTTCTCATTTTCCGGAGCGAAGCGAGCAAAGCTTCGTCGCCCGCTTCATCCAGACTCGCGTTTGGTTCGTCGAGAACGATGAGTGCGGGGTCGCCGAACAAGGCGCGCGCGAGTCCGATTCGTTGACGCTGCCCACCGGAAAGCACTGCACCGGCGGGACCAATTTGGGTCTCATAGCCATTGGGCATTCTCAATATCAGATCATGCACACCCGCTCGCTGGGCGGCATCGATGATCTTCGCCGAATCCAGCTCACCGAATCGAGCGATGTTCTCGGCAATCGTTCCATCGAAGAGTTCGACATCTTGCGGCAGATAGCCGAGCCATCGACCAATGTCTTCGCGATCGAGTTGATGGACCGCTGCGCCATCGATGCGAACCACGCCGGAGAGCGGCTGCCAGATGCCGAGGAGTGCGCGACCTACCGTGGACTTCCCCGATCCACTCGGACCAACGATACCGACTAGTGCGCCGGGCTCCACTTCGAAAGAGAGATTACGGATCGTAGGGATTCGATAACCCGGGGGCGCCATCACGAGATTCTCGACCGAGACTCGTCCGTTTGGTCGTGGCAAGACGACATGCGGCGTCGTCGGTGCGCGCAGTGTGAGTAGCGTCGAGAGTCGGAGCGCAGATTCTTTGGCTTTGGCGATCGAGCTCCAGTGCGAGATCAGTAACTCGAAGGGAGATAACGCACGGCCGAGCAGTATGGAGGCGGCGATCATGCCGCCAGCGGTCAGTTGCCCGTTCAGCACAAGCCACGCGCCGATACCGAGAATGCCAGACTGCAGGACGAGTCGGGCGTATCGGCTCGCGCTGCCCAGCAAGGCCGCACGATTTCCCAGATCGGTGGACACACGACGGAGGCGATGCTGCTGGGTGATCCAGCGCTCGCGGAAGCGCTCGAGCATGCCAAGCGCCGAGATGATTTCGAGGTTTCGGAGTCGCGAAGTGGCTTCATCCTGCGCCGCGGCAGCCAATCGACCGGCGTCCGACATCATCGATCCGGTACTGCGCTGGTTGTACCAAGCCAGCGCGACCAGCGTCAGCATCGCAATCATCGCGAATATTCCGAGAGTGCCGTCGAGCAGAAAGATGGCGATCAAAAATAGGGGCGCCCACGGGGCATCAAAGATTGCTAGCAGTCCTTTCCCGGCGATGAACTCCCGAAGCTTCGCCAAGTCGTTGAAGGCCTCGGTCGGAGTTCCGGGCTGCCCGCTCAGCGAGCGCTTGAATGCGGCATCGAAAACCTGCCCGTCGAGTCGATCGTCCAGCCGTCCGCCCATCGCACCAAGAAGTCTGGAGCGAACCCAATCGAGCAGGGCCTCGACGGCGAGAAGCGCGACCAGCAGAGCCGACAATGCCAGTAGCGTCCCCTCGTTTCGACTGGTGAGCACTCGGTCGTAGACCTGCAGCATGTAGAGGGCGGGCATCAGCAGCAGAAGGTTGATACAACCACTGAAGACGCCCAGCGCTACCAAGCCACGCCGTAAGTCTGCGACGGCGTCAGTGAGCTCGCCGCGAACGAGACTCAGCGACAATCCGATCACGAAAATCCGAGCATGCTCGACGATTGCCCAGTCTCGACGAACCCGAAGCTCCCCGCGGGGATGAAGAAGTCGTTGCGACCATCGTCGTTGGTGTCGCTGGTGTATACCGTATCCACACCGCTATTAAGTACCAGCGTATTGACGGGTATTCCGTTCACTGTGCGCTGCGGAATTGGATCGGCATCGGTGTCGCCATCGAGGGCGTAGAACGATTCATCGGTTCCCGCCTTGATGGCTACGCCGAGAAGCTCCTTGCCTTCGAGGGCCGGGTTCAACTCGAGCAGTCGGTCGTAGATGTCTTCCCAGGCATCGTCGAGATCTTGAATCGACGGATCGTTCTCGAGCCAGTCGATCTTGACCGTGTAGAGTCCATCGGATCCCACTTGGCCGCCCGATGAGGTTCCACCGCGCGTATCACTCGCTTCCAGCCCCGATCCGGTAGCAGCCGAGAAGTACACGGTGATATGCGAGATGTTGTTGCTCAGCGTCGGGAAGTTGTCGTCGCCGAACGGTGGGTCGGTGACCGTGGCGCCGTCCGGAGATATCGTCAAACTTTCGAAGGTCTTGCCGTCGACGCCGGCGCTGGTGATCGAGACCGTCGTGTCGCCCGGCGGCGGATCTTCGACGGTGTAGGTTTGCTCCGTAGCACCCGCTGGAATGGTGACCGAATCACCCGTCGATAAATTGACCACCATCGGACTGTCGAGTGGTTGATCGAGTCTGACGATAAAATCAATCGGATCGCCGGGGTCTCGCGGATCATCAGAGACGTAAATTCCGACGGTCACCGGATCAACGTCATCAAGAATCGCGGTACTGACGGTGGATCCGTCAAAAGTCAGGCTCTCGAACGCACCGGGTGAACCGCTGTTGGCTTCCGTCGCACTCGCGATGCTATTGGTGATGGCATCGGTCTCGACCCATACATCATCGCGATTCACAGGTACGGGGGCAGAGCTCGCACTACTCGACCCGGCTGGAATGACGATGGTTTGTCCGCCCGTCAGCGTCACGGTGATCGCATTCGCAGCGTTTACCAGCGAACTATCGGAGACCTTCTCGATGCGCGCTGTATAGGTAATGGAGCCGCCATCCTCGCTCGTCGAGGGGGTGGCTGAAAGACGAACGATGACGGGATCGATCGTATCGGTCACATTTACTACGGCTGGGTCGGTATCGACGACGACTGCGGCCATGATGGGCGCGGCGGGCACTGCCGAAGTGATCGATACGCTGATGGTGCCCGGGTCGATGTACACATCATCGCCCTGAGTTCCGTTGGTATAGATCACGCTGGACTCGCCTGCAGGAATCGTCACCGTAGCGCCGTTGCTCAGTGTGACGAGCATGTCTGCACCGACCGGTATGCTAAGGCTCAAAGTAAACTTGGCGGGCGCGTTCTCGAGCACATCACCATTGGGCGAGATGCTGACGGTGACTTCCGGGAATTCAGCCGTACCGATCAGCTTTACGCTCGAGCCGGTCTCGCCGATGCTCGTCGCGCGGATGCCGAAGGTGGCGCCGTCCAGCAGCTCGGCGAGGTTCATGCCGCCCGTATTCGAGAGGGTGAACGTGGCCTTGGTGAAGTAATCCGCAGTGCCGGATGAGCCGATCTCGACGCCATAGTCGAATGAATACCCGGTGCCATTCATCGTGTTACTGCTGCTTCCAGCTCGCGTGACCGGGCCGCCGGGGGTTCCGACGTCCAGAAAGAAGCCACGCAAGTCGCCGGTGCCGGATTCGACCTGAATCCAGAATTGCACTCCGCCAGAGACGGCCTCGGCGTACACACCCACGACGAAGGGGGTGCCGTTGCTGCTCGATACCGTTCCAATCTTCACGCCGCCTGGGGTCCCCATATACGGGGACGCCGTGGCGGCGGACTCTGAAAAGTTTTTTCGACCCATGCCCCCGGACTGGGACTCGGACTTGATCTGCTTACTCATGCTGCTACCTCATTTTCGGCTTTCGCCGGTGAAGGGGTTCCCGTGATCTCGAACCCGACCGCAACAGAATCTCAGGAACGCAGCGATTTCCCGAGTGGGGTAGGACACCGATCCGATCAATTTTTTCTCAATGATTTCATGGAGTTGTGCGACAACAAACCGACATGACGAGAGAGGAGGTATTGGTCTAAACGCGAATGATTGTTATTTGCATAAGCTTCTTGTAGTGTTTGCTCCGGACATTTCTGAGGGGTTAAGGGTGAAAGGTTCGGATTTCATTCGTAGCGGTGCTTGCCTCGGCTTGGCGGTGCTGAGCACCGCCTCGTTGGCTCAGGGTGGTGCGTTGGAGCGAGAGGCCGAGGCGGGAAGCAGCTCCCTGCCCACGATCGTCGTCATCGGCTCCTCCGGAGAAGACCGCCAGCGCCAACCGGCTGCCAATACGGTGATCACCTCCGAGGAACTGCGCCTTCAGCAACCGCGCTCCACCGAGGACGCGCTACGCAACGTCCCGGGCGTGTCGATCAAGCCCGAAGAAGAGACCGCCATCGTCGCCAATATCGGCATCCGGGGCCTGAGCTCGGCCGATTACAAAACCCTCATTCTCGAAGACGGCGTGCCCGTGGCGCCGGGCCTCTTCGTGGGCAATGGCCGGTACTACAACCCTCGAATCGAGCGCATGGATAGCATCGAGGTACTGAGGGGCGCCGGGTCTCTCCGATTCGGCCCGAGCACGATCGGCGGTGTCATCAATTACCGGACCAAAACTCCGGAGCCCGGCGTCCGAACCGAGCTACGCGCGGGGTCTTTCAACACCCGAGAATGGAGCATCGAGGCTGGCATGGAATCGGGCTCGGGTGACTCGACCTTCGGACTCGTGGCGAGCCGCGCTGAAAGCGACGGCTTCATGGGCAAGAGTTATCGCATGCGCGATGTCATGCTCAAAGCCGGAACCGAGCTCGCCGCGAACCAACGGATCGGCTTCAAATATACGGATTACCAAAACGACGCGAACATTTCCTACCGCGGAATTTTTCTGGCCGAGTATCGGGCAGGAATCGATCGCAACCCTGCACCAGATGATTGGTTTTTGACCGGTCGACGCTCGGTGGATCTGAGTCACGAGTGGACGATTTCCGATCGTGCGCGACTGCACACCCTCGTGTTCGGTAGCGAAATGCATCGCGACTATTGGCGTTTCGTCACCCACAACAGCGCCTCGGCTGCCGCGAGTCGTTGGATTTATACCGATAACCTGAATGGTAACAATCGAAGCTTCGAGCGCGAAGGCGTGGACAGTCGATTGACCCTCGGACATGAACTTTTCGGCTTCGATAACGACGCCGAGATCGGTCTGCGGTACATGTCTGAACGAATGCGCGACGTGACGGTTGCTGCCAATCGCGCGACTCCTCGAAGTGGGTCCGTCAATCGAGAGATGATCGACTCTGCCGAGAGCTGGTCACTGCACTTGCAGAATCGTTTTTCTTTGACAGATCGCTTTGCGATCACGGGCGGCCTGCGTGCAGAGCTCTATGAGCAGCGACGGGAAGATCTGCGAAGAGCAGCTTCATTGGGGAATCAGGCGACGGCTAATAACGCCGAATGGCTCCCGGGTTTTGGCCTCACGTGGCAGTTATCCGATGGCGTGCAAGTCTTCGCGAACACCTACAAGGCCTTTTCGCCTGCATTGAACGGCGACGCCTTGAACGGACTCGAAGACCAGGACTTGCAGGCTGAATACTCGGTCAACACTGAAGTGGGCCTGCGAGGATCGAAAACTGCCTGGAACTATGAGGCGACGTTCTTCCGGATGGACTTCGACAACCAGATCATTCCGGCCAACAGCAACAGTCAGTTTCAGGTCACGAACGGCGGAAAGACTCTGCATCAGGGTATCGAGTTTGGTGTCGGTTCCGAGCTGAGTCCGGCCATAGCGTGGAATGCCAATCTGACTTTTATCGCCGATGCGGAATTTGTCGGGGATCGCTTCACGCGCTCAGGAGCGCTCACGACGCCTGACGCGAATCGCATTCCGTACGCGCCTGAGTGGATTGCGAATATCTCTCTGACGTACGAGCAGGGTCCGATTCGTGGCGCCTTGCACGTTCATCATACGAGCGCTCAGTTCACGGACGTGCTGAACACTCGTGCCATCAACGAGAGCGTTAGCGGGTTTTTCACCGGCCAGATCGACGGGTATACGCTTGCCGACCTCAGCGTGCTTTATCGGGTGAACGAGAAGTTGGACTTCGGAGCGACGGTGAAGAACGTCGCGGACGAGCGTTATATTGCGAGCCTTCGTCAGGGCATCTACGTGGGGCCGGAGCGCAGCTTTGACGTCGGATTGCGCTATCAGTTCTGATCAACTCGCAGCGTGCCGCCCTGCAGCATGACACTGCGAGTCGCCAAGGCCTTGATACAGAGCGGATCGTGACTTGCAATCAACATCGAGAGCGAGCTCGAGCGAAGGATATCGAGCAAACGCCTCGCAGTCGACTCGTCGAGCGAGGCCGTCGGCTCATCGAGCAGTAACAGCTTGGGTGACATGGCCAACAGACCGGCGAGTGCGACGAGTCGCTTCTCACCTCCCGAGAGTTCGTGCACGGGGCGCTCCGCAAGCTCGTCAAGCCCGACTTGTGCGAGTGCGACATCTGCTGCCTCATGCGCGCGCTCTGCACTCCATCCGAGGTTGAGCGGCCCAAACTCTATGTCCTCGAGAACCGTCGGGCCGATGAGCTGATCGTCTGGATCCTGGAACAACAACCCGATTTCACCACGAAACTTCGAAAACTCCGCGTCCCGTCGGCAGCGTTCGTTAATCAGCGAAATCTCACCCGAGTCGTGCTCGATGAGTCCGAGAGCAGCGAGTAGCAGCGTGGTCTTCCCGACACCGATACCCCCGCGCACGACGACGCGCTCTCCAAGCGAAACGTCAAGATCGATTCCGTGAAGCACCGTCCGTCCTCCGCGGCGCACGATTACGTTTTTGAAACACAGCAATGTCGACATGTTCAGGTCCAGAGTTTCGGGAATATCCACGCCGAGAGTATGACGGCGAGTACTCCGATAAATAGCGTCCATTCGGATCGGGGGAGCGAATGCCAATGACTGTGCTGTCGCGTCGGCCATCGCATCGTGGTGTAGCCTCGGGCCGCCAATCCGAGCCTGATGCGTTCGCTTCGAACGAGTGCATGGACAATCAGCCACGCGACCAACTGCGAACTGACTCGTAGTGTTCTGAAACTCGCGGAAGTTCGATACGCCCGTGCGCGCATCGCCTGAGCTAGGCGAGTGCGGGTGCTGTCGAGAAGGGCGATCGAGCGAACAGTCAGTGCGAGCAGGGTGCCGAGCGATTGCGGCATCCCGAGACCGACGACTGCCCTGGCGAAGTCGATGCCATTCATCCGCATAAGGAGAACGCTGACGGACAATGCGATGAGATTGATGCGGAGTGAAATTTTGAGCGCCAGGGTGATCCCGAGATCATCCAATTGAAGCGTGGGCCAATCCACGGGAATGGTCAGCCAGATCCAGAAAACGAAAAAATTGACGACCGCCAGCCGTTTGTACAGTGATCGAAATTTCAGGTTGCCTCTGGCGACGAGGATTGCTGTCGCGAGGGCTGCAACGCCCAACAACACCGCGAGCGTGTCGATCGAATCGATCACCGTCGCCGCCAAGCCGACGATCAAAATTGCGGCGACGCGTAATCGTCCGTCGGGTCGGTGTTCGTGGCTCATCGGAGAAACACGCTCGGCAAGGCTCTACCCAGTGCCGCGACGACGAGTGCGCTGACGAGCCCGTCGATGAGCCAGACCGGCAGCTGCGCGGCGCTGAACAAGACGATCAGGTTGAACAAATCATCTTGCCCCGTGGTCCATAACATGGCGGACGCGATCAAGGTTGCTCCGCCGATCCCGATGGTGGCGGCGAGCAGTCCGAGAAGCATCAATCGACGTTGCGAGTGCAAGGATGCGACAACGAACGGGCGTAGTAGGAAATGAGCGAGGACGGCAGGTGCGGCGAGCAGCAGCGTATTGGCGCCAAGTACGGTAAAGCCCCCGAAAGAAAAGAGCAGCGCTTGAAGAATGAGCGCGACGAATATCACCGGGAACGCGAGCCATCCGAGCAGCAGGCCGATCAGTCCGTTGAGTATGAGATGTACACTGCCGATCCCGACTGGGATGTGCAGCGTCCCGATAACAAAGAATACGGCGGCGAACAGCGCTGCAGTCGGAAGTGTCGTGGGCGAAAGTTTACGCAAGCCCCAAGCGAGGCCTGCCGTCGCGCAGAGGGCAGATCCGACCAGTGTCGGCAGATCGAGTACGCCGTCAGCGAGATGCATCGGATCAGTCTCGGAGGCGCGTGGTATTGCGGCGCGACAGCCACCACGAAATCAATCCGAAGAGTCCGAAGAGATAGCCGAGGCCGCTTACCCATCGAGCCCAGTTTGAGGTGCTCTCCGGGTTCTCGGCGCGGGAGGGAGGCGCGGCGGGCGTGTCGGGTGCGGGACGCGCCGACGAGGTATTTGACGTGCTGCCGGTCACCGTCAAATCGATTGTCCCGCGATGACCCAGCCCATCGTCGACCGTGAGCAGAAATTTGCCTTCGGAACGCGGTGCGGGGAACGCGAAGCGGCCGTCTCGGTCGGAGCGAGTCTGCGCCAACAGCGTATTGCCTGTCGAAGGGTCGGAGCGCATCAACTTGACGGGCGCGTCGACCAACGGGAACTCATCGGCATACGTTGCAACGCCCACTACGGCCTCTTTGCTCGCGGAGGCCGTGACGATAACTCCGTGGGCCAGGGCGATTTGCGGCAGCCAAGCAACGACGATGGGGACGAAGCGAAACACGGTGATAAAGTTATCACGATTGCCCGTAGCCCTCGTTCCCAACTCGCGGAGATTCCACCCAATGATCAAGTTCCTGACCGGTTTTCTCGTCGTCGTGCTTGCAATCGGTGGGCGGCCTGCGCTCTCGTCCGAAAAGACGGTTATTGCTGCGGTTCAGTTCTTCGATGCGTTGCAGACGTTATGCGGACGTCGTTTGTCGGGACGGATCATTGCCGATCATCCGCCACCAGCGGCCAACGATCCCTTCACGGGAAAAGCTTTGGAGATGTACGTCCGCGATTGCAGTGACAACGAAATCCGAATTCCTTTTTCGGTGGGCGAAGATCGCAGTCGCACCTGGGTCGTTTCGCGTTTGGCATCAGGCCTTCGACTGAAGCACGACCATCGCCATGCAGATGGCACACCCGACACCATCACTCAGTATGGTGGCGACACGATGACGGAGGGTTCGAAGACTCGTCAGAGTTTTCCGGCTGACGCCGAGAGCCTCGCGTTGTTTCGTGCGAATGGCATGCCGGCTTCCCTTACCAACGTCTGGTCGTTGGAGCTCGTCGCCGATCAATATTTCGTTTATGAACTCGCAAGACCAGGCGGTCGACTCTTCAGGGTGCGCTTCGATATCACTCAGTGAGCGGACCGCTTTTTGCTGGCGAGGATCAGCCAAGTACAACCCGCCAAGGCTGAGAGCGCTGATCCTGTGAGCACGCCGAGTCTCACGGCGGTGTCGTACTCGCCACTCGTGAAGGCCAGAGAGCCGATGAAGAGCGACATCGTGAACCCTATGCCAGTGATGATGGCGACACCGTGAAGGGTCGTCCATGAACTCCCGGTGGGCAGTTGAGCGATGCCGGAGCGAACGGCAAGCCAGCACGCCAGCGTAACGCCGAGTTGTTTTCCAAAGAAAAGACCGAGCACGATGTCGAGGGCGACGGGCTCGGTGAAGGTGTGGAGTCCGACACCGGCGAGCGAGGCGCCCGCGTTTGCCAGCGCAAAGATCGGCATGATGCCGTAAATCACCCACGGGTGGATGGCATGCTCGAGAGCCGGCATGGATTTTCGCGGGATCATCACGCCGATGACGACGCCGGCAAGCGTCGCGTGTACACCTGATTTCAACACCGACGCCCACAGGACGAAGCCGACAATCAGGTAGGGCCAGAGACGCGTCACGCCAGCACGATTGAGGAGCGCCAAGATGCCCGTGCAGACTGCCGCCAGCGTGAGTGCCTGGCTGCTGATGTCGGCGGTGAACAAGAGCGCGATGAGGATGATCGCTCCGAGGTCATCGATGATGGCGACACCGAGCAGGAAGACTCTGAGCCCCGGCGCAATGTGATTTTTGACGAGGGCCAAAATCCCCAAGGCGAAGGCGATATCGGTGGCGGCCGGGATCGGCCATCCGGTCAGACTCTCGGGACTGTCTCGATTGATGAAGGCGTAGATGAGGGCGGGTCCGAGCATGCCGCCAAAAGCGCCTGCCACCGGAAGCGCGGCCCGACGACGATCGGAAAGCTCCCCGTCCATGAGTTCGCGCTTGATTTCGAGGCCGACGAGCAGGAAAAAAATGGCCATGAGGCCGTCGTTGATCCAGAGGAGCAGACTTTTTTCCAGTGACCAGTCTGCCAATCCCAACCGGAGGCGAGTGCCCAAGGTATTCGAATATGCGTCGGCCAAAGGCGAGTTG
>SXGQ01144649.1_pt1 | contig 27010 bp, 28 predicted proteins | sample 3178371 | NCBI WGS metagenome assembly SXGQ01 (sample SAMN11356859, study PRJNA531348) | freshwater metagenome | isolation source: freshwater sample F1-20 | place: China: Fuxian Lake, Yuxi | collected 2017-12-25 | reverse complement strand
GCGATGGATGGAAATCAAACATGGTTTCCAAAGCACTAGGTATTGCCACTTTGATTGTCGGCATCCTCTGTGTGCGTGGAGTTATCTTTTAGTAGATGCTTGACACTTGCCGTGCAAGACACAACGTCGCTAGCGATTACCGGGAGCCATGTAGAACCAGACGGGAAACTTCGCGCCTGCATCTCTCATTGCCGTGCGAGCCTTCAAAACAGTTGCTCCCGCTTCTGTCTTTTCAAAGAACCAATTCTCCATGGCTCTTCCGCCTGGTGCCGGCCCGTCAATCAGTTCGAGTGCTGCTTCTTCGTAGTACGTACGAATGTCATGGCATAACGACATGATGTTGCCACCAGGAATTTCAGCGGTGGTCCAATCTTGGCCGTTCGCAATCGCATGAAGAACCGCTAACGCGCTTGGTACTTCATCAGCGCCAATACTGCGACCGACTGAAGTAACTCCCCTGCGTTCTAACGCGCGGATATATGCCTTCTTGATTCCCCGAGCTTCGTCAACACACGGTGGAAGCGACGCATCAAACCGAGGCGGAATCGCACAAGAGACGGGTTGCTCATCTGCTTCAATTACGACTGGATGATCAACGAGGATAGGTCCAGATGGCTCCGTCAACAGCGCGAAAGCTCGACGCAGTACATCCATTTGAAATTCAACATCATTCGGAATTCCTAATGGGCGCCCGAGTGGAAACTCACAATGCAGTGCCCGCGGAGGCGCCACCTTTTGTGCAACCTCACGTACGGAAGACAACACAACTGTTGCAATTCCTGCAGCTTCAAAAATATGCGCAAGCACACTCACGGTGCGCGTACAAAGAGGTCAAACAGGGGTCAAGATGACAACATCGACGCCATCTTGACGGAGTTGTGCAGCTGCTGCCGGGCCAGTATCTAAACGAATTGTTGAAACATCGTCTGGCTGATTTCCAGCAAAAGAGATGTGCCTCGGTGCAACAGAACCAATTATTCCCTGTGCGGCTAATTCTTCAAGACGATCAATGGGATACACCACATTGAGATCCATCTTCACGCCCATCTGGTCAAAGTTGGGACTCCAGTGACCAAGAACTAAATCACGACGTTCGCGATCAATGATTCGGTAACCAGTGTCGACGGCAGAGAAGGCTTCGTCACCGGCTGCGTACAAAGCTGCCGACGTCACTATGGCAACCCGCGCGTCGGCTAACGCAACAGGGCTCACCCATGCAGGATTATCGAATTGTGGCGCGGGAAGCGTGGCTGAATGCGCCCTCATCATTTGATCACCGTTCATAGGTCCCCTTTGATACGAAGAGTGTATGCCATAAAGGGCTAGCTAGAGTCACTGACTACGCTCGTGGAATGACCTATATCGAAGCTAACGAAGCCGCCATCGATGCGATGCGAGCGCTTAATCCCAGCGAATCAATCATCATGTTGAACCTATTGAAGTTTCGTGACAAAGCACTAGATGGCTTCGGCGTAGACGGCATGTCGGGTGGCGAGGCATTTCGTCGATACGGCGAACTGAACGACGAAGAGGATGTGAAGTTCGGTAGCGATCCGATCTGGGTGGGTTTAGCGAAGAACACTGTCATTGGGGGCGAGGACTGGGATTTAGCGATTCTTGTGCGCTACCCCACGCGTCAACATTTCATTGACAAGGTGGACAATGCAAAGTACCGAGAGATTGCAAAAGTTCGTCATGCTGCAATTCTCGATAGTCGAGCCATCGAACTTACACAGATCATTCCCGCTCTATAACTCTTTCTAGACAGAGACAGTGAGTGCGTCGTACTCATAGACCCAATCAAGAATTGACATACCGGGTGGGCTGATAGAGAAAAACAGGTCTCTATCTTTTTGTTCTTGACCATCCACCATGTGAAACAGATCTCGATTCATGAGCGACGACGTTTGAACTTGTGCCGTGCGACCCTGGCGTGCATCTTCATATCTGCGTAGTGCGATTGCAGCGTCGCTGGTATTCGCATCCGACAGGCAACGCGCTAGAACAATTGCATCTTCTATTGCTTGGCAGGAGCCTTGCGCCATAAAGGGAAGCATGGGGTGACACGCATCACCTAGCAACGTGGTCGTGCCAGTTCCCCACTTCTCAAGTGGTTCACGGTCATACAACGCCCATCGAAATATCGGTTCTTCTACTCGGCCAAGAAGCGAGAGAAAATCTGGAGACCATCCTTCAAAACGTGAGTACAAATCTTCCTTTGTTCCTTGTTCGGTCCATGATTCGGTTTCCCAGGAATCCTCAGGCGAGATGCACACAAGGTTGAGATAACTGCGATTACGCCCAATGAAGTAACTCACTACGTGACGGTCTGGCCCCATGCGATTGGTGACGTCAATCGGTAGGTCTTCCACGGCACTTCGCGGCACCAACGCGCGATACGCAGCCGAGCCACTAAATCGCGGTTTATCTACGCCGCCCACACATGGACGAACTACAGAATGAATTCCATCTGCCCCAATCACAATGTCAAACGACTGCGATGAACCATCTGAGAACTGAACAACTGATGCCGAGTCACCGGGTTCAACTGCAACAACATGCGCTGAGAATTTCATAGCAATGTTTGAGCGAGCAGCGACTGCATCACCCAGAATTTCCACCAGTTCATTACGCGCAACGTTTGCTAGTGGTACATGGTGTTGAGTGATGAAACTCTCGTCAAGGTCAGTAGCACGAATAATGGAATCATCTTCCCAGCGACGAAGGACAACTCGATGTGGGTGTACCGAGATTTCTGAATATGCCGCACCGAGACCGAGTGAATGTAAAAGCCTTCCAGCATTAGGGCTTATTTGTACTCCGGCGCCAATCTCTCTGATACCTGCCGAACGTTCGAAGACCGTGATGTCGTGTGCGCTTTCAGACAGCGCAAGAGCAGCGGTGAGCCCACCAATTCCTCCACCTACGATTGCAATCTTCATTACTGGCCGTCAGCTAGCAAGACGGCTCCATATTTATCAAGTGACACATTTGTCGCAACGAGATGCTGGGCCGAACCTTGTGCGTCTCTAAAGCATCGTTGTAGCGGACTTGTATTGAACAGCGCGCCAGCACCAGCAAAACTCATCAGTCGTGAAATTGCCGACACTGCAGATTCCGTGCAATACGCCGTCATGGCAGTAACGCCAGCTTCGTCTCTCGCGCTAAATCCACCGCTATTTTCCATGGCTTCGTCAACTTCAGCGAGCGTGGCAAGTGCATGAGCTTGCACAGCCTTCAGTTGTTGCGAACTACGACCAAGCTCATATTGAAAGGCACCGCGATCTGCAAGGCGACCATCAAAACCTCTTGATTTACCGCGTGCATACACCACAAGTTCGTCAATAAATCGTGTGCATGCGCCAAATGTAAAGCCAAGGTTTTCACCGGCTACAAAGACTGGGTAGTTCAACCCAAAGATTGCTCCACCACGTTTAGGTGGTTCCATTGGATCAACGGTTAGTGCTGTGGGTACGAAGACATCTTTCGCGGTGATTGAGACGCTGCCGGTTCCCTTCAGCGCCATCACATTCCATTCGCCATGTACCGTGGCCTCTGCAGTTCGAATGACTGCCAGAGTTACTGAAGGCTGATCTGATGCTTCTATCGCAGTAAGCATGGCCCAATCTGCGTGGCGCACACCACTTGCATAATTCCATGTGCCGTTCATTAACACTCCACCATCAACTTTGGTGAAGGTTCCGGTTGGTGCAGCCACAGCCGCAAGAAACGGCGACGGATCGGAGCCAAATAACAATTCGATTCCTTCATCGCTTAGACGAGATCCGGCGGCTGCAGCAGCACCTGCATGGTTAAAACCAGTCCATGCTGCTGTGGCATTTGAATAACTCAACGCTGTGAAATAGCGACATTGGTCGGCTAACAACAGGCGATCACCACCAGCTTCAAGTGGCGCTTTAATCATCGGCACGCGAATCTGGCGCATGAGATCTACTAACGCTGGTGGAGCATCGCCGATTTCTTCGGACTCTGCAGCAGTTGCATCAAATTGCGAATGTAATTCTGCAATCTCGTTAACCAATTGTTCAATCGGTCGGGATACATGACTACTTGCACGTGAACTTGTCATTGTCATCAGAAAACTCCTTCATAACTGCCGCCATCGAGCTGCAGGTTTTGGCCACTTATGTATCCGGCTTGCGCCGCACAGAGAAACGCGAACGCATCTCCAAATTCGTCGGGACGACCAAGACGCCCTGCTTTGATTGAGGCAATCTGCTGTGCTCGTGCCTCTTCGTATGTGATGCCGAGAAACTTCATCGCAACGTGGGCCATTTGTTCCTGGCGTGCAGTGTCAAAACGTTCAGGCAACAACTGGTTGACCGTGATGTTGAACTTTGCAAGATCTTTCGACAAGCCCTTTAAGACTCCTGTGAGACCCAGACGTGTTCCATGCGACAAACTCATCAACGAGTTTGGTGATTTCACCATTGCAGAACTCACAGCAACAATGCGGCCGAACTGGCGCTCTTTCATTCCTGGCACGACTCGTTGTACAAGGCCTAACGGCCCAGTGAGAGCTTGAACTATGGCGTTATTCCAATCCTCGATTTCGATATCAAGAAAGTTCTTCGGTGAAGGCCCTTGGCCGTTGAGCAAAACAATGTCTGGCTGCGGGCAAGCCACCATCAGTTCATCTTGCACGCTTGCCGTTGCCGAATCACCCATCACTCCAATCGCTTCTATTCCATAACGCGATATGAGTTCTTTAACAGCAACATCAATATCTGTTTGAGTGCGGCCATTGATAACTACATTGACGCCTTCACGTGCAATGCTTTCTGCACATGCACGCCCCAACCCTCTGCTTGAGCCAGCAAGAATTGCCCATCGGCCTTTGATTCCCAGATCCATTGGTTATTTCAATCCGTTTGCTTCACGAGCTGCTGCAATAGAAGGGAGATCTGGCGGGCTAAAGAAAACCTCTGGCGGTTCATTCGGACCCCACACTGCAAATCCGGCGGGCCCATCTTCACCTTCCCAATCGAGACGGCGATGTACGCGGTCCCACACTTCTTCGTCGACAATCTGGTCCATGTCAGAGAAGAACTCAAACATGTTTCCTGATGGATCTTGCAGATACCAAAACACATTGGCTCCGAGATTGTGCCGTCCAACACCAATGATGCTCGAAACCCTTTCATCCTTCAACGCGTGTGAACCAGCAAGTCCGACAGCATCAATGTCATCCACTTCGACTGCGTAGTGATTCAAGTAAGAAGTGGGTCCGGGCTGAATCATCAAATTGTGGTGGTCAGACTCGACGCGCATAAACGTTGCAAAGCCCTTCATGATTTGGTCTGAGATGCGATAGCCCAAGACATTGGAGTAGAAGTCAACTGCTTCAGCAAGATGTGGTGTACCAAGAACAACATGACCAACGCGACGCACGACTGGCATCTCTGTATGAAGCACAGCGTCTGCGCGGGTATTAACACGAGTGAGTTCACCAGGACCGTTGAAGGCACGTTTTTGTGTTGGCGTTAGCGAATGTGGTGAACCGACATCAATCACGATTGCGTGTCCAAAAATGGGGTCAACACATCTCACGCTTGTGCTGTCAGATGTGGATGTGATTCCTGCATCGGTCAAGCGTTTTGTAATCGCAGCAATATCTGCCTCGGTGTCGCAACTGAGATGCATGGATGAGAGGTGACGATAAGTTCCTTCCGCTATCTGCATCTGCACGGGGCGATCAGGCGTGCCAAGTACGCCATCTGCAGTTGCGCCCATTCCGTGCTGTAACCAGAAGTCGAATAACTCCTGGGGATTAGGAACCGCAATCTGAATATCTAGTAATCCGTTCAGTGCCATGCCTGAAACCTCCCTCGCCGCTGCTGCCATTGTCGGCATTGGTTCAATGGCCCTACTGAGCCAAGTAAAGAAATAGTACGGCATCAAACTATTTGATGTCAAAGTATCTGTCTAGAATGGGGCCGTGGAAATTGGGAAATACATAGATGAGACCGTTTCAGGCTGGCAAGAGCAAAGGCCTGACCTTGATTTCGTTCCCATGGGATACATGCTGCGGTTCCACGCCATGGCAGAAGCGGCGATGGACAAGATTCAGGTCATTGCCAAGTCACATGGCTTAACTGTTGGTGAGTTCGACGTTCTAGCAACTCTTCGTCGCCATGGCGTCGCCAGCACATTGTCTCCCTCATACATCGCTGAAGTAGCAATGGTGTCACCTTCTGGCCTCACACACCGACTGACGCAGTTAGAACTATCTGGTCACATCACACGAATCGCCGACAACTCAGACCGGCGCAGTTCTCTTGTTTCGATTACGAAGACTGGCGCTAAAACGGCAGACCTAATCATCGAACAGATTGCCGAGCAAAGTGCGCGAATGTACGACGCGATACCAGCCAAACTTCTTGAACAGTTCAATGAAGTTGTAGCTCATGTATCGACACAGTTGGAATTGGACGCACTTTCATTATGACAACGACAGTCACACTCACTGGCACTGGTTTACCCAACGTTGCACCAGGTCGCGCAGGCGCCGGCGTATTCGTGAAACACAATGATGTTGTAGTGCAATTTGACGCAGGTCGCGCAACATGCAATCGGTTGATTGAAGCTGGACTCAAATTGGCAGATCTTGATGCAGTGTTCATCACGCACATTCACAGCGATCATGTTTTTGGATTGGCTGAACTTGTTTTATCAAGATGGATCGAAACTCAGTTCGACAAAGTGGCTACTCCTCTGCCGATATTTGCTCCATCTGGTGGTGCAGCGCGCTTTGTGAAACGAATGCTTGAACCTTACGAGGAAGACGTTCATCTTCGTCGCGAACATACTGGGTCACGGGAGGTTGTACTAGATGCCCGAGAGTTTGCTGCCTCATTCACTCAAACTGAAATCTGGGCATCTGCAGATCGTGCAGTAATTGTGGAATCTGTCGCCGTGCACCATGAACCAGTACCCGATGCAGTTGCATACAGGGTCAGCACGCCTGATGGTTCAGTAGTCATTTCTGGCGACACCCGCGTATGCCAAGAAGTTGAAGACTTCAGTCGCAATGCAAATGTTCTTGTTCACGAAGCATTTCGCCGTGCACCACTTGAACACATCATTGAGCACATCCCACGCATTAATTCGATCCTTGACTATCACTCCGACACGATTTTGCTCGGTGCCATGGCGCAGCGAGCACAAGTGCAAACGTTGATGCTCACGCACCTTGGGCCACCCCCACGTGACGAAACAGAAGAACAGGGATTCTCAGATGATGTCAAGGCTGGTGGCTACACCGGTCATTGTTTGGTCGGACGCGACCTGATGTCAGTTACGTTCTGAAACAAGAGTTCGCATACTCTTGTACGTATGCGGATTCGCCATAGTTATCTCTTGGCAGCATCTGCAATGTTTGCTTCCGCTGGTAACTCAGCTGTAGACATTGCTATCCCGTGGCTTGTCCTTGAAATAACTGGCTCTTCTGCAAATGCTGGTGTTGTTCTTGGCATCAGCGGTTTCTCGGTCATTTTCACAGCACCGATTATCGGTGGTCTGATTGCCATTCTTGGTCCGAGACCTGTATCAATTTGGGCCGACATCATCTCGGCTGCATCTGTTGTGCTCTTCCCAATCATTGGAACTTTGTTCGGACTAAACCTTGCATCACTCCTGATAATCGCTATCGCCGGTGCATTATTTGATCCCGCAGGAGCAACCGCACGCAAATCACTGATTCAAGCAGTAGCTGAACGAGATGGACTGTCATTAACAAAGTTCAATGGAACGTACGCAGCAGCGGCCACTATAGGAACCGTCATCGGGCCAACTGGCGCAGCACTTGCCATCAGTTTTGTCGGTATCAACAAGACTTTTTATCTCATCGCAATTGTCTTCGTCCTCGCCTCTAGTCTCGCTATGTTCATTCCTGTTGTCACAAGCCACATTCAAACAAAAGAATCATTTTCTGTTGGGAACGTATTCAGAGAAACACGTATAGGCATGAACGCACTGTGGCGTGACAAGCCGTTGTTGTCGCTTGTCGGCCTGTATACATTGCTCACCGCGATTTACATGCCTGTTGAATCAATAGTTCTTTCGCGTTACTTTCGCGACCTCAATGAGCCTCGAACATTGGGGTTTGTTCTGTCGGCGATGTCCGTGGGCATTGTGATTGGAGCCCTTCAATTTCACCGAGTAGTACGCACCTTCTCCCCCGGCAACTTGGTCATTATTTCAATGACACTCATCGGCGCTGCAGTGTGCGCAATGGCGTTCCTACCTAACGCCCTCAACTTTATTGCTCTCGGTCTCGCACTTGGATTGGCATTTGGCCCCGTAAGCCCGATGAGTAACTATCTAGTCCAGAAACGAATGCCACAACATCTACACGGTCCGGTTTTTGGTACACAGTTCTCACTCATGTACCTGGCAACACCTGCGGGCACACTTGCTCTTGGACTCATTGTTCAATCAGTATCAATCGCGCCATTGCTATTTGTGATTGGCGCTCTCTTTATTGGTGTCACATTATTGGTTGGCTTTAAAGGGCCGTTACGCCAACTCAGAATTGAAGCCACATCTCAAGAAGTCGCCGATTGATCGCTTCGTTTTATTCGATGCGCAGGCCGGAGATTGCACGGGCAATCACCAGATGCTGAATCTCTGAAGTACCTTCAAAGATGGTGTGAATCTTTGCGTCACGGTGCCAACGCTCTACTGGGTATTCGCGCGTATAGCCATAGCCACCAAGATTCTGAATTGCTTCTTCGGTAACACGAACTGCAGTTTCCGATGCCTTGTACTTGCTCATTGACAATCGGAATTAAAACTGTTTAGATGAATCTCAAAAGAAAAAAATTATGTTTCACCTAAAATTAAAACAAACGCTTTTTATTCTTGCAATTGTTAGCCAACTCATGTTGCCTGCGTCAGTAGAAGCAGCCAGTAATTCTGACTACAAGGCCATCAAGGCACGGCATTCAGATCAAGCGCAGAGTGATCGAATTCAACCATTAACTAATCTGTCGAAGCTCGATCCGAAGATCGTCATAAAGGTTGCAGATCTCGCAAGTTCCGGAAACTTCAGTAATGCTCCAGAATCGTTCGTTCTGATGGCGACCTCTGGGTGGATTACTGCCGGCAGTTGTACCTATCGACAAGCGGTTGACAACCCGCACCTGTCAAGTGGCACTACATCTGTCCATGGGTGGTGGGAGACCTCGACCACCTCAGGCTGTCCCGTTTACTCCAATGTGGATACTTTACTACAGGCCTTTTACTGCAACATGTGGGGATGTTCTTATGTAACTATCGCGTCTGATAGCAGAGACGTGCTAGCCGGCGGCGGAAGTGGACGGCGAGGTAACGCCAGAAATTTATGTCTGAATTCCAGTCTCATTAGTTATCGCGGAGCAGTCGACGTGGACTTGATAAACCAGAACGATCCGGGCGGACTTACCTACTCTCCCGAAGTTGGCGTCAATTGTTATCCGGCATAACACCCACGAATTCTCCCACGGTCACAGGTCTAGTCGTGTTGTGCATCGTGGACGAGTCAGTTTCCTCTACAAGGGTGGCTTCATTCGCTGTGTCAGAGTTTCTCGAAGTCAATAACTCCGATTTGATTCTGTTGAGAGACGGTCTCGGTTGGACCGTGGAGGCGGTCAATGGTCCTCTTGATCTAAATCTTGCCCAAATCACATCAAATGTAAAGAACGTGCTCTTGCCTGACGAGGACGACAAGTCAGATGACAGGAGCCCTTGGAATTTTCTCAGCCTACTTTCCCGCGGCCGGGGGATCGACGTCTCCGCAAGCCAACTCGCTCGGCTCCCGTACAAGTTGTACTTCTCGGATGACGTTCTTCAACTCTGCACTTGAGCGTTCCGAACGTCGGACGAATTACATTTATTCCACGCGCAGGCCAGAGATTGCGCGAGCAATCACCAGCTGCTGAATCTCCGAAGTGCCCTCAAAGATGGTGTGAATCTTTGCGTCACGGTGCCAGCGCTCTACTGGGTATTCACGCGTATAGCCATAGCCACCAAGAATCTGAATTGCTTCTTCAGTAACACGAACAGCAGTTTCCGATGCCTTGTACTTACTCATTGAACCTTCGGCATTCTTGAAGCCGCCGTTCTTGCTAAGCCAAGATGCGCGCCAGATGAGTAGACGTGATGCATCAATTTCAGTAGCCATGTTGGCAAGCTTGAATGCAATTGCTTGGTTCATGATGATTGGCTTACCAAATGCGACACGCTCTTTGGCGTAGTCGAGTGCGTATTCGTATGCAGCACGTGCAACACCGAGTGCTTGTGCACCTACTGCTGGACGAGTTGCTTCGAATGTCTTCATCGCAGGCTGGGCACCAGCAGAGTGTCCGCCTTCGCGTGCACGTGCAATTTTTGCATCAAGCTTTTCTTTGCCACCAAGAAGGCAACGACCAGGAACGCGAACATCGTCGAGCACAACTTCTGACGTGTGAGAAGCCTTAATTCCGTGCTTCTTGTACTTCTGCCCCATTGACAGACCTTTTGTATTTGGAGGAATCACAAACGATGCTTGGCCACGACCTTTGAGTTCAGGATCTACAGCAGCAACAACAACGTGAATGTTCGCAATACCACCGTTAGTGATCCATGCCTTTGTTCCGTTGATGACCCATTCATCATTTGCTTCGTCGTATACGGCGCGCGTGCGAAGAGAAGAAACGTCGGAGCCGGCATCTGGTTCAGAAACACAGAATGCACCGAGCTTCACGTCGTCAGCAGTTCCGTAGCACTGTGGAACCCACTCCATCATTTGCTCAGGTGTTCCGTTTCCAGAAATTCCTGCTGCTGCAAGACCAGAACCCATGATTGCCATTCCAAGACCGGCGTCGCCCCAGAACATCTCTTCAATTGCAACTGGCATAGTGAGACCAGTTGGGTCTGCCATGGCATTCATCAGGAAGTCGAGACCATACAAACCAATCTTTGCGGCTTCTTGCACGATGGGCCATGGGAACTCTTCACGCTCATCCCATTCATGCGCGTTGGGGCGCATGACGTCGACAGCGAATTGATGAATCCAATCTTTGATTTGTTCTTGGTCATCATTGAGGGAGAGGGAGAAATCAGCCATAGCAATAAGTTACTGGGGAGTAACCCCGTTGCGTCAAATAGTGATGTGTGTTCTTGGTCTAGCGCAGCGTTTCTCGCCACAACCCAAACCTCTTGCACACATTGGGTGGCAAAGTCCGAAAAAGGAGGCTATTTTGACAATTGCAGAGCACGACAGATGGTTATTACACAATCGACTACGTGACGTCATTGGGTCACAGGAGGCGGACAATCCTTTGGAAATCGCTGAATTTCGAATCGCCATGAGACGATGTTTTCGAACCCAGATGCGGATAATGGTGGCTTCAATGATTGCGACACAAAGCATCTCAGTTGCCATCATGGCATCAATGGTGAACTCGCTTCGATAGCTACTGTGCGTGTGCCACGCGAGTGCGCGTGATGTCCCACACCGAGGCAACCGCAGCGCAGATGAGCAATCCGCTCACAAAGAACGGAGCCCCAAGACCAACATGGTCAAAAAGTGCACCGGCTAATACTGGGCCAGCCACTCGACCAAACGCCGCAGTGCTTTGCTGATAGCCCAACGCTTCACCTCGGCGATCAACGGGAGCTAGCTCTGCAACCAACGCGCTTCCCGATGGTGCCGACACGCCTTGACCGACCGACAGCAAGAACAAAGCGATGAACATCACAGCCCACGTGGAAGCAACGCTTAAGAGAAGTAGCCCGATAGCAACAAGCGACAAGCCAAGGCGCAACATTTTGCGAGAACCCAGCCGAAGTGTGAGCGGACCGATGAGTCCACCTTGCACTCCTACCAATGTGATTCCTACAAACACGAACACCAGCGATGCTGATCCCTCAGTGAAACCAAATTGCTTTTCGCCCCACAATGAGAACGTTGCTTCAAAGCCAGCGAAACCGAGCATGGATAGAAATCCAACCAATGCGAATCGTTGCAACGCTGGTGACAGTGCCTTACCGCGTTCCGATTTCTCTGTGATGTGCGATGTGTCTGGCTTGGTCTCTGGCAATCGAATGATTGCGGCAACTGCATTGATCGCAGCAATCGTTCCGGCAACATAAAACGGAACATGTGGACCACCAAGAGCAGCAAGACCACCAAGTGCCGGACCCACAACAAAACCAACTCCGAATGCTGCACCAAGTAGTCCCATCAACCGCGCGCGTTGGTCTGGTGGCGAAATATCTGCAACAGCACCTTGTGCCACCGCAATACTCGCTCCCGATGCGCCATCGATGAGTCGACCTAGGAACAACACCCACAGTGCACCGGCTGCACCAGTGATAAAGCTTCCAACTGCAGTACCAATGAGAGAAAAAACAATGACTGGTTTACGACCGACCTTGTCGGAGATGCGTCCAAGAATTGGAGCAAAGAACATCTGTGCAACCGAGAATGATGCAAACATCAGACCGACTTGTAAACCACTTGCACCAAATCGCTCTGCATATCGTCCAAGAATGGGCGCAACAATGCCAAAACCTACAAGATCAAGTGCAACTGTTGTCCAGATTGGCCAATACCCCTTGGGCATTGGTGTGCGTTCTTTCTTAGCCACGTCGTACGCGCGTTCCGTCTTTTGTGGTTTCAACTACGTAACCAGCAGCTTGTAATTCATTACGAATTGAATCGGCTGCAGCAAAGTCTTTAGCGGCACGCGCAGCATCTAGCGCAACACCCTTAGCAACAATGTCTGCATCAATGTCGTCACCGATTGATAGCTCAAGACCAAGTGCACCAAGAATTTCAATGACTGCTGCGCGAACAGATGAAACAGTGGCAACGTCGTCAGCATCCATTGCCGCATTTGCGCGACGTACCGAATCAAACACCAACGCCATTGCTGCAGTGGTGTCTAGATCGTTATCCATTGCGGTGCGGAAGTTTTGCACCACGTCTGAGTCTGGTGTGCCAGCCGAATGCGCACTCGTTCGCGCAGCAAACGAATCAAGACCTGCCAATGCTGTCACACATGCATCAATGTTGTCTTGGCCCACGCGCACCGGCGAGCGATAGTGGGTCTGCAACAACAACATGCGGTATGCGCGTGCGTCGTAATGCTCGAGAAGATCAAGAAGATTGGCTACGTTGCCCAAACTCTTGGACATCTTTTCGCCTTCTAAGTCCACAACAAATCCGTTGTGCATCCAATGCCCCGCAAAAGTCTTTCCCAATGCAACTGCCTGTGCTCGTTCATTTTCGTGATGCGGAAATCGCAGATCTGCTCCACCGCAATGAAGATCAAAACCTTCGCCCAAAAGTTCAAGACTCATCACAACACATTCACTGTGCCAACCTGGTCGACCATCACCCCATGGTGCAGACCACGCAGGTTCGCCTGGTTTTGAAAATTTCCACAACGCGAAATCCGCAGGATTTTTCTTGTTGCTCGCACCCAATACTTCTCGATCGCCACCGCCGCTCAGCATGTCATCAAGACTTTGATGTGCGAGTAATCCATAATCAGGAACAGACTTCACATTGAGATACACACCATCGTCAGTGACATACGCGGCATTGCGTTCAATGAGTGTTGAAATCATGCTCACCATCTGATCGACGTAATCAGTGGCATGCGGAACTTCATCAGGACGCAATACGCCCAACTTGCCCATTGCTTCGAACCACACGTTTTCGCACTTGTGGGTGATGTCTTCCCACGCACGATTTTCACGATTGGCGCGGTCGATGATCTTGTCGTCGATATAGGTGATGTTCGACACGAGCCGGACTTCCAAGCCCGACCAGGTGAGGTAGCGACGCAAAATGTCGTACACCAGCGTGGCTCGCCCATGCCCCAAGTGGGGTGGTCCGTACACCGTGGGGCCACAGAGGTAGATGCCCACCTTGCCCGGCTCGCGCAGAGCCAGGGTTTTCACACTTTGTGTGGCGGTGTCATAGAGGTTCAGCACTCTGACCAGCCTACGATTTATGAGGTATGTCCACTGTCCCTGAGAAGCCCACCCTCGAAAACATCGAGACAAAGTGGATGGATACTTGGCGTACCCAGGGCACATACGACTTCAATCGCTCCGCCACCCGAGATGCCGTCTTTTCCGTCGACACCCCTCCACCCACGGTGAGCGGCTCTCTCCATATGGGCCATGTCTTTTCTTATACCCATACAGACACAGTGGCTCGTTTCTGGCGCATGCGTGGCAAGAGTGTGTTTTATCCCATGGGTTGGGATGACAACGGTCTGCCCACCGAACGTCGCGTGCAGAATTATTTCGGTGTGTCATGTGACCCTTCGGTTCCGTATGTTCCAAACTTGCAACCACCGTTTCGAGGTGAACCTCCAAAGAACCACACACCTGTTCCGGTATCTCGACCGAACTTTATTGAATTATGTGAAGAACTCACTGCCCAAGACGAACAAGTTTTCGAAGATCTCTTTCGTCGTCTCGGACTTTCTGTCGATTGGTCTTTGCTATACACCACCATCGAAGACAGATCACGTCGCACTAGCCAGCGTGCATTTTTGCGAAACCTTGCACGAGGTGAGGCATACACGCAAGAGGCACCAACATTGTGGGACGTTGACTTTCGCACCGCAGTAGCTCAAGCAGAACTTGAAGATCGTGAACGTCCTGGCGCATATCACACCATTGCATTTCATAAATCTGATGGCAGTGGCGATGTACTTATTGATACGACTCGTCCGGAATTGTTACCTGCGTGCGTTGCTGTTATTGCACACCCCGATGATGAGCGGTACAAACCTCTCTTTGGTACCACGGTGCGTACTCCCCTCTTCAATGTTGAAGTGCCAGTACTTGCACATCCACTTGCTCAAATCGACAAAGGCACTGGCATCGCAATGTGCTGCACGTTTGGTGACCTCACCGACGTCATTTGGTGGCGCGAACTGCAACTCAACATGCGAGCAATCATTTCTCGCGATGGTCGTTTGATTGCAGAAGCACCTCACGGCCTTACCGACGAAAGCGGAATTGCGCATTACAACGCACTTGCAGGAAAGTCAGCAAAGCAAGCACAAACTGCAATTGCAGACATGCTCGCAAGTTCGGGTGAAATGGTGGGCGAACCGCGACCTATTACTCACCCTGTGAAGTTCTACGAAAAGGGTGATCGCCCGCTTGAAATCGTCACGAGCCGTCAGTGGTACATCCGCAATGGTGGACGCGATGCAGAATTACGTGACGCACTTCTTGCACGCGGTGCAGGCCTTACCTGGCATCCAGATCACATGCGTCACCGTTACTCGAACTGGGTGGAAGGACTCAATGGAGATTGGCTTGTAAGTCGTCAACGCTGGTTCGGCGTTCCAATTCCTGTCTGGTACAAACTCAACGAACACGGCGAAGTACTTCATGAATCGCCACTTGTTCCAAATGAATCACACCTTCCTATCGACCCAAGCACCGATGTGCCAGAAGGTTTCACCGAAGCACAACGAGGTCAGCCTGGTGGCTTCATTGGTGACCCCGATGTCATGGACACATGGGCCACTTCTTCTCTTACTCCGCAAATCGCTGGCAAGTGGGAAGACGACAACGACCTCTTTGCACGCGTGTATCCATTCGATGTGCGCCCACAAGGTCATGACATTATTCGTACCTGGCTCTTTGCCACCATGGTGCGCTCACACTTTGAACACAAGACCGCACCGTGGAGCAATGCTGCGTTGTCTGGTTGGATTCTCGACCCTGATCGCAAGAAGATGTCAAAGTCCAAAGGCAACGTTGTTACACCTGTGGACTTGTTCGAACAATACGGCAGCGACGCAGTGCGTTACTGGGCTGCCGGCGCGCGACCTGGTGTAGATACAGCATTCAGCGAAGATCAAATGAAAGTGGGCCGCAAGCTCGCCACAAAGATTCTTAACGTCACCAAGTTTGTTCTTGGTTTTGGTGATGCCGACGAATCAGTTGCCCCAACAGAACAAGTTGACTGCGCAATGTTGCATCGACTCGCAGCAGTTGTTGAAGAATGCACCACGGCGTTTGAAGCATTTGATTACGCACGAGCACTTGAGCGAACAGAAACATTCTTCTGGTGGTTCTGTGACGATTATGTGGAACTTGTCAAGACACGTGCCTATTCAGAAGATTCACCCGAGGGTTCACTCTCAGCACGAATCGCATTACGACGCGCGCTGTCTACCTTGCAACGGTTGTTTGCGCCATTGCTCCCCTTCGCAACTGAAGAGGTGTGGAACTGGTGGCAAACCGGGTCTGTGCACCAAGCACAATGGCCCACCAGTGCAGAACTCACTGCATCTATCTCTACATCTCCAGACGAAGAGCTACTAAATGCTGTCTGCACAACTTTGGCCATCATTCGTCGTTCGAAAACTGAAGCAAAAGTCAGCCAACGCCAAGGTGTCGATATGGCATCCATCACTGCCTCTGCAGACGCCGCTCGGGCAATTACCGCCGGCTGGATTGATATTGCAAATGCAGGGTCAGTTGCACAATGGGAAATCGCAATATCCGAGAACGCGGAAATTGCTGTCGCAGTGACCCTCGCTCCAGTTGCGCAATAGGCGCATCCTGCACTGATGCGACCAACCCGAAGCACCCACTAGGACTACCGTAGAGATGCCATGACTGAAGCCCTACCAAAGCCCCGTCGCAGTGGAAAGCACAAAGCGTTTCTTGTATTTAACGTGCTGCTCGCGATGACCACCGTGGCTGCTGGGTCTGGACTGCTGTATGCAAACTGGAAACTGGGCAATCGCCAAGTTGTCACTATCGACACTGTTCCTGAAGGCGACGGCGCACTCAACCTTCCACCGGGTGACCTCTCTGCAAAGAACTATCTGATCACTGGTTCTGACAACAGTGCATGTGTTGCTCCCGATTCCCCGTACGCAGGCGGCTTCGGTAAGCGCGCAAGTTTTGGCGAACGAAGTGACTCCATCATGGTGATTCGCGTAAACCCCATCGACAACCAAGCTGCGGTCATCTCCTTCCCTCGCGACATGTGGGTGAAGCAGGCAGGTTCGTCACGCAGCGGACGTATTAACTCAAACTTTGACAAGAAGAATCCGAATCGTCTGATCCGTACCATCAAGGAAAACTTTGGCATCTCGGTTGATCACTACGTCAACATTGATTTCTGTGCATTTGCAGAAATTGTTGATGCAGTTGGTGGTGTCCGAGTTCCTTTCCTCTTCAGAGCACAGGATTACCGCACCGGATTCAAAGTTCTACGGAAAAATGTTTGCTATCGATTCGCTGGCGATCACGCACTCGCATACATGCGCTCTCGTCATTACCGCTGGTACGACTCCACATTGAAGAAATGGCGAACAGACCAGTCATCTGACTGGGGAAGAATTGCTCGCCAACAAGACTTCATGCGACGCATGATTCGAAAGGCGCTCGATAAGTCACGCACCAGTCCACGAGTCGCCACAAACATTTTGAATGCCGCACTAAAAAATGTCATTACCGATGATCGGCTTACCCCTCTCAGTGTCTTACAACTTGGACAAGCAATGAAAAACTTCAATGCAGACACCATGGGTAGCTACACAATGCCTGGTGTTGGTCAAATAATCGACAAGGCGTCCGTAATCGTTCCTGATTTTGAAAGCGCAACATCGAAAAAGATTCTGTCTGTGTTCCAAGGAAAAGCCAGCCTCTCTATTACGGTTCCCGGATCAGAAAAAGCAGACGCTTCAGCAACAGTTGTCGCTACAACATTGGCAGTTGTCGCCGCCACAACCACAACAAAGCCTCAGCCAATTACCACTGTAAAAACGGTCCCCACCACTGTTGCACCAGTAGTCACCATTTCGCGTACACCCACTACAACTGTTCCTAAAGTCACCATCAATCAAGACACACGCGGCATCGTTCCTCCGAACGATCCCAACTGCCCGTTCTAAAGTCGCGCTTCGAGCGCCTGTGCGAGAACTTCAGGAATTTCACTTGGCCCATTGACCAATGAGATAACAGCTCCTACTTTTAATGCGAATGCTGTTGCTTCATCATGATCTTCTGCAGGTGCAATGACTACTAATTCATCAATTCCAGCAGCAGCTGCGATTGCATCACCATCAACTGTTGCGCGACAGTCTGATAACAGGATTGCAATGCGACGGCCAGCGCGTGAGCGCGTCAATTGTTGTTGCGCCGCAATGAGAGCACCAGCTAGGTCCGTAGTGCCGTAACCACGCAATGTCAGAACATCGTTAATCACCCGCTCGCTCGATTTGGGAACATCTTGCGATTTAGTAACTACAACATCTTTTCCAAAGGCAATCACGCTGTAATCATCAGGATTTCGACTGGCTATAGAAGCAGTAGCCACCGCTGACGTTGCAAGAGGTTGCCCACCCATAGAGCCACTTCTATCGAGTAGCAAACAGAACGCAGTTCCAGGTTTTCTCCATCCACGAATACGCAATCGGTCTGGGTCTACCGCAAGGCCAGCACGCGCCTCACCAATCGCATCAAGACTGGCGTCAACGTCAAGATCTCCGCCATCTGCTCGGTAAGGCAACTCCACCATCTTGCCAATGCCCCGCGGACGCGCTTGCCCGCGATTACCAAGCTCAAGCATGAGTCGACCCGCTAGTCGTCGTGCTAACTCGCGCAGTTTTGGATCTGTTGCTCCAGTGAGATCTGCAAGTAACCCAAGCATCTCGTCTGGTGAATTCTGCATTGCTTCATCAACTGCAGCTTCGTCAAGTTCACCTACTTCGGGCGAAATCTGTTCAAAGTTTTCGTTGCGCGACAGATCACGTCGTGACGTGGTCTTCTTTCCAGCATCTGCGACTGCTTGGTCAGCAGCCTCGCCTTCCTTCGTTACCGGGAGGTCGTGGCCCCTGTCGGGGCTCCAGCTTTTCCCTCGCCGGCATCTCCTTCACCGTCGACTCTGCCAAAAACGTCTTGCCAAATCTCTGTAACAATTTCTTCAGAGGTGCGCACGCCACCTTCACGCACTCGCACACGACCAGACAGCGCCACTAACGCGGCATCGAGTCCAACGCTTGGCTGTGTCACTTCAGATTCGCGAAGTGCAGCTAAAGACACCGCAACCTTTGCAAAGTCCACTGCGCCGCGTACTGAAGAACCCACTCTTAGATCTGTGTGAGAGCGAGTGAGGCGAACAACTTTGACCGCTTTTGACAACCATGCATCAGTAAGGTCAGAGCCCTCTGTATTGCGACGCACAATTGCTTCTTCGTCTTCAGCAGATTGGTACGACATAGAAACGCGACACACACGGTCGTACACGGCACCAGAAATACGTGCAGTACCTACAGCGTCAAATGGGTTCATGGCCGCAACGAGACGGAAACCGTTTACTGCGGCAACACGACCGAGACGAGGAACATTGAGTTCGCCTTCGCTCATCACAGTGATAAGTACATTGAGAGTCTCTTCGGGGATGCGGTTGATTTCTTCCACGTACAACAAGGAACCGTCACGCATCGCAGTCACAAGTGGCCCATCAACAAAGACGGACGGGTCGTAACCATCACTCAGCACGCGTGCTGGATCGAAATGCCCCACAAGACGCGCTGGTGTCAATTCAGCGTTGCCTTCAACGAACTCGAATCCGATGCCTAATCCTTGGGCTACGGCACGCAGCAACGTGCTCTTTCCCGTACCTGGAGGGCCTTCAAGGAGAACATGGCGATCTGCAGCTAAAGCAGCAAGAACCAATTCAACCTCTCGTTGACGCCCAACTACTTGACTCGACAACGCCGAGCGGAGTGACGCAGTATCAGTCATTGACGATGATGCCGCGAATATTTTCGCCTTCACGCATTGCGCGGTAGCCCTCGTTGATGTCTTCAAGTGGATAGCGCTTTGTGATTAGTTCTTCAAGCTTGAGGTCGCCAACGCGATACATGTCTAGCAACTTAGGAATATCTGCACGCGGGTTCAGGCTGCCAAAAATGGTGCCCTTCACTTCTTTTTGCCACATGGCGAGTTGGAACAAATTGATGTCTGCACTTGTCTCGTCCATTGGAGAGATAGCAGTAACAACACATGTACCGCCCTTGCCGACCATTGTCATTGCTTCACCCATCATGTCGCCGTGCAACACGCCTGGAGTCATGATGACACGGTCGGCCATCTGACCCCATGACAATTCCATGAGATGTGGAATTGCTTCAGTCATAGATGAGAACGTGTGCGTTGCACCAAACTCCATCGCCTTCTCGCGCTTGAATTCAACTGGGTCGATAGCAATGATGTGCTTTGCTCCAGCCATGCGAGCACCTTGCACTGCGTTAACACCAATGCCGCCGATACCAACGACAACCACTGTGTCGCCAGGTTGCGTGTCGGCACGGCTTGTAGCTGAACCCCAACCAGTTGCAACACCACAAGAAACAAGTGCCACGCAGTCAAGTGGAAGGTCCTTTTCAACTTTGATAAGTGACGCCTCTGCAACAGTTGCGTATTCGGAGAATGTTCCCAACTTGGCCATCATTTTCACAGCGCGACCATCTTTTACGTGATGGCGATGTGTGCCATCGGTAATCATTCCACCTGTCAATGTGCCGGCACCAAGGTCACACAGGTTCTGGCGACCTGTGGAGCAGTAACGACAACGACCACATGATGGAACAAAACTTGCCGACACATGATCGCCTACCTGTAGTGAACTAACACCAGGCCCAACCTTCACAACAACACCGGCTCCTTCATGGCCGCCAATGAATGGGAAGAAGTCATCGACGCCCATCATGGCGAGGAGTTCTTTGGGGGGAACCATGTCGCCAGTGACGAAGTGCTCGTCTGAGTGGCACATACCGGCAACTTTCCAATTCACCAATACTTCATTGGCTTTTGGATCATCTACTTCAATCTCTTCAACCACCCATGGTTGATCGATTCCGTACAACACTGCTGCTTTGGATTTCATAACTATTCCCCCTATGTAATTGTTTGTGTATCTCCGCCGAAGCGAAATGATTTATTCGTAAACTAGGACTCCGCGGATGTTTTTTCCATCGCGCATGTCTTGGTAGCCCTCGTTGATTCCTTCAAGTGGGTACGTCTTTGTAACAAGGCCGTCAAGATCGAGTTGGCCTTCGCGATACAAGCCGAGAAGTTTCGGAATGTCTGCACGAGGGTTACCTGAACCGAAGAGGGAACCAACAAGTTGCTTTTCCATGAGTGTGAGATCGAGAAGGCTCATGTTTGCTCCACCCATTTCAAATGCAGGGTGAATGTTGGTAACAACAACACGGCCACGCTTTGCTGCGAGTGCCATTGCTTCACCCATCAGTTGTCCGTCGCCAACACCCATTGTCATGATGACTTTGTTTGCCATGGTTCCCCATGTGAGATCTTGCAACAGTGGCAAAGCTTCAGTCATTGAAGTTGCTGTGTGCGTTGCGCCGAACTCCATAGCTTTTTCACGCTTGAACTCGATTGGGTCGATAGCGACGATGCGCTTTGCACCGGCAAGACGTGCACCTTGAATTGCATTAGCGCCAATACCACCGACGCCAACAACGACAACTGTGTCCCCAGGAGAAACATCTGCTGCATACACAGCTGAACCCCAACCGGTGACAACACCACAACCAAGGAGGCAAGCCTTGTCGAGTGGAACGTCTTTTTCAATCTTGATGCATGACGCTTCGTTCACCACTGTGTGATGTGCAAAAGTTCCGAGCATGCACATCAGAGTGAGATCTTTTCCTTGTGCATGGTGACGAGATGTGCCGTCTGAAATCTGCAAACCGAGTCCCATAAGTGCGCCGAGGTCGCACAAGTTCTGATGTCCGGTAGAACAGCTGGGGCAACGTCCACATGATGGGATGAAACCAAAGACCACATGGTCACCGACCGACAACCAACTCACACCTTCGCCGATGGCTTCCACAACGCCGGCACCTTCATGGCCACCAACAATGGGAAGTGCAAACGGAAGGTCACCGGTAGTGAGGTGTTCGTCAGAGTGGCACATACCCGATGCGGCAATTTTGACCAAGACTTCGCCCGGTCCAGGAGCATCGAGCTCAATCTCTTCCACGCTCCACGGCGCATTAACTTCCCAGAGAACTGCAGCTTTCGTTTTCATCGAATGCCCCCTATTTGACGAGCCAGGCAACCTGGCGGTGTCCTTTGAGAATAGCCCTATCCCCCCAACATTCTCTAGTGGGCGTCTTTCCAACTACTGTTAGCGCCATGGAACAGGACAACACACCTACCCCCGTCGCCCCGACTGCAGATGCTGCAGTGGAATCTCCCGTCACCGAGGAACTCCTCGTGGAAGAGATCTCCATTGACGGCATGTGCGGCGTGTACTGAGCCCCACATTTTTAGCGGGGCGATGAATGACCGTCACTCTTGAGTCGGCATGCGAGTTACACCCGCAGGTGGCATTACGACCAGAACCATTTGGTGCACTTGCGTACCACTATGGAAATCGGCGGCTGGTTTTTCTCAAACACCCCGACATTGTTCGCGTGGTGAAGACCATGGGTCAACATTCTTCTCTTCGTGATGCTCTTATGGCTGAAGGCGTCGACGAAGCTCGTTGGCCATCATTTGTCAGCGCCCTGTCCTCACTCACTACATCGGAGATAATTCGTGTCCTCTGAAACACTCTCAGCACAAATGAAGCAAGGCCTTGACGCGCCGATCTGCCTTACATGGGAATTGACCTATGCATGCAACTTGGCATGTGTCCATTGCTTGTCTAGTAGCGGTCAACGTGACGAGCGTGAACTTTCAACTGCGCAAGCAAAAGCTGTTATCGACGAACTTCGCGACTTGCAAGTTTTCTACATCAACATTGGTGGTGGCGAGCCAATGATTCGCCGCGACTTCTTTGAGATTATTGAATATTCAATTTCCAACAAGATTGGCGTGAAGTTTTCAACCAATGGTGCTTTCATCGATCAGCGCAATGCTGAACGTCTGGCGGCGATGGATTACCTCGACATTCAAATCAGTCTCGATGGCACTGACGCCGCAACAAACGACGCCGTGCGTGGCGAAGGTTCATATGCCACTGCAATTCGTGCAATGGACAACTTGAAGGCTGCGGGTTTTGGTCAATTCAAAATTTCAGTAGTCGTTACGCGTCACAACGTTGACCAACTAGATGAGTTCAAAGCACTTGCAGACAGTTACGGCGCACAACTACGTATCACTCGCTTGCGTCCTGCTGGTCGCGGCGCCGATACTTGGAATGAACTGCACCCCACGAACGCACAGCAGCGACAGATCTACGATTGGTTGCTTGCTCACGGCGAAAACGTATTGACGGGAGACTCGTTCTTCCACCTCAATGCATTCGGTGAGTCACTACCTGGTCTCAACCTGTGTGGCGCCGGACGTGTTGTGTGCCTCATCGATCCAATTGGCGATGTATATGCATGCCCATTCGTTATCCACGACACTTTCAAAGCAGGCAATGTTTTGGAAACAGGTGGATTCACACATGTGTGGCGTGAATCTGATTTGTTTACTGAATTGCGTGAGCCACAAAGTGCTGGAGCATGCGCATCATGCGGGGCCTTTGATGCGTGCCAAGGCGGATGCATGGCTGCAAAATTCTTTACAGGGTTACCACTCGACGGACCAGACCCAGAGTGCGTAGGTGGCGACGGCGAAATTCTCTTGGCTTCAGTCCCAGTTGCATTGACTCCTCGTCCGTCTATGGACCATTCAAAACCGCCACGCCATAAGGTCAACGCATGAACCCGATTGTCGCTGTTCTTGCCATTGTTCTTGCATATTTCTGCGGCACATTGCCAAGCGCCATCTTGATTGCAAAATCAAAAGGCATCGACATCACAACTTTTGGTTCCGGCAATCCGGGAGCCAGCAACATTTCGCGAGCACTCGGTGCAAAGTACGGCGCCCTGGTCTTTCTGCTTGATGCAGCAAAGGGAGCGATTCCCGTAGTCCTGACACTCGGATACCGACCAATCGCTTTTGCGTGTGCTGCTGCAGCAATTGTTGGCCACATGTTTCCCGTCATGCGCCACTTCAAAGGTGGCAAAGGAGTCGCAACAGGCGGTGGAGTTCTGCTTCCACTTCACCCACCCGTCATGATCGGCACACTCATCGCATGGCTTCTCATTATGAAAGTCAGCAAGAAGGCATCAATCGCTTCCATTGCAATAGTTCCAATCATGCTCATTGCACTTGCTGTGCGCGGAACTGCTGGCTGGGAATTGTTGGCCCTACTCGGAATGGGTGTACTCGTTGAGATTCGTCATATCTCCAACATCAAAAGATTGATATCTGGCAGTGAGCCTCCCGTTACTGGCGTCAGCCATTAACACTGTGGTCGCCTGACCAAATAACATGACACCACCGATTGTTCTTCTTGCCCTTGGTTCTTGGGAACAGCATGGCGCCCACTTACCGTTTGATACCGACACAGTGATCATCGAAGCTGTCGTAGATGCGGCGATTCGTTCTGTTGATCCTGAGAACACACAATTCTCGGTTGTGCCAACGATTGGTGTTACCGCCAGTGACGAACACAACGGGTTTGCTGGAACGCTGAGCATTGGTACTAATGCTCTATCCGACGTAGTTGTTTCCATTGCTCGTTCCGCTTCGTGGGCGCGCGGTATTTGCATTGTGAATGGCCATGGCGGCAATGCAGACGCACTGAAACTTGTCCATTCAGCACTTGACTACGAAAACATTCGGCATTCCATCTGGTCCTTGCCTTACTACGAAGGTGCAGATATGCACGCAGGTCATACCGAAACTTCATTGATGCTGCACCTTGCTCCAGACACTGTGCGCATGGACCTCGCAGAAGTTGGCGCAATCGGAGACTCTGAAATTCTGATTGAACGCATGCGAGCTGGTGGAATAAAGGAAGTGTCATCAAATGGAGTTGTGGGCGACCCCACTAACGCCACCGCTGCTCATGGAGCAACCATGTTGAGTTTTTATGCAGACCACTTATCAAAGCTATTGCTACAGATACAGACTTCTTGGACATGACCGACAACTTTTTCGCCGACAAGCAATGGTTTCGTTCAAAGGACGGCAAAAGGCTTCTCGCTGGTTCTCCCCTCACGCTATTTACAGTTTCAACAGCTGGAAGCGCCATCCTCGATGCGATTGAGAGCGATACTCCTCTACCTCCTCAACATCAACAACTCACCGACCGTCTCTCTGCAACTGGGGCTATTCACCCGCAGAACGTCGCGTCATGTTCAGCGGAACAAGTCACCGTGGTTATTCCGGCCTTCATTAGTGACCAAGAAGATGCGGTAGCCCTACAGGCATTGGTTGATGAATTGCGACCACTCAGAATTGTGATTGTCGATGATGCCTCACCATTTTTCTTTGAGATTGTTAAGACAACGATTGTCCGTCTTGAAGAGAACAGTGGTCCTGCGACTGCTCGCAACACCGGATTGAAACACGTTGAGTCACCTTTCGTAGTTTTCGTGGACACAGACGTTCAGATTTCCGCACTAGACGTACTCAACTTGGCAGGCCATTTAACTGATACTCAACTTCTGGCCGTCGCACCGCGCGTTGCAACCGAGAGAACTAAATCCTTTATCAATGAATACGAATCGTTTCATTCGCCGCTAGATCTTGGGCCAGACCCAGCAGTCGTGCGCCCCTTGTCGCGTGTTGCATATGTTCCGTCGGCGGTTCTCGCCTGTAATGCAAGTCACCTTCGTGAACTTGACGGCTTTAATGAAGAACTACGCGTGGGTGAAGATGTAGATCTTATTTGGCGTGCAGTTGAATGCAAGTTTGTTGTGCGATATGCACGTGAAATAGTTGCTACACATTCTCCACGCCGCAATGTGCGTTCAATGTTGAATCAGCGCATCTCATATGGCTCAAGTAGTGCTGCATTAGATGAGCGACATCCTCGCTCTTCGGCCCCATTACGCACACATTTGTTCTTTTTCGTACCGGTCATGCTGCTTTTCTTGGGCTATTTGGTAACCGCGGCAATAGCACTGATCCCAATGTTCTTTTATTTTGCGCTCACATTACGGAATACCGGAATGTCTCTGCTTCAGCGCACTCGAATCACATGGTGGGGTTTAGTGAGCACTACCAAACTGACTGCTTCCGCAATACGACGAGTGTGGTGGCCATTGTTTGCTGTTGCATCGCTAGTAACTACTCGACCAGTCATCACGTGGTCTTTTTGTGTGCTCATTCCAACATTGTTTGGGCTGATGAAAAAGAAACCACGTCAACCTCTCACCTACCTTGTCGTGCGAAGCCTCGATGACATGAGTTATGGAATCGGAGTATGGAAGGGCGCAATTCGGCGAAAGAACCTGCGTTGTCTGTTGCCAGTCTTTACTCTGCGTGCATCAAGCCGGAGATGAAGATTGGATGCGTTGACTAATGTCATTGCATTCAGCACAGACTGATTCTGGAATTAAACCCCATCGCATAAGGCGCGCAAAGATCGCGCACCCCAAGCAGAAGCCCACAAAAGCTTCCAACGAAGCAGCTCCAGCCAACATCGCAATCACAACACGAGACGCCGTGTGCGCGTCGGCAAACCACAGCACCGAGCCGACGATAGAGAACAAGGCGCCAATCCCTTGGGCAAACCTTTTGGGTGGTCCGGGCACAAGACGGTGATCGCGCTTGATGCGTGGTGTGATGATTTGTGTAGAAATTCTTCCTAGTGGACTCAGCAATGGCCCCGTGCTCACTCGAGCGATAAAACCATATGTAAGCGGCAGAAGTAGCCATGGATTTCCCGTGATTACAAAAGCCACGCTCATCACCACGGCCCCACCAGCCACGATGCGTGCTGAAGTTTCATTGACGGGATTTGGAAACCCAAAGATTCTGGCCATGCCCCCACGCTAGGGCAATATCTCTGTCTGACAACGTAGGAATAGTCGGGGCGACTACGGTCAATGGGGTGACTATCCGCCTTGCCGTGCAACGAGCCCAATGGTTGGCCCATGTGCACCGCGTTGCCGACTCGATGCCGGGCATTGTTCCTGTTGTCAAGGGCAAT
>SXGQ01747522.1_pt1 | contig 27012 bp, 27 predicted proteins | sample 3178371 | NCBI WGS metagenome assembly SXGQ01 (sample SAMN11356859, study PRJNA531348) | freshwater metagenome | isolation source: freshwater sample F1-20 | place: China: Fuxian Lake, Yuxi | collected 2017-12-25 | reverse complement strand
GTGAGAGTCTCAGAAGAAATTGGGTTGCGTTTGTGCGGCATTGCCGAACTGCCTTTTTGCCCCGCTCTGAAGCCTTCGCGCACTTCGTTCACTTCGGTGCGCTGCAAATGTCGCAACTCAACGGCAATCGTTTCAATAGTTGTGCCGATGCTCGCACACGCCCACAAATATTCGGCATGTCGGTCACGCGCAATAACTTGTGTCGCTGGCACCGGCACGAGACCCAGCGCGGCACCAACACTTTTTTCGACCTGTGGATCAATATTCGAATATGTGCCGACCGCACCAGAAAGTTTGCACACCGAAATTCGTTTTGTCGCCGCTGCAAGTCGCTCGCGATCACGACGCACCTGCAACGCCCACAACGCAACTTTTGCCCCAAAGGTCGTCGGTTCAGCGTGCACTCCGTGTGTTCGCCCGATCATCGGCGTGTTGCGGTGCTGATTCGCCAGTGTTACGAGCACTTCATAAAAGTCAAGAATCGCTCTGTCGATCAAAATCGCGGCATCGCGCAACATCCAGCACCATGCCGTATCGACGACATCTGAACTCGTCAAGCCGTGATGAATCCATGCTGCTGCGGGCATGCCGATTCGCTGTTGCACGACATCGACAAACGCCGCGACATCATGGTCGGTCACCCGCTCACGCTCGCTTACTTCGCCCACAAACGCACGGTCAACGACTGGCGCGCGATTGCGACAAGTTTGTGCGTGATCGCGCGGCACGACCCCTAGATCGCTGTGAGCCGTGGTTGCCAGCAATTCAATTTCTAAATAACGACGAAACTTTGACTCGTCGGAGAAAATTTCTGCCATTTCGGGCAGGCTGTAACGCTCAATCATCGGCGCACCACACATTCGTTGCGCTCAGGACCAACGCCGATCATCGTCACTGGTACACCAACATATTTTTCGACGAGTTCAATCAGGGCTTTGGCTTGCTGCGGCAAATCTGAATAGTTTCGCACTGCGCTTATTGACTTGTTCCAACCTGGAAGGTCGACATATTTAGGCACTACGTGGCCTAAGAGTTGGGGGTCATCCGGATAACCAGATAATTCTTTACCGTTTAGTTCGTAGCCGACACAAACACGCACGGTTGCAAACGTATCTAAAATATCCAGTTTGGTCAGCGCAACTTCTGTGAGCGAATTCAGTCGCACTGCGTGGCGCAACATCACAAGGTCTAACCAGCCCGGTCGACGGCGACGACCAGTTACCGTGCCAAATTCGTGCCCGATGTCGACGATCTTGTCGCCAAGTTCGCCGAGCAACTCTGATGGAAACGGACCACTACCAACTCGAGTCGTATATGCCTTGGCGATGCCGACAATACGAGTGATGTCGCGCGGGCCCAAACCCGTGCCTGCACACGCCCCACCTGCGATCGGGTTTGAAGAAGTAACGAACGGATAAGTGCCGTGGTCGATGTCGAGAAAAGTTGCTTGTGCACCTTCGAGCAGCAAGTTTTCTTTGCGCTCAAGCGCGTCATGCAGAAAATTGACGGTGTCGCTGACATACGGTCTCAATCGCTCGCCAAGCAAAACGAAATTGTCAACAATCTCGTTCACGTTCAATTTTTCGCCACCCAACGCCGTGAGAATTTTTTGTTCGGCAACCGCGCGATCATGCACCAGTTGCTTGAATCGTGTTGAGTCGCGCACATCCCCAGCACGAATGCCGACTCGTCGAGACTTATCTGCATATGCAGGGCCAATGCCTTTAAGGGTTGTGCCTATTTTGTTTTCACCCAAACTTGATTCGCTGATCGCGTCATGGGCCTGATGCCATGGAAAAATTAAGTGAGCAAGGCTTGAGACTTTTAGCCGCGAGCAAGTAACGCCACGCGCCTCAAGTGTGTCGATTTCTTTGAATAGTGTCGGCAAGTCGACCACTACCCCGTTGGCGATAACTGGTGTTACGTGCGAGTAGAAAACCCCGCTCGGCACAAGTTGCAAAGCATATTTTTCGTTGCCAACCACAACGGTGTGCCCCGCATTGTGTCCACCTTGATAACGGGCCACAATCTCATGGCTTTCGGCAAGAAGATCAATAATTTTGGCCTTGCCCTCGTCGCCCCATTGGGTTCCGACGACGACTGATACAGGCATTAAACGCTCCTATTAACTGAAGTTAATTAAAGGTACGTAGTAAAAGTCTAGTCGCTCGAACTCACCGCTCCTCATCAAAAACGCTTGCAGTGCGACCAAAAAACATTGCCGTCTGGTTGAGAGGCACAAGACCATATTTTGTGTGCGAGTTTTCCAACGCCCGCTCTAACTGATTTTGTAACTGCGCCACAGCGTGCTTGAGTTGTGCAACTTGAATTTCAAGGGCCATTACTTGGCGAATGCCTTCGAGATTCATGCCCAACCCGGCAAGCTCGGCAATGCGCAATAACTGCGCAATATCGGCGTTGCTATATCGGCGTTGCTTGCCGCCGGCAGTGCGTGCGGGTTGCACCAGCCCTCGACGCTCATAAATACGCAATGTCTGTGGGTGCATGCCTGCAAGTTCTGCGGCCACCGAGATCACATACACGGCTTGAGTTTCGTACTGCATATTTTCTCCTTAACTATTTAACTTTTTGGACTCTTGCTTGAATTCTTCAACGACGAAAACAACTGATCGCGTGGTGACTCGTCAGAAATATCTGCAAGTTGCTCGACTACTCTTTTTTGCTTGCCAGTCAGATCTTTCGGCACAACAACTTCGACAGTCACGATCAGATCGCCGGAACTGCCGCCTGCGTCAATGCCTTTGGCTTTAACACGGTGTCTCGAGCCTGCTTGAGTGCCGGGTTTCAGGCGCAAAACAACTGTTGTGCCGTCGAGTGTGGGTACTTCAATATTTGAGCCAAGTGCTGCCTCGGTAAATGTGATCGGAAGTCGCATCGTCAAGTTTTTGCCTTCACGACCAAACAAATGATGTGTTGCAACATTGCAAGTGATCAGCAAATCGCCCGCCGGTCCACCACTGCGACCTGGTTCGCCCCGACCTTTGATGCGAATTCGCTGACCATCGTCAACGCCCGCGGGAATCCGCACATTTACTTCGCGCGGGGTGGTTTCAGCGTTGGTTGATAGTCGCAGCGATGTCGTCATACCGTTGACTGCGTCGATGAAACTTAGATCGAGTGTCGCTTCAAGGTCGATACCGCGTCGTGGATCAACGCCGTTGCGCGAGCGCCCCCCGCGACCACCAAACATTTGACTGATCAAGTCGCTGATGTCGCCGGTGCCACCCATATCAAATGGCTGACCGCCACTGAAGCCGGTCGGCCCGCCCGCACCATGCATGCCAAAAGCCGCCGGACCAGCTCGACGCACTTCGTCGTACTCTTTGCGGCGCTTATCGTCGCCGAGCACATCGTAGGCAGCCGAAATTTCTTTGAATTTATTTTCGGCTGCGACATTGTTTGGGTTTGTGTCTGGATGATATTTACGCGCGAGTCTGCGATAAGTCTTGGTTATTTCTTTGTCGGTCGCAGTCTTAGAAACGCCGAGCACGGCGTAATAATCTTTTTCGAACCAATCGCGCTGTGCGGTCATCGCGTGACGCCTTTGTTATCCCTTGACCTTCACCATGGCGGCGCGCAAAACACGGCCTTTCCACAGATAGCCAGTACGCAAAACTTCGACGACGCGTGTCTCGCTCGCACCACTTTCGTCATCGGCGGCCTCATGCACAACAGCGTCGGCAACACTTGGGTCAAAAACTGTGTCTACAAGATTCAAAACTTCAAGACCTTGCTTTTGCAGTGCCGTCAACAGCGAACCAAAAATTGGCTCAACACCGGCAACGCCGTGATTAAACGCCGCCTCACAAGCATCGAGCGTTGCCAACAAGCCTTCGACAATGCGACCAGCATTGCGGTCTGACTCGTCGATCAGTTGAGTTGCCGAACGTTTGCGATAATTTTCAAACTCTGCCTGTACACGCAAGGCCATGTCTTTAAATTCATCGCGTTCTCTTGTCAGTTGTTCAATGAGTGCCTCAATACTCAGTTCTTCGCTCGACATCTCTGCCTTCTCGTCAGTCATAACGAATTACGACTCAGAATCTTTTTCGTCGACAATTTCGGCATCCACGATGTCTGACTCGTTTGCATCGGTTTGTTGACCAGAGGCGGATGTGCCACCAGCATTCGCATCACGCGATGCTGCTTCGTAAAGTTTCTGGCTGAAAGCCTGGCTTGCAGTCATCAATTTTTCGGTCGCATTCTTGATCGTGTCGGTGTCGCTGCCGTTCAAAGCCGAGCGCAAGTCTGCAAGCGGGCCTTCGACGGCGGTTTTGTCTTCTGCCGTCAGTTTCTCGCCTTGTTCACGCAACACTTTTTCGGTCTGATACACGAGCGAGTCGGCGTTGTTGCGGACTTCGGCTTCTTCGCGACGTTTCTTGTCCTCTTCGGCATGTGTCTCGGCATCTTTGACCATCTTGCTGATTTCATCTTTGGAAAGCGATGACTGACCAGTGATCGTCATTGACTGCTCTTTATTGGTGCCCCGATCTTTGGCCGACACATGCACGATGCCGTTGGCATCAATATCAAATGTGACCTCGATTTGTGGCACACCGCGCGGCGCAGGAGGCAAGTCAACAAGTTGGAACTTGCCGAGCGTCTTGTTGTAACTCGCCATTTCGCGCTCGCCTTGCAACACATGAATCTCTACCGAAGGCTGCATATCTTCGGCCGTTGAGAAAACTTCGGTGCGACGAGTCGGAATCGTCGTGTTGCGCTCGATCAACTTCGTCATCACGCCACCTTTTGTTTCAATACCCAACGACAACGGTGTCACGTCAAGCAACAACACATCTTTGACGTCGCCGCGCAAAACACCGGCTTGAATCGCGGCACCTGCAGCCACAACTTCGTCGGGGTTCACCGAACGATTTGGCTCTTTGCCACTCAATGTTTGAATCAAATCGAGCACGGCTGGCATGCGGGTCGAACCGCCGACCAAAATTATGTGATTGATTTGACTCTTTGTGATGCCGGCATCGGTGATTGCTTGCTCAAACGGCTTACGACAACGCTCAAGCAAATCGTTTGTCATCTCTTGAAACTTTGAACGAGACAATGAAACGTCCAGGTGCAACGGGCCACTCGGTGTTGCGGTAATGAACGGCAAATTGATCTGAGTTTGCTGCACTTGCGACAACTCGATTTTGGCTTTTTCTGCTGCTTCTTTGAGTCGTTGCAGAGCCATGCGGTCTGTACCGAGATCGACACCATGCGCCGACTTGAACTCTTTGACAAGCCAGTCAATGACGCGTTGATCCCAGTCGTCACCACCCAAATGGGTGTCGCCATGTGTGCTCTTTACTTCGAAAACGCCGTCACCGATTTCAAGAACGCTGACGTCAAATGTGCCACCGCCAAGGTCGAACACGAGAATTGTTTCGTCTTCACTGCCCTTGTCGAGCCCGTATGCGAGTGCTGCCGCGGTCGGCTCGTTAATGATCCGCAAAACTTCAAGACCGGCGATCTGACCTGCTTCTTTTGTTGCGGTGCGTTGTGCGTCGTCGAAATATGCGGGCACGGTGATCACTGCTTGCGTCACCGAGGTGCCGAGATACGCCTCGGCGTCACGCTTGAGTTTCATCAATGTTCGCGCGCTGATTTCTTGCGGCGTGTATTTTTTGCCGTCGATATCAGTTGATGTCCAGTTCGAACCCATGTGGCGCTTGATGCTGCGAAATGTTCGCTCAGTGTTGGTGATCGCTTGACGCTTGGCGACTTCGCCAACGAGAACGTCTCCACCTTTCGAAAATGCGACGACCGATGGTGTGGTGCGCGAACCTTCTGAGTTTGGTACGACAACTGGCTCGCCTGCTTCAAGTACGCAAACAACCGAGTTGGTTGTGCCGAGGTCTATTCCGACTGCTTTAGACATTTGTTTTCTCCGTTTGGTTTGACTCGTTTGAATGCCTGCCAAAGGGGGCTTTAACAGGCTCAAAGTACGATAAGGCAGTTGTTAAGTCTTTACAACCTATTAGCCATAAAACTTGAGTGACTATAACTCAAGTTTGATTTGAACCATACTCCATAAGGGTAATGAGGGCACCGCACCCTCAACTTCAGTAGCCATTGCCCCTGCAATAACGGCACTTCGTAGCGACTCACCCAGGGGTTCGCCGATGGCCAGGCGAGCGGCCAGCATGCCGCAAAAAGCATCGCCAGCCCCCGTTGAATCAATCGTCGTGACTCTAAATGGATCAATCTGCCTAGTGCCGGTCGCGTCAACAACCATCGCGCCCTTTTCACCTTGCGTGACGATCACCGTCTTGACACCCAGAGTCAACAAATGCCTCGCACCACCTAATCGCTCGACTTCATGTTCATTGGGGATGATCACATCAACTCGAGAGAGTAACTCGCGATCAAGAACTTGGGCGGGTGCGGGATTCAAAATTCGCGTGGTGGATGATCCCGCAAGTTCAAATGCCCGCTGCACAACTGGCAAGGGCACTTCAAGTTGGCACAACAAAACTTTCGTCGCAGAAATCAAAGTTTCATTTTTTTCGATATCAGCGACGTTTATTCCGTGATTTGCGCCAGGCACAACAACGATTGAATTTTCGCCGTCGTCGCTGACACCAATCAGGGCTCGACCGGTTGGTGTTGCCATTCGTTGCACCGCAGAAACATCCACGCCGTCGTTGACGAGCGCGGCAAGCAATATCTCGCCAGCATGGTCGTGGCCGAGCGCACCGATAAAAGCAGTTTTTGCACCAGCCCGAGCAGCGGCAATTGCTTGATTCACACCTTTGCCCCCGCACGCCTCAAAAAAGTTTGAGCCCATCACCGTTTCACCAGGTTTCGGTAGCCGACTAGTGCGGGCGACGAGATCTAAATTTGCCGACCCGACAACCACGACATCAAATCCAGCCGAGTTGAGTGAATTCACACATCCATTGTTACAGCGTTTTTGCGCATACGATTTAATCCGTGAGACATCAATGACTGGGCTGCTTGTGCTGCTGCGCCACGGTCAGAGCAAATGGAACGAATTGAACCTGTTCACGGGTTGGCACGATGTGGGGCTAACGCCCAAAGGGGAGCGCGAAGCCACGCAGGCTGGCGAGACACTCAAGCAAGCAGGCGTCAAACTTGATGTGGTATTTACCTCGCTGTTGACGCGCGCCACCGAGACAACTCGACTTACTCTCGCCGCTCTCGGACAGTCAGACATCGAGGTGCGCCAAGATTGGCGACTAAATGAGAGACATTATGGCGCGCTGCAAGGTCTGGATAAAAAAGCCACGACGCTTAAATACGGTGCAGAGCAGACGAACCTTTGGCGTCGCAGTTACGACATCGCGCCACCGCCGGTCGAACTTACAAGCCCGGAACACCCTCGCAATGATCTGCGCTACCAGCACATTTCAAAAAGTGATCTCCCAAGCACCGAGTGTCTCAAAGATGTGGTCGCTCGAGTAGTGCCGTTTTTTGACCAGCACATCGTCCCGGAATTGTCCGACGATAAAAATGTTCTGATCACCGGGCACGGCAACTCTTTGCGGGCGTTGGTGATGCATCTGGAAAACTTAAACCCACAGCAGATTGCCGAGTTCAATATCCCAACTGGGGTACCTCGTAAATATGAATTTTCAAATCAAATGAAACTTGTCACGACTAGTTATCTTGGGGATCAAGTGGCAATCGCCACAGCAATTCAAGCCGTTGCCGATCAGAACAAGGCAAAAAATCAGTAGAATTAAATTCATGTCTGATCTAAAAAATTCCCTGAAACATTTGCGCTATTCACCTTTATTTTCATCCTGCTCATCTAAAGATCTTGAGCGCATCGCCAAAGCGGGGGACCGCATCACGATGGCCAAGGGCGCAACGATGGTCAAACAAGGGGCCCCTGGCAAAGAGGCTTTTATTATTTTGAGCGGCAAGGCCACCGTCAAGCGCAGTGGCAAAAAAGTAGCCTCGCTCGGCACGGGCTCGGTAGTTGGCGAACTCTCGCTTCTCGACCACGGCCCGCGCACCGCCACGGTTGTCTGCGATACCGAGTGCCAATTACTCGTAATTAGCCGGGGCAACTTTTTGCGCCTAACCGACAAAGTGCCTGCACTTACACACAAGTTGTTGGGTTCGCTTTCATTGCGCATTCGCGATCTGGATCGCGCGTATTTGGGCTAAAAAAACTAGTCTGAGTACCAGTCAAGAATCAGAGGTGCTCAAAAAATATGACAACTGAAACTGCGGTAAAAAAACGTTTCAAGCCATATCAACTGTCGATCGCCTTTGGTGTTGGCATCGGAACTTTTGCATTGATTTCGGGAATCGTGCCGCAACTAACAGGTTGGAAAAGTACCTCGCCAATTCACCGCGAAGTTTTTGGCGGCATACCGACGGCATTAGTCGCTGTGTTCTACACGGTGATCCCGATGATGTTGATCTGGGGTTCGTTGCGGTTTGCTGATCGCATTCGAAACTGGGAACGTGGCGCACCAGATAAACGAAAAACAACACCAAAAAATGTCAAGCGTCGATTGGCTGACTATCGCTCGGGTGTTTACATGCGCACACTTTTGCGCGATAGCGCCGCCGGCTTAATGCATTCGATGATTTATTTCGGTTTCTTGGTGTTGCTAGGCGTTACAACCGTGCTTGAGATCGACCACCAAATGCCTGAAGCGCTGAAGTTTCTACATGGCGATGTTTACCGCGGCTACGCACTTGTCGGCGATGTCGCTGGTGTCGTGTTTACTGGCGGTGTCGTGTGGGCAATTTTGCGTCGCTACGTGCAACGCCCGTATCGCATTCGCATCAAAACAAAACCAGAACACGCACTAATTCTTGGTGTGTTATTGGCAATCGGTGTAACAGGTTTTGGCGCTGAGATGTTTCGCATCGCCCAGGGCCAAGCCGCAGGCGTCAATCTTGACTACGAAAAGTGGAGCGTCGTGGGTTACCCACTCGCACAACTCGTCAACGGAGCAAGCGCATCGACATTGACAACTTGGCACCAGGGCTGGTGGGTCGCCCACGTTTTGACTTTCATCGTTTTCTTGGCGATTTTGCCAATCACGATGCTGCGCCACATGTTCACTTCGCCGCTCAACATGTATCTCAAAGATCGCGAACGTCCAAAAGGTGCAATGAAGGCGATGCCAAATCTCACCGAGACTTCGCTCGAGTCGTTCGGTGTGAACGTGATCGAAGAATTTACATGGAAGCAACTGCTGGATCTTGACGCATGCACGATGTGCGGTCGTTGCACCAGTGTCTGCCCGGCACATGCCACAGGCAAGCCACTCGACCCGCGTGAAATTGTCCTCAAGAGCGGTGAAGTCATGGCCGCCACCGCGAGTCACGCACCTGGTGGCAAGGTTTCAGCACCATTGAGTGCAGATGGCGAAATAAAGATCAACGCCAACTCACTCTTTGAACGAATCACCGCCGAAGAAATTTGGTCGTGCACAAGTTGCAAAGCGTGCGATGAGATTTGCCCGGTAAACATCGAAATTCTCGACAAAATTCTCGATATGCGTCGATATTTGTCGCTAATGGAGAGCAACTTTCCGGCACAACTTGGCAACGCCTATCGCGCGATGGAAAACCAAGGCAATCCGTGGGGCATGAGCCAGACCGATCGTGGTGAATGGGCAAAAGATTTGGACGTCGAAATTCTCGACCCGGGTGCACCGTTGAAAAGCGAATACCTGTACTGGGTCGGTTGTGCCGGCAGCTTCGACGACAAGAACAAAAAAGTCACCCAATCGATGGCCAAGTTGCTCAAGCGAGCAGGCATCGACGTGGCGATTCTCGGGCCAAGCGAAATGTGCACCGGTGACAGTGCGCGGCGCAGCGGCAACGAATATTTGTTCCAGATGTTGGCGATGCCCAACGTCGAGATGCTCAACACGATGGGCGTGCGCAAAATTATCACTCAGTGTCCACACTGCTTCAACACGCTCAAAAACGAATACCCACAATTGGGTGGCAACTACGAAGTGATTCACCACTCGCAATTGCTCGAAGATTTAATCGAAGCCGGCACGCTCGATGTCAGCAACGCCTCGCTCGAAGAGCGCATCACGTATCACGACTCGTGCTATCTGGGTCGACACAACGATGTATATGTTGCGCCGCGAAAAGTAGTCGGCTCGATCAAAGGCATCGAAATAGTCGAGATGCCACGCAACGGCACCAAGGGCATGTGCTGTGGTGCGGGCGGCGCAAGAATGTGGATGGAAGAAGACATCGGCACCAAAGTCAACGACGAGCGAGCGCGCGAAGCGATCGCCACTGGTGCAACCCGCGTCGCGACTGCATGCCCGTTTTGCTACATCATGCTTGACGACGGCGTCAAAGGCGCCGGCAAAGACGAATCTGAAATCAAAGTTGGTGACATTGCAATTCACCTGCTCGACGCCATCGAAAATGGCGAGCGATCAATTGCCAATCAGAATGCACCCCTTGCGGCAGCCAACGTTGCGGCAAGCACGACAAGTTTCAGTTAACTATTTGAAGTTTTCGAAATAGCGGCTCGGTGTCGGGCCACGTTGACCTTGATATTTTGAGCCACTGGCGCCCGAACCATAGGGCTTGTCGGCTGGTGTCGTCATCGTCATGAAACTTACTTGTCCGATTTTCATTGCCGGATAAATCGTGATCGGCAGATTCGCGACATTTGAAAGTTCAAGTGTGATATGACCGTCAAAGCCGGCGTCGATAAAACCAGCGGTCGAGTGAATCAAAAGACCTAACCGACCGAGCGAACTCTTGCCTTCGACGCGAGCCACGAGGTCATTGGAAATCGCAATGCGCTCGAGCGTCGACCCCAAAACAAATTCACCAGGATGCAACATGAACACGCCGTCTTTGTCGATTTCAACCAACTCGGTCAAGTCAGATAAATCACGCTTGACATCGATCGTGCTGGCCGTGTGGTTGCGAAACACGCGGAACAAGTTTGAAACCTTGACGTCAATCGACGAAGGTTGAATGCACGACATATCCAACGGATCAATGATGATTCGCTTGGCTTCAAGGGCCTCTTTGATGCTTCGATCTGACAAAATCACGACTAAATCACCTTAGTAAATTTTTTGTTGAACTTGAATTTCGGTCTTAAAACTGTGTTGCTACGCTCAAACATACAATTGCGGGTGTAGTTCAGTGGTAGAACATCAGCTTCCCAAGCTGAATACGCGGGTCCGATTCCCGTCACCCGCTCGACCGTAGTAGCAAAATGTATTGCCATGTCAAAAATTTTTAGAGCAGACTGACGAATGCCCAAAGTGCGGCGATCGCGCCGATTGTTGCCATGACCACACTGCGCACAATTGGCGCCTTGGTTAATTCGTTGGCATCGCGATGCTTCTTGGGTGGGCGAACCAATGCGGCGACGTTGCCGGCGAACATCGCACCACCAAGTGCAACTACCATCCACGCCAAAAGGTCTTCGCCAAGAAACATGGCTAATCCGAATTGGGATCAGACGCGAAATTTTGGAAGCGCGTGTAAGTGGCCAACCAGGCTAGTCGCACTTTGCCAAGCGGACCCGCACGGTGTTTCGACACGTTAAGTTCAGCGGCGCCCATTTCGGTTTTGTTGTCTGGATTATAAACCTCGTCGCGATACAAAAACATCACGACATCGGCGTCTTGCTCGAGGGCGCCAGACTCGCGCAAATCTGAAAGTGTCGGTCGCTTATCAGTTCGTGCTTCGAGACCACGACTCAACTGACTCAATGCCAAAATCGGAATGTTGAATTCGCGGGCCAGCAACTTGAGTTTTCGACTGATCTCACTGACTTCAAGTTGACGATTCTCTGGCTTGCCATCCCCACCCATGAGCTGCAAATAATCGATGACGATAAGTGCAATTTCACCTTGGCGGCTGACGACACGACGCGCCTTGGCACGAATTGCCCCGACTGAGGTGCCCGGGCTGTCATCAATAATCAACGGAACGTCCAACCGTCCAACGGCGTGACCAATTTTCGTCCAATCGTTTGGAGATGGTCGACCGCTGCGCAAAATTTTCGAGTCGACACCCGCTTCACTGGCGAGAATTCGTTGCACAAGTTCGGCGGTGCCCATTTCGAGCGAAAAAAACAAAACTTGCTTGCCAGAAGTACGCGCCACGTGCACGGCGACACCAAGCGCCAAAGCCGACTTGCCCATCGCAGGTCGAGCGCCCAAAATGTTGAGGGTGCCCGGCTGTAAACCGAGCAAAATTTTATCCAGACCGTCGAGCCCGGTTGCGATGCCGGTGATCATCTCTTTGTTGTTCGCGCGGTCCTCAAGTTTCCCCATCGCATCATTCACCAAAACGCCCAACTTTTGCGAAGTGTCCCCGATATTCGTTTCGGAGACGTCAAAGATTTTCGATTCAGATTCGTCGAGCGCTTTGGCCACGTCTTCGGGGCCGCTGTAGGCAATCTCGGCGATTTCGGAGGCAACCGAAATCAGTCTGCGCAGCGAGGCCGTTTCGCGCACGATTTTTGCGTAACGCTCGGCACTTGTAATTGCGGGCGTCGCATTTTGCAACATCAAAAGTGCATCAATACCACCGATGCCATCTAACAAATTATTTCGGCGAAGTTCATCACCAACGGTTATCGGATCAACTGGTTCACCAGCGGTGTTCAGCGAACGAATCGCATCGTAAATGTGTTGGTGCGCCGGTTTATAAAATTCGTCCGATCGAACCCCACGTTCGAACGCGACACCGACCGCATCTCGCGACAACAACATTGCGCCCAGCAACGACGCTTCTGCTTCGATGCTGTGCGGAGGAATTCTGTTTATTGATCGTTGCTGTGCGGCGACGCGATCACCACGAGGAAATTCAGCAATTGACATGACTACACAATGCCGTAGTTTGCCTGTTGATTGCTACGGGTATAACCCTGTGATTCTTCTGGGGATAACTGGTGGATAACTAATTGACAAATACTCGTAGCCAACAAAGTCTATTTTGCGACGATGTTGACTTTGAGAGTTGCGACGACATCATCAAAAACCACGGCCGTGACCGTGTGTTCACCAAGTTGACGCAACGGTGCCTCGATTTGCACTGCTTTGCGATCGATTGTCACGCCAGTTTGGTCAAGAATTGCCTTGACGATTTCTGCTGCATTGATTGAGCCGAACAAACGGCCCTCATTGCCGGCCTTGGCAGCAATTGTGATCACGGTTGTGGCAAGCGATGCGGCAACGAGTCGCGCCGATTCGCGGTCGGCAGCAACCTGCAATTCGCGGGACTTGCGCATTATGTCTGCCTGAGCAATCGTGCCTTCGTTAGCCACTATCGCCAAATCATTTGGCAACAAGAAATTGCGAGCATGACCCGATGACACGTTTACAACGTCGCCACGACGACCGACACCCTTGACATCTGAACGAAGCAAAACTTTCATGATGTCGGTCCGTCGACGATGGCTTCAACAGTCGCACCGTTGGTGACTTCCGCCGAGATGTTTTCTGCGATTTCAACGCGGGTTGAAGCGCCTGCACCCTCATCACGCCGCGGACGGCGAGGGCCACGATCGCGACCACGATCGTCTGAACCATTTTCGCCGCGCTCGCGTGGCGCGCGTGTTGCAGAAACACGCTTGGTGTACGGCAACAGAGCCATCTCGCGGGCATTTTTAACCGCAGTCGCGATGTCGCGCTGTTGTTGCACGGAGTTGCCGTTCATTCTTCGCGCGCGCAACTTGGAGCGATCAGACATGTAGCGCTGCAACAAGTTGACGTCTTTGTAATCAACAAAGCCGACTTTTTCTTGCACCATCATGTTTGGACGCTTCTTTGGTTTGCGAAGCAGCGCTTTTTTCGCTCTGAGTTTGTTGGATTTACTTGTCATAGGGAAGTCCTTGTTTGTGTAGTGGCTTAGTTAATGAATTAGAAAGGTTCTTCGCCATCAAATGGCGTTGCTTCGGTGCCTGGGTTGGTGCCGGTGTTGGCCGGGCGATTAGCCGAACCGCCACCTTGGCTATCTTGTTTTGGAGTGCGCACAACCGTTGCGGTTGCCCAGCGCAAACTTGGCCCAAGTTCGTCGGCGATGACATCGATTGCGGTGCGCTTTTCCCCCTCGCGTGAGGTGTATTCGCGTTGTTCAAGACGACCCGTTACGACGACTCGCGTGCCTTTAGCAAATGTGGCCGCTGCGTTTTCGCCGAGTTGGCCCCAAGCAGTGACGTTGAAATATGAAGTTTGCTCTTGCCATTCGCCGTTGACCTGATAGCGACGACCTACGGCGATGCCGAACGAGGCGACTGCTCGACCAGTTGCCGTGAATCGAATTTCTGGGTCGCGAGTTAAGTTTCCGACGAGTGTGATGCTGTTGTCAGCCATTTGATCTGTGTCCTTTTATCTTTGAGAATTGCTTATGAGTTTGCTGTGACTACAAGACCGCGACGTGCGGCTTCGTCATCAGGAAGGCGGAGGAGTTTGTGTCGCAACACATCATCAGCGATGCGCATCGCACGTTCTGCTTCATCAAGAGCACCACCGGGTGCTGTGATATTGAAAATTGCGTAGTAACCATCGTTTTGTTTTTTGATTGGATAAGCCAAGCGACGCTTGCCCCACCAGTCAGGTGTGCCGTGAACGGCTCCGCCGGCAGTTGTAATCGATTTGGTGATGACGCCCAACCAGCTGTGAGCAGCCGACTCTTCAAGGTTGCCGTTAATGATGACCATTAATTCATATGCACGCATGAACGTGATAACTCCCTTCGGACCCAACCCGAGGCTGGGGCCCCCGAAGGGGCAGGTATGTGAACTTCGAAGTGTAACGGCACCCCAGCACAGTGCCACAGGCCTGTTGCGGGGTTTTTAAAGCGACTTAAATACTGCGGGTCTTAAGCAAATGGTGCCACGAGCAACTGCGGCAAACCTCAACCAAATAGCCAGTGAATTGCTCGGGTCGACGGGCGAACTGTTCGATCTCGTCTCTCGTGGCGATGAATTTTCCATGCCGAGGAAGCCTCGGACCAAACAGATAGGTCACCGTGACCAATTGGTCGTTGACACAAATTGGACATTTGACCCGCGTTGGCCTACCAAAGTTGCGCGCCACACGCAACAGTTCTGGGTGCGCATCACAAATGCTCTCTTGCGAAATTGTCCCACCGCGAAAATTGTTTATCACTGAGCGACGGGTCAACCGATGATCAATCTCGCCAAGATGCAGATCGAGGTCTTCGGGCTCGTTGCTCTGTTTTCTTTGTGTCTGTTTGCGTGGCATGTTGGCTAAACCCTAACAAATTAAATTACTTGTTCTGCAAGTCCCACCAAGATTTCAAACGATCGCGCACCTCTTGCTCGCCAAGCAAACCTTCTTCAATGCGAATCTCCATTAAAAATTCCAGAGCATTACCAACATGTCGGCTCGGTTTTATATTCAAAAATTCCATTACTTGCGCACCATCCATTTCCGCACGCATTGCGGCAAGTTCCTCTCGCGCCGTGAGTTCGGCGATGCGTTGTTCAAGTTCGTCCATGCGCCGAGCGAGTGCGGCAACTTTTTTTTCGTTACGAGTCGTACAATCACTTTTAGTCAAGACATTCAATTCGGCTAAGTGCGCACCTGCGTCGCGCACATATCTGCGCACCGCCGCATCTGTCCATCCCATTTGATATGTGTGAAATCGCGCGCTGAGTGCGACCAGTTCGGCGACCGTCTCGACGTCTTGCACCGGATATCGCAGTTTGCGCATTCGATCACGGGTCATGCGTGCGCCCACGGCTTCATGATGATAAAAAGTTATGCCCTTGCCCGGGCGAATCGCCCGCGTTTTTGGCTTGCCGACGTCATGGAATAGCGCCGCCAACCGGGTGATGCGAAAATCACACGGCTCATCGCTCTTTACATTTTCAATTACCGCGAGCGTGTGCGTCAAAACATCCTTGTGTCGATGAATCGGGTCTTGCTCGAGTTGCATCGCTGCGAGTTCTGGCAAAAAATGCGCAGAGAGACCGTTGTCAACCAAAAACCACAAACCAAATGACGGTCGATCGGTGACTATCAGGCGGTCGAACTCGTCGCGAATTCGCTCGGCACTAACAATCGTGATGCGATCAGACATCGCTTTGACTGCTACGACCAACTCGGACACTGCGACCATGCCGAGACTTGAAATGAAACGTGCTGCGCGCATCATTCGCAACGGGTCGTCACTAAAACTCACCTCGGGCGATAGAGGCGTGCGCAAGACTTTGCCCATCAAGTCAGACATGCCATTAAACGGGTCTACAAGAACGGGTGAGTCACTGGTTACTTCAAGAGCCATTGCGTTGATCGTGAAATCGCGACGCGAAAGATCTTCTTGAATGTCTTTTGAATACTTCACCTCGGGCTTGCGTGAATCGGGCGAATACGCCTCGGCGCGATGAGTCGTGATTTCATAAACACGATCACCCTTTTTCGCGCCAATCGTGCCGAATCTTTCACCCTGAGTCCAGATTGAATCGCACCATCCAGCAAGCACCGACTTGACCTGCTCGGGTAGTGCATCTGTGGTCAGATCAAAATCCAATTCATCGACACTGCGGTCCAGCATTAAATCACGGACGGTGCCACCAACTAAAAATAGTTTGAACCCGGCGTCACGAAACCTCAAAGCAATAGGAGCTATTTCGCTCATAACTGGCGCGAAGCGCTGTGGCACCACGCTCTACAGGCTACGCACACCGTTGCGCCAAGCGATGTGTTTGCTCAGTTGGCAACCGTGTGAGCATTAGCGTGATTATGTCGTGATTTATCGTTCTAACACCGCAAAACTCTCGTTCGCGTTCAGGTTGATACTGACTTTTGTATTGGTCAACTGTGTCGTTTTAACGACCCTTTCAGCCGAGATGTCAAATGCCGCGGTCGAATCGAGCCAGCTGAAGCTGACCGCACAAAACTTTCATATATACACGTCGGGCAATCTGCGCTTTGTTTTCGGCATCACCTCTGAAGCATTGGTCGATGAGGTGACCAGCAACGAGTCAGCAGTTTTTCGTATTTCGCTTGGACAGCGAATCGTCGACGGGCACAAACAGGTGCAAGAAATATTCGCCAAACCTGAAAGTTTCGTCACCACCGACTCGGTCGACTTGACGATTCGCGAAGTTGCTCGCAGATCAGATGGTCAGTTCGAATTAATCGCGCTGTCTACGGACATTTCTTCTGGCACACGGCGACTTGAATTTGCTGGTCCTGGTGTCTACCCGGTGCGAGTCGAAGTATTTGTGGACGGTGCTTCACGCGCGGCGTTGTTGAGTTTTGTCAATAGATACAACCCGTCACGGGTGCTCAAGCCAATGCCTGTGCATGCAATCGTCGCCCTTGATGCACCGATCACTTTGCAACCAGATGGGTCTCGACTTATCGATCAGACGACACGCACAAAACTCGAGAAGTTGATAAAACTTCTAAAACTTGACGCGCCAAGACTGACGGTTCAAATTTCCCCTGAACTGATTGACGGCCTTACGCGCTCGACTGATCCGGTCGATCAGTCTTTGCTGGTGCAACTAGTGGCCGCACTTGGAACTGCACCGATTATTTCTACGACATACGTTCAATTAGACCCGTCGGCAGCCAGCACCAACAAGCAAACAAGCGAATTCAATTCACTAATTGAACTAGGCACCGCAACATGGCAACAGGTTTCACCAAACACAAAAATTATTTCTAATGTCTGGGTTGCGCGAAACCCGCTAGACCAAAGCGGTCTTGACTTGCTGGTTGAATCAGGTGTTCGTTCAATATTCATGCTGCCTTCATCCAGTGCTGCGCTAGGCACGTTTGACAACGCCGCGTGGCCGTTTCGACTAGTTAGCAATGACACTGATGTGTCACTACATCTTGTTGACAAAAGTTATGTCGAGCAATTGAGCACACCAGACAACAATTCATATACCGCAACAACTTTTCTTGCGGCACAAATATTGGCCCAACGCAATCAGATTGAAACCGAAGGCGGTGTCCCGGCTTTGCGAAGGATTGTTTTAGCTTCACGAGATGGATCGGTGGTTAACGAAGATTTAATCCACGAAACTCTGGTTATTTTGAGCCGAGTCCCTCAACAAGTCGCGTTGCGCACGCTTAGCAACTTGCCGGCACCGCGCCTCGACGCCTATAAACCACCGCTTCGACCCGTGAATTTAACCAACTTCACTGAGCGCGCGACAACCATTGAAACACTGCGCATAGACCTCGAAAAATTGCGATCGACGATTGCCCCCGAGGCTCAGGTGTGGCAAGACTGGGATCAACGCTTATTGGTGATGTCAAGCGACTCGATGAATGATGTCCAACGCGGTGAATTTGTTTCAGCGACTCGGAGTCAACTAAAAAAGATCCGACAATCGGTGACGCTTCAAGAAGGCACAACATTCACTCTTGGTGGTCGTGAAAGTGAGCTACGACTTAATTTACAAAACTCTTCTGAGTTTGCAATGACTGTTCAAGTGAAAGTTGTGAGTTCAAAACTTCGGTTCGGCAAAAACATGGCGACAGTCGAAATACCAGCCAACAGTTCGAAAGAACTCGTAGTTGACGTCGTCGCGTTGTCAAACGGGTTGTTTCCGGTCGAGGTGAGAATCTTCACGGCAGACGGTCTTAGCCAACTCGGTAAGAAAATTGAAGTATCTGCGCGCGTCAACGCGCTTGCGGGTCTTGGCCAAATCGTGACTGGCGTCGGATTGTTGTTGCTCGCAACTTGGTGGGTGGCACATATTCGCCGAAAATACCGCAAGAAAATCAGTAGGAACCACCCTGTACTACGCTCAAAACCATGACCATTCGCATCATCACCGACTCAGCCTGTGACCTTCCAGAAGCACTGGCGCGCAAACACAACATCACGATCGTGCCGCTCACATTCAGCATTGGTGACCAAGAATTTACCGACCGTACAAGTTTGACAACACAAGAATTCTGGAAGCGTTGTGCCGAGTCGCCAGTATTGCCGCAAACTGCGGCACCGGCACCTGGCAAATTCGCCGAGGCATACAAAGCGCTCGCGGCCCAAGGAGCAACTGGCATCTTGATGATTGGTTTGTCGCGCGAACTTTCAGCAACTATCCAGTCGGCTGAAACCGGGGCCAAAGAATCTGGTGTGAGCGTGCCGATTAAATTTATCGACAGCAGATCGGCCAGCATGGGAGAAGGTATCAATGTGCTTGCTGCCGCGCAGATGTTGCTAGACAACCCGTCCATCACCCTTGATCAGTTGGCAAGCAAGACGGCCGAATCCTGTGACCGCACCCGTGTTTTTGGTGCCCTTGACACCCTCGAAAACTTGAAAAAAGGTGGTCGAATCAGTGGGGCAAAGGCACTTTTTGCTTCAGCCCTGTCGATCAAGCCAATCGTTGAAGTGCGCGAAGGCAAAATAGTGGAAGGTGGCAAAGAACGCACCCGAAGTAAAGCCTTGGCATTCTTGATCGAGAAAGTTAAATCAGCGGGCCAAATTACGAGCTTGGCCGTGTTGCATGCCCAGTGCAGCGATTTGGATGCGTTTGTTGACCAACTCAAGACCGTTTACTCGGGCGAGATCATCGTCGGTGAGGTTGGTTCAGTGATCGGTTCGCACACGGGCGTAGGCACCATGGGTGTAGCTTTTCACGTCAAGTAATTCGCAATTGTTGTCGCAAAGAATTTTCGCAAACTGACATTCCCCACTTCGCGATGCGCGCAGAACTAGCGTCATCATTCATAGATGAGGCCAGAACCCAACGAATTAAACAATGATCCCAAACGCCTTTTGGGCGGCAGGTACCGGCTCGATCGCCAAATCGCGCGAGGTGGAATGGCCGAAGTTTGGCTTGGTTTTGACACATTTTTGAACCGTCAAATTGCGGTGAAATTATTGAAGCCACAACTTGCCAGCGATTTGGTCGTCGCTGAACGATTTCGTCGAGAAGCAATCGTTTGTGCTGGTCTGAATCACCCGAACATCGTTGCTGTCTACGACACGGTTGAAGATGATCAACGCCAAGCAGTGGTGATGCAATACATCCAGGGAAAAAGTCTTCGCGAACTTTTGGATCGCCGCAAACGACTTGGCCCGATGCTGACGATTCACATGGGAGCAGCAATGGCGGCGGCACTCGATGCTGCGCACCGCGCCGGGCTCGTGCACCGCGATGTCAAACCGGGAAATATTTTGCTGACTCCTGACGGAAAATTTTTGCTCGCAGATTTTGGGATTGCTAAAGCGTTGGTTGCCTCTGGCGAAGATTTGACTCATGACAACATCATGATGGGCACGGCGAAATATCTCTCACCAGAGCAAGTTCGTGGCAAGCCGCTCGATGGTCGCGCCGATCTCTACGGTCTCGGTCTTGTCCTATACGAGTGCCTCGCAGGAAAAGTTCCGTTTTTGGGGGAGACAGATGCCGACACTGCCTTGGCCCGACTGCAACGCGAACCGACCGATTTGGCTCACTTGCGACCTTCGTTGGCGCCCCAACTTGTGCGCGTGATTCATAAATTGTTGGCACGAAACCCCGACCATCGCTATGCAACAGGCGAGGAAACCCGGGTTGCTTTGATTCAAGCCCTAGGTGCACAAAATGATTACACGACTTCGATGACCCCGCCATCTGGTGCGACGCCACCAAAACCAATGCGTCGGGCGATGACCAGCGACGAATCTTCGGTGGCACGAATTCCGGGACAACCGGTGCTCGAAACTGCGCTTAACGCGACCCCACCCAAGACATTGCGCGACCCACGTGTGCAGAAAGCATCCTGGCGATTTTTTTCACTTCCACCCAGCACAAAAATTTTAAGTCTCGTCGTGCTGTTGTTGAGTGTTGCTGTTGGATTCGTCGCAACACGGTCGAACTCGTCGCAACAAATCGACACCCAGGTTGCCCAGAGTGTCGCGGTCGACCAGTCCCCGGTGACAATTTCAAGAATGGTCAGCTTTGATCCGAACGGCGACGACGCCCAAGAAAACGAGGCTCAAATATGGGCTTTACGCGACAGCAACCCGAAAACTGCGTGGACCACCGACTGCTATGCAAATCAATTTTTTGGAACCAAAGAATATGTCGGTGTATTGATCGAACTTTCGCGTGCCACAACAGGAACATTGCTTGTCGGCATGAAAAACGCTCCGTGGTCGCTTGAGATTTACACCGCGAACGGCGCAGCGCCAAGTCGCCTCGAACAATGGGGGGCGCGCGCCGGTGCCGACTACAACACTCGCCGTGGCGTCGCTCAGTTTGTTGTGCCAAGTGAAGCACAATTCGTTTTGTTGGTGTTACGCGAAGTTGGTACGAGCGTGCAATGCAGTGCAAAAAACCCCTACCAAGGGGTAATTCAAGATATTTCCTTCAACGGCGCATAAAGCAACAAAACAAACGGCGTTAGTCTGAGGGCGTGATCTCAAATCCGTTCACCGACCCGAGATGGGCTAAAAAAACGGTTACGGCAATCGACCGTTGGGTCGACTTCGTAAGCGACAAAACCACTCGGCCAGTCGCCAACCTTGTTCGCGGGGTGGTTTTTGGTTTGATTGCGGGGGTAGCCGCAATCACAATACTCGTGCTGATATTCATTGGTTTGACTCGCGGGCTGAACGACTTGTTGGACGTTTGGTTGAGTCGTGAGAATGCCGTTTGGGTATCGTATTTTGTCTTGTCGATTCTGTTCGCCAGCTTTGGTGCATTGTTGATGCGCAAACGACACCCAAAAACAAAAAACTAAAGGAAGTGGTCGTGGTTGATACAAAAGTTCACGAACTAGTCATCATCGGCTCAGGTCCAGCTGGCTTGACCGCTGCGATCTACGCCGCACGCGCAAGTCTTGCCCCGCTCGTAATTGAAGGTGAGCCCTCAAGCACATCTGACCAACCCGGTGGTCAATTGATGCTGACAACTGATGTCGAAAACTTTCCAGGTTTCCCAGAAGGTGTAATGGGCCCGGATCTGATGCTCAAATTTCGCGAACAAGCGGCACGATTCAACGCTTCTTTCATCACCGAGAAAGTCACAAAGGTCGATTTCTCTCAACGACCATTTAAAGTTTGGGTACGCGAAGACTTATACCTGGCCAATTCGGTGATCGTCAGCACCGGTGCACAATCGCTGATGTTGGGTCTTGAAAACGAAAAACAGTTTTATGGTCACGGTCTTTCAACCTGCGCCACTTGTGACGGGTTCTTTTTCAAAGGACAAGAAATCGTCGTGGTGGGTGGTGGCGATTCGGCGATTGAAGAGGCCTCATTTTTGACGAAGTTCGCCACGAAGGTCACGCTCGTTGTACGCCGTGATGCACTTCGGGCATCAAAAATCATGCAGCAGCGGGCAAAAAGCAATCCAAAAATTGAAATCAAATGGAATAAACAAGTAACAGAACTTTTTGGCACAGAGAAACTGACTGGTGTCGGGCTGATCGACACCGTGACGAGCGAAAAGTCCAGGCTTGACGTGACGGGTCTGTTCGTGGCGATCGGTCATCGTCCAAATACTGATTTGTTTAAAGGCATTCTCGAAATGGAAGCCAGCGGTTACCTAAAGACAAAACCGGGTTCGTCATATACGAACATTGCCGGTGTTTTCGCCTGTGGTGACGTGCAGGATCACACCTATCGACAGGCAATTACCGCGGCGGGTTCGGGTTGCATGGCGGCTATCGACTGTGAACGATGGCTTGAGTCACAGCACTAACTAACACCCAAGAGATATCATGTTTTCGTTCGCGTAGTCACGCGTCTGAATGAAAGGTTTTGCAATGGCCGATGGCATTATCACTTTGACGAGTGCGAATTTTGACGAGACTGTCAAGTCTGCGACCACACCAATCGTGGTTGACTTTTGGGCCGAATGGTGCGGGCCTTGCAAAACTATTGCGCCAGTGCTCGCTGAAATCGCCAAAGAGCAAACCGGCAAAGTCACGATCGCCAAATTGAATGTCGACGATCACGGTGATATCGCTCAACGTTTTGGTGTGATGAGCATCCCAACATTGCTGATTTTCATCAACGGTGAGATAAAAAAGAAGATGGTCGGCGCAAAAGGTAAAATACAACTGCTCGCGGAGATCGCAGAATTTATCCCGACAAAGAGCTAGCCCTCGGCGACAGCCATGACGCTGTCGGAAACCTGCAAAAGCGACTTGCAGCGGCTGGTCTATTAGATCTTGCTGATGCTCACCAAAATACTTATTGCGAAAAAACCCAAAGTGCTGTCGCCGAGTTTCAGAAAATTCGCTCGCTTCATGTTTCAGGCGTCTGTGACCACGTAACTTGGCTGACCCTCGTCGAATCATCGTTCGAGTTGGGCGATCGACTGTTGTATTTGACCTCTCCTCTTCAACGGGGCGACGATGTGAGCCAATTGCAGTTGCTTCTCTCACGCATAGGTTTTGATTGCGGGCGAGTAGACGGCTTCTTGGGCCAAAAAACCGCCAAGGTGTTGACCGAGTTTCAACAAAATTATGGATTGGTACCGGACGGCATCTGCGGTCCGCAAACTTTGCAGGCAATACACCGCGCGGGTCGCAATTCTGGCCTTGGCTTGGGTGTGGGCATCGTTCGTGAGCGCCACACAGCGACAAAACACGGCCAAGATCTCGCCAATTTGCGAGTCGTTATCGGACAATTCACCAAACTCGACCACCTGACCAGCGATCTTGCCGACAGACTGCGTTCACAACACACGAATCTCGCTGTCATTAGCGACCCTGACCCACAACGACACGCGCAATTGGCAAATGACTTCGCAGCCGACTTTTATATCGGGATTGAAGCGCAAAACTCGCAAGTTTGCGATCTCGCCTACTACCACACCGAAGGCTTTCACTCGGTGCCTGCACACATCTACGCCACACTCGCAACCGAGGCAATTGAAAGGTCAGCCCCGTGGTTCAAGCCCACGATTAGTGGGATGCGATTACAGGTTTTACGTGAAACCACAATGCCCGCGGTGGTTTGTGGATTTGGTCCGATAACACGGATAACCCCACATTGCGCTGTGCTGGCCGACGCCCTCGCTAAAGCCTTATCTGTATGGGTAAAACAACATCAATGAAATTAGTCCTCAGAATATTGGGATAACTCCGCTTTTCTTCCACAGAGTTATCCACAAGTTGTGAGGAACCTCAAGTCGGGGTTGAGCGTCAACTTAAAGGTGAGTGTCAAAGTTCGTTACCAAATTCGCAACAACATTTTTGAAATCAATCTGTTGCTGTCGGCCCTTCAGTCATCAGGCGATAAATACGTTCAAGATCATTTAGATCTGCAAACTCAATCACTACTTTGCCCCGACCAGCCACGGCGTTAACTGAAACATTTGTTGCCAAATGTTCGCCAAGCAGTCTCTCGAGTTCTGACATTCCGGCTTCAGGAAGCGCAACGCTACGATCTTTTATTTTCTTAATCCCATCTGTGGTATTACCAGATTTGGTGTTTCGTTTGGTGACACGACCCAAACTTTGACGCACCGCCTCCTCGACTGCACGTACTGATAACTCATCTTTCGCACATTGTTTTGCAAGTTGCTCCTGTGTTGATTTGTCAGTCAACGCCAACAACGCTCTGGCATGCCCGCCCGAAAGGCGACCGTCGGCGAGTAGTTGCAGAATTGACGGTGGAAGAGTCAACAACCTCAATGAATTAGTAATCGCCGACCGAGTCTTGCCAACCTTTTCGGCTATTGATTCATGAGTCATCGAAAAATCATCGAGCAGCTGTTTATATGCCGCGGCTTCTTCGAGTGGGGTGAGATCTTGGCGATGCAAGTTTTCAACAAGTGCCTGCTCAACCGAAGCCACATCATCCGTCTCACGAACGAGCGCCGGAATCTGCTTTAAACCGGCGCGTTGCGACGCCTTCCATCGGCGTTCGCCCGCAATAATTTCAAACTGCCCTGACTTGCCGGGCTTTGGGCGCACCAAAATTGGTTGTAGCAAACCAATTGCACGAATCGAATCTGCGAGTTCTTTGAGAGTTTCTTCGTCAAAATGAGTCCGAGGTTGATTGGGGTTCGGCGAGATGGTCGTGATATCTAGATTGCGCAGACCCAATCCATTGTTGTCGCCGTCTCCCCCATCTCGACCTTCGCCAGCTGTTTTGCGCGGGTCAACACCCGGAATTAGCGCGCTTAATCCTCTACCTAGCCCTGTTTGACGTGCCACCACTGATCTCCTTTGCCATTTCTCGATATGCCTTGGCTGCTGTTGATGATGGATCAAAAGTTGTCACGGGCTTGCCGTGCGACGGCGCCTCGGCTACGCGCACAGAACGTGGCACCACTGTTTTGCATACTTTGTCGCCAAAGTGTTCGCGAACCTCCCGCACAACGTCGTCGGCGAGCGTCGTATGGGTGTGCATCACACAGGCAATGTGCCTAACTTCAAGCGTTGGATTCAAAACCTGGCTCACCCGATCGACACTGCGCAACAACTGACCCAGGCCTTCAAGGGCAAAATACTCGCACTGAATCGGCACGAAGACTTCGGTTGCTGCAGTCAACCCGTTGACGGTTAAGAGCCCCAAACTTGGTGGACAGTCGAGGATCACATAGTCATATTGATCAATAACCGTATCTATTGCTTTTTTTAGTTTTTGCTCGCGTCCCATTTCGGGCACTAGTTCAATATCGGCACCAGCCAAGTCCAGATTGGATGGAGCGATAAACAGGTTCTTAATCGCCGTAGGTTCAATGCAATTTTCGAGTTTCTCGCCACGCAATAACACGTCATAAATAGTGGCATCCAGATCGCGGGCGTTAATTCCGAGGCCAGTTGAGGCGTTTCCCTGCGGGTCAAGGTCGACCACCAGCACTCGATAATCCAACTCGGCCAAGCAGGCAGCAATGGTGATCGCCGTCGTGGTTTTGCCTACTCCCCCTTTTTGGTTAGCAAAGGCGATAATCCGAGGCAGGCTCGGTGACGGTTCCATAACCTGAGACTAGTTAGTTTTACTAGTCCCCAAACGGATAGGTCGGTTTGCCCGATGTTTCACGTGAAACATCGGGCGTGACAATCAGTTCAAATGTTTCACGTGAAACACAGCCACAGCCCCGAGGCGTTCAGGGCCCAAAAGGCCAAGTTCCGCTATCTGGTTGGCATCCCAACGCGACTGGGTTGTTGATGGGGGTTCGCTGATCACTACAACGCCCCCTGGCTTAACCAAGTCTCGTGAAAGAGTCAGCGTCTGAATTGGTGGTCCAAGGCCTCGACTTATCGCCGCTTCAAAGCTTTTGGCCCATTTCGCGTCACGGGTCATCGGCTCGATTTCTGAACAAACAACACTGACCCGATCTGCGATGTTTAGTGCCGATACCGCCCGAACTAACGAGTCGGTTCGACCCAAACGACGGTCTACCAGCACAATTTCAAGTTCTGGTCGCTCCAGGGCGACTATAAGTCCGGGCACCCCAGCACCAGAGCCAAGATCCACCACGCGTTTGGCGGTTGTGGGTATTGCCTGCGCAAATGACAAAGCATGTCTAATTATCTGTTCAACTGGTGCTCGTGTTAATGCCCCAACTCGCTGTGCTTCGAGCAGAATCGGCTCTAGGCCGACAAACTGCTGCATCACTCGCTATCTGGGACTACTTCGGAATCTTCGCTGATTGAAGCCAAGGCCACAACAACACGTCTAAAAGGATCGCTGCCCTCTGAACGGGTTGAAACGCCCTCAACCTCGGTTAGCGCATCGTGCACGATTTTGCGATCTGACGAGTTCATCGGCTCAAGAGCCCGTGCTTGACCTGAAGTTTTAACATCCTCGGCCACTTTAAGCGCGAACCGACTGAGTGCTTCACGACGCTTTTCGCGATAACCAGCCACGTCGACTCGAAGTCGTGTTTCGTGGTCACCCAAACGACGTTGGCTAACTACTCGAGTTAAATCTTGGACGGCGAGCAAAGTTGCGCCCTTGGTGCCAACCAAAAAGCCCAGGTCTTCACCCAAAACATCAATATCGATGTGCTCGCCCTCAACTTTTGCCGAAACTGAACCGCTTAACCCTGCAGATTTCACCAAACCTTCAAGAAATGTGGTCGCAACAGCACTGACGGTGGTCGGATCTACT
>SXGQ01418251.1_pt1 | contig 27015 bp, 15 predicted proteins | sample 3178371 | NCBI WGS metagenome assembly SXGQ01 (sample SAMN11356859, study PRJNA531348) | freshwater metagenome | isolation source: freshwater sample F1-20 | place: China: Fuxian Lake, Yuxi | collected 2017-12-25 | reverse complement strand
CGGACGCCGCATCAACGACTCGATGGGCCACCACATCGCGGCCCAGACCGTCAAGCGACTCATCGAAGCCGACCGGCCCGTCAAGGGTGCCCGCGTCCTCATCCTGGGCTGGACCTTCAAGGAGAACGTCCCGGACATCCGGAACACCCGGGTCATCGACATCCACCGCGAGCTGGCGCACTACGGGATCGATGCGAAGGCCCATGATCCGCTGGCGGATCCGGACGAGGTGGAGCGGGAATATGGGCTGCGTCTGATCGCCGACGTCGATGCGTCGGGTCCCTATGACGCCGTGATCCTCGCCGTGCGGCATCGGGTGCTGGCGGCGGAGTTCACGCTGGAGCGGCTCCGCACCCTGGGTGATGGAAAGCCGCCGCTCGTGATGGATGTGAAGGGGTTCTTCCGTGCGGCCGAGTACCGTGCGGCGGGCATCGACCACTGGCAGCTCTGAACGCCCGAAGAGTGGAGATCCGGGACGGATCCCGGTTCAGTTCCAGCGCCAGGGGGACTGGGGCGTGGTCTGCACCTGGACCCTGGGTTCCTGCTGGGATGTCTGCGGGGCGTCTGGAGATTTCGGAAGGATTCGGCAGAAGCGTCCGAGGGCGGACTCGGTCGGCCCGGCGAAGGAAATGCCCATTGCGCGGAGCAGGTCGACCCGCACCCAAGCCTCGCCCAGCGTGAACCGGTCCTGGGGATGCACCTTGTCGGAACTGGGGTTCTCGAGGGACTGGACCTTCAGGTATCCGGCAATGCGTTCCGCAGGCACACCGATCAGGGTGGAGAGGGTTTCCGGGTTGAGGGGCTCGACGGGGGTCACGGCAGGCGGCAGGTGGTCATGGCTGATGAATCTCCGGATGGGTAACCCGGTCTGGACGAGGTCGAGGCTCCAGGCTTCCTGATCGTGGTCGGTCAGGACCAGGCAGGGTTGGCTGGAGACACGGGACAGGACGGTGGCGAGTTCCTCGGCACGATCCCATCCCTGGGTGAGGTGCAGGCAGCACCAGCCCGTGCCGGCGGGTCCCCAGAAGACGCACTCGGGCACCGGCAGGCCGCCGACGGTGCCCGTGCCGACGTCGAGTCGCTGGGATGAGAGTTCCCCGAGGCAGAACCCGATCTGGTCCAGGGCATCCGCAAGGGTGTGCCGGGCGTGGGCGTTCCACGGCTGGCGCCAGAAGATCTGGATGGGGTTCGAGTGCATTTGGGTGTCGGGTTGGTTTGTGATCGGACGCTTTCACGGTGGCGGCCGGGGAAGACTCTGCCAAGTCCACAAAACTGGGGAGACCTGCAACCCGCCTGCATCCTTCCATCGAGCCCCTGACGGACCGGAATCCGGTCTATTCCGGCACCAGCCGGACCCGGAAGAACCGGGAGGCGTCTTCGGATGGGATCCGCCACCGGTGGGAATCGGAGCGGAATCGGTCGCCTCCGGCACGGTCGGAAACCGCCGCCCAGGGGCCATCCACGGAGGGAGCCTCCTCCACCACGGCCCGGAGTCCCGCCCGCCCCAGCCATCGCAGTTCCCGCGGTCCGGAAGCGTCCCGGGCCACGGTGATCACCGGACGGTCGAGGACCGTCTCCTGCTCGTTCCAGCGGATCAGATGGCTCCAGTCTGGCTTCCGATCCGAGACGTCCGGCCGGGTTCCCTCGAGGAATTCCCAGCCATCATGCAGGCCGTCGCCATCGGTGTCGGGCGTGTCCTGACGCGTGCCCAGTGCCACCTCCGCCGCTGCGCCCAACCCATCGCCATCCGGGTCGTCCGACCCAGGACCGGATCGACGGAACTCGAGCGCGTCGAACACGAGTCCGCTCCGGTCCACTGCACGGAGTCGTAGTCGATCCCCGCGCAGCTGGAGGTCCACATGGTGCCATCGCGGCTCGAAGAACGCGGAGCCGGCGTCCCGTTCAACCAGACCATAGAGAACGATGCCTCCTCCTCCGCTGACGATGCGGTGCGTGCCCAGGAGGGGGTGGTGGCGTTCGAAGTTGTGGTCGTGTCCGGAGAAGATCATCTGGACCCCGTAGCGGGCGGCCAGGGGCATCAGCATGGCCGCGACCTCCTGGCAGTCGGGGATCGTGTTGCCGTCGAAGTCGTCATAACGGTGTCCGCCCGAGGTGGCGGGCGGGTTGTGGATGCAGATGAATTTCCAGGGCTTCGTGCTGTCAGCGAGATCGCGCTCGGCCCATTCCAACTGGGGGGATCCCGGCCGCATCGCGTACTGGCTCGAGTAGGGCCAGAAGAGCATCGTGAAATGTGCGTCCCCGGCATCGAACGAGTAGTAGAATTCCGGGCGCGTCCGGTCGGTGACATGCCGCTCGATCGGCACGTCGTTGGTGGGTGTCCGAAACACCTCCAGGAGATGTTCGGGACGCGTGTAGAGGTCGTGGTTGCCCCAGACGAAGAAGGAGGCCGCGGACCGGAGGGTGGGACGGTAGACGGAGAGGAACCGGGTGTCGGCGAGGCCGGGGTAGGGGGCGGGGTAGACGACGTCGCCGAGATGCAGGAGCAGGTGGTAGGGTGTCTGGTTGAGGTTGCGGGCGACGTCGATCTGAGGGGCGCTGCCGGAACCGGAATCTCCGATCAGGGCGATGTCGAGGTCCCCCTCGGCGGGCAGTGTCCGGAACGACAGCACCGGGGAGGAGGCCTTGTCGGTCCGAACCCGGTAGTAGTGGCGTGTGCCGGGGGGAAGCCCGGAGAGCAGGACCTCCTGGAGGTTGGTCCGGATCGGGGATTCCACCGTCCGGGCATCGGAGAGGTCGGGTGCGAGCCCGACCTCGACCCTGCCGCCCTGCGGTTGCAGCGTGCGCCACATCACAAGGGCCTGGTGGGTGAGGACCGACTGGAGGTAGGGGCCCCGGGTGAAGTTGGCGAGGAGTTCCGGGACGAGGGCGACATCGGTACCACTGTCGGCGGTCGGGTGCACGGCGATGGCGAGGAGGTTGCTGCCCGCGCGGAGCAATGGGATGGCGGTGTCGAGGGGCAGGATCTCCGCGGCGCCGGCGGATCGTAGAGAGGCCTTCTGGTCGAACGGCACCGGGGTTCCTGGAATCCCGTCGAGCCCGCGTCTCAGGCATTCCTGGCCATTGAGGTAGGCCACGAATCCTCCCTGCCAGTCGCAGAGCAGGGCCAGGTTCTGGATCGTCCCGGGATCCTCGACCTGGAACACCTTGCGGAACAACACCGTGCCTGAGCCGCGGTCGGTCCAGGGCAACAGGGTGGCTTCCCCCCAGGTGGTACGACCGAACCCGGACCGGTCTTCGGACCACGGGGAGTCATCGAATCCCGGCTGGTTCCAGCCGGCCTCGGCGGGAAGGCCACGGGGGTCGTATCGCCAAGGATCCCCGACCGCCACCAGCGCGGGTTCGGACGCAAGCAGTCGGCCTCCCAGGACCAGCAGGACAAAGAGGTGGATGAGGTGTCGTGACGACATCATCGGGAAGGAGTGGTTCGGGCACGTTTCCGAGGGTGAGCCAATCTTCCCTCTGGAATCCCGTTTGGCGAGGGGCAAGTGCCCGTGGGTCGTAGCTGTGGTGTCTCGGTCCGGCGCGTCGCGGTGTCGTGGGTCCACACGAGGCGTGCGGAACCGGGATCACTGTTGGATCCGCTGCAGGGCCTGACGAGACCGGAGCTCGAGGGTGGCCTTGAGGACGGGGAGTTCGCTGGCGAGCCGATCGTAGAGGGTGGCCGCCTCGCGCCAGCGTCCGGCCGATTCCAGGAGTCGTCCGGCCTCGCGTCCGGCTTCCTTGAGCCACCAGGGATCGGGGACCTCGCCTGGACGGGACAAGGCTCCGTTGACGACATCGAGGTAGTGGTTGAGGGCGGCCTCGCGGAGGGATTTCGCGGCGGCGTCGGTCTGCAGGGCGGCCAGTTTTTCGCCGACCACGCCCAAGCCGACGGAGGCCTTGGATCGGGCCGAAAGGTCGGCCTTCGGCGAGGCGATGATCCGCCGGTAGAGTTCGTCCGCCTTGCCGTAGCTGTTGGTCGACTGGGTCGCGATCTGCAGGTGGCAGTCGGCCATGCGGCCCAGGGCGGCGATTGCCACCGGCGAGTTGGTGAACTGGGCTGCCGCCGTGAACGCCTCGAGGGCCCTGCGGTAGGGTTCGACCGGGGTCGCATCGTCGACTCCCGGGGTCTGCACGTGGGTCTCGCCGAGGGCCAGGTAGGCCTGGGGCAGGAGCGGGGCCGGGGTGGTGCGGTCGTTGAGCAGCTCCAGGAACTGTTCCCGCGCGCTGGCGACGCTCTGGCGTCGACGGGCCGATTCCGCAGCGTGCAGCCGGGCCTCGTGCCATTGCGGACTGCCCCGCCAGGCCGTGTTCGTCAGGAGGTTGACGCAGAGCCGTTCCGCCTGGGCGTAGTCCCCCTGGGAGAAGTAGTGGTCGGCCAGCCACAGGGATGCGGTCTGCGAGATGTGGTTCGTCGGATATCGGGTCGCGATCTCGGTGAAGCGGGCGACGGCGTTGTCGGTCAGGCCGGCCTGGACCATCGCCCAGGCGCGGTCGAACTCCGCCTGCGGCATCCGCGGATGATCCGAATGGGTTGCGATCCAGTGGTCCAAGGCCCCGACCGCCGTGCTCCAGGCCCGTGCGCGGAGCTCGATCGCGGCGAGTCCCAGCTCGGCATCCGGGGCGGAGCCACCGGACGGGTATTCCTTGAGAAAGCGACGCAACAGCGTGCGTCCCGCCTCCGGATCCCCCGTCTCCGCCAAGAGCTGGGCCACGGTCATGACCGAAGGGGCGACCTCGGGTTCCGGGAGTCGACGTTGGATCAGTTCCTCGGCGGATTCCCGGGCAGGGGCGGGTTCCCGGGCGCTGACCGCGGCCTGGGCGGCCTGGACCAGGGCCCTGGGTACCAGATTCTGCTGAACGCGGGCGTTCGTGCTCGAGTCCCGGATGAGCTCCCTCAGGTTCTTGAGGGCCTTTGCTGGGTTGCCGAGGCGCAGTTCAGCGTCGGCGAGCTTGAACCGCGCAACGGAAGCGTCCCATCCGGACGACAGCAGAGGGATGGCCGCCTCGAAGTCGGCCGCCGCCGTCTGGATCCGATCCGGAGGGTCCTTGGGGTCCAGCGATTCCCAGAGGGCCCATCCCCGGCCGAGGCGCAGTTGGCCGACCACGGGAGGCGTGGGAGATCGCTTCAGTCCCTCCGTGAACTGTCCGATTGCCCGTGTCAGCAAGGCTGGGCCACCGGCGGGGGCGTTGGTAAGGCTCCGATCGGTCAGGAACTGTTGCAGAAGGGATTGGCCGAGCCGGAGGTGGAATTCAGCGGCGCTGGGATCATCTGGATGGCTGGCGAGATAGGTCTCGAGTCGTTCCCTGGACTTGGACCAGTCGGACTGTTCCGCGGCAAGATCGGCGAGGGCCAAGGTGGCCTCCCGTTGTCGGTCGAGGGGTGTCTCGGGGGAGAGATTCCGGGCGTGTGCGCCTTCGGCTGCGACGCGGTCCCCCGCCTTTTGCCAGAGGCGACCAGCGAGGGCATTGGCCTCGGCGCGGGTCTCCGGAAGTCCCTCCTCGGCAAGGACCCGTCCCCACGCCTCCGCCGCCCGTGCCGCCTCGGCCGGCTGTCCCGCATCCTCGTATGTGCCCGCAAGGGCCCGCCATCGGAGGGCCTTCTCCTGGAGGGTGGAGGCCATCGGTTCGGCTTCCTGAAGCGCCGCGATCGCGTCGGAGGGGCGTTTCAGTGCCTGAAGGGCCTCGGCACGGGTCAGCAGTCCCCGGAAGGCGAGGGGGACATCCGAACGCTGCTGCAGCGTTTGGACGAATGGACTATCGCCCGCCTGGAGAATCTCCAGTGCGGCGGCGGCATCCCCCTCCTTGAGTCGGCATTGGGCGAGCCGGACCGAGGCGACCGCGGCCATTGCCGGGGTCGTTGGTGCGACGAGAAAGTTGGAGAACGAACGGGCCGCACCAGCCCAGTCCCTGGCGGCCCAGTTCCGTTCGGCCTCGGCGAATCGGAGCCGCGACTGGATCTCGGCTCTCAGGGCGGATCCAGGATAGGCGGACGAGAACGCGTCCAGGGAACCGACCGCCCGTTCCCACTGTCCGAGGTCGAAATCCCTCAGGGCCGCCTCATAGGCCAGACGTTCCGGTCCTTCCTGGGCCTCCGCCATCGACGGGAGCAGGCACCACAGGAGTCCCAGGCACAGCGACCACAGGCCAGGGGGCGCGTGGAGCACGGACCGGCCATGGGATCCGGAGGTCGGGGTTTCCTTTGGGAACGACACGTCACGGAGTCTCCTCACGGAGGGCCGAAGGGCAAAGAGCAAAGAGCGGGCCGAAGGGCGAAGGGCGAAGGGCGAAGATGACTGGGGGCGCAGTCAGGAGCGCGGGACTGGGAAGAGGAGGGGCCGCATGCGGCGACGTGGGTCAGGCTTGCAGCCCTCCATGGAATTTTAGTGGGGATCCGCCCAGGGCAGGCTCACGGGAGTTCGTCTTACCCGGGCTATCAACGGACAGGCCTGCAGCCCTCGGGGAGCGAAGGGCGCGGAGCGCGGTCCGGCCCAGAGGGATGGGAAGGGGACGGTTCCGGACCAGCAATTCTCCCTCGTCCCGGTTTCGCGACCGCAGACCCCCGATGTGTGAACGGTTGACCAGCAGGGATCGGCTGGCCCGGATGAACTCGTCGGGTGGCAGGAGGTCGAGCCATTCCGCCATGCTGCGACGCACCAGATGAGACTCGGCGACCCCGTGCAGAACCCGGGTGTAGGCCCCCTCGGCCTGGATGATGGAGATCTCCTGAAGCGGGATCCGGACCCAGTTCCGCGAGTCGCCAACGAGGACCTCCCGGGCATCGGTCTTGAGCCGGATGCGCAGCCTGCGGACCGCCTCGGCGAGCCGCTCGGCGGACACCGGCTTCAGGAGGTAGTCAAGAGCTGCGGCGTTGAAGGCCCGCAGCGCGTGCTGGTCATAGGCCGTCACGAAGACGACCGCGGCCTCTATGGGGAGCGAGGAGATCAGCTCGAACCCGTCGGCCTGAGGCATCTGGATGTCGAGGAAGATGAGGTTCGGGCGGACCTCGGTGATGAGGGTCCTGGCGGCCGCCACGGAATTGGCCTCGCCCACGACGCGCACCTCGGGATGCCGGGCCAGCATCGTGGCCAGACGCTTCCGGGCCAGGCGTTCGTCATCAACGAGAATGGCGCGCATCAGCGGATCCCCCCGAGGGCCGTGACCGGCACACGGATCGCGGCATGGACCCAGCCGTCGCGGACCGAGGTCGTCAGGGTTGCCGTGTTTCCAAGGATCAGGGAGAGGCGCCGCCGGAGGTTGGCGAGTCCGATGCCAGTGCCCGATCCTTCGGCGACCCAGGCGCCCGAATTGGCGACCTCGAGGTGGAGGTGGCTGGCATCCCTGCGGGCGCCGATGCAGACCCGGAGCGGGAGCGGGCTGGTGAGTCGGCCGAACTTGATAGCGTTCTCGATGAGGGGCTGGACCAGCGACGTGGGGACGGGGGTGCCGGCGGCGTCGGGGGCGACGTCGATCTCGATCTGCAGATCCTCCTCGAACCGGAATTTCTCCACCCGCAGGTAGTTCTGGAGGGCCTCCAGCTCCACCGCGAGTGGCGCGAGGCCATCGCCCTGCGTCATTGAGAACCGGAGGTATTCCGCGAGGGCCTGCACGATCAGCTCCACCTTCGCGGGATCCTCCTTCTCGGCGAGCGTTGTGTTGAGGGCGTTGAACAGGAAGTGGGGATTGATCTGTGCCCTCAGCAGCTGGAGTTCCGCCCTTCGGTTAGCGGCCTCGGTTTCGAGCAGTTTCATCTGCTGCGACTGGATCGATCGCCAGTAGCTGAGACCGAAGTAGAGAAGACTCCAGACCAGAAACACCATCCACCGCGTGTACAAGACAGCCTGTGCGATCCAAGGCGTCCACGTCAGGATGCCGGCTCCCAGTAGCCGGTTCGCCAGCGAGTCGGAGAGCTCGACATCCAAGAACGCGATCAGGCCACAGATCAGGAAAATGATGATCCCCTGGACCAGCAGGTGCCATTGTCCCGACCGGAGCCGGTGATAGATCGGTCGCAGGATCAGCGATGTGATTGTGAATCCTGAGAGAATCCGGATCGTTGTCAGGACAGCCGCCTGTCTTGGATCGGTGAACGCATTCCTCGTGGCGAGGAACATCATCGGCGTGATCAGGGTCCAGCCGGCGATCTGGAGCATCCAGAACCAGTGGCGCTCCGAGACGGCGGGCCCGCGGGGTTTTGGGACTGAGGGAAAAGACACCGGGATCGGAGGGTAGGGTTCCAAGCAATCCGGGTGAACCGGCAAATGCGGTGGGGGCGTCGGGTCCGGAGCTTTTTCCGCCCGATTCATGTTCCGACTTCCGGACGGAGAACTTCGCTCGTCCACGGACCCGGGGATGCGCTAGGCTCGCCGTGTGCGAGTGCTTGTGATTGAAGACGACCCCAAGATCGCCTCGTTCCTCGTCAAGGGGCTCAAGCAGAGTGGCTACGCGGTCGACCACGCCTCGGATGGAGAGGCTGGGCTCAGCCTTGCCGAGATAACGACCTTCGACGCCTCCATCGTGGACATCATGGTCCCGAAGCTGGACGGCCTCTCATTGGTCCAGCGGCTCCGGGCGAAGGGATCCCGCCTGCCTATCCTGTTTCTCAGCGCCCGGGCGACGGTTGACGACCGGGTGAAGGGACTCCAGGCGGGTGGGGACGACTACTTGACCAAGCCCTTCGCCTTCTCGGAACTCCTCGCCCGTGTGCAGGCCCTCATCCGACGTGCAACCCAGGGTGGAATGGAGCCGACCCGGCTCGTCACCGGTGACCTGACCCTGGATCTCCTTAGTCGCGAAGTCACCCGGGCCGGGGAACGCGTCGACCTCCAGCCCCGCGAGTTCTCCCTGCTTGAGTACATGATGCGCAATCCGGGAAGGACCGTGACCAAGACCATGATCCTGGAGCATGTCTGGGACTACAGCTTCGACCCGCAGACCAATGTGGTCGACGTCCTCGTTCACCGGCTTCGCAACAAGGTGGATCCCGAAAAGCAGCGCATCCACACGATCCGTGGGGTGGGATATGTCCTTCGTCCGATCGGTTGATCCACTGCACCGGTCGCTCGCGGTGCGGCTCAGCGCGTGGTTCGCGCTGATCTTCGTCTTCGCCTCGGCTGGCGTGTTCATCGCGCTGCATGAGGACCTGGCCTCCCGTCTCGAGAGGCGGGCCGGTGCCGAGCTGGAGGTCCTGTACCGACGGTTTGCCGACATCTACCTGCGTCAGGGCGTCGACGCGCTCCGCGCTGCCGTCCGCAGCAGCGCCCAGTATCCCGGCGTCACGTCGCTCTACGTCCGGCTCAGCCGGGGTGGCAGCCAGGTGCTTCTGACGGAGGTGCCGGACGAATGGTGGGCGGTGCGGACCCGTCAGGTGCCCGAACCCAGCCAGGGGCTCTACGTCGTCGAGAAGGTCCGGGAGCTGCGGATCCCCAAGGATGCCATGCGGGACTTCCTCCTCACCGAGGGGCAACTTGCCAACGGCGTCATCCTCGAGGTCGGCCGCACGACCGACAGCCGGGCGGTCCTTTCCAGCACCCTGCGCCGCGTATTCTGGCAGTTCGGCGGCGGTGCCGTCGCCATCGCCCTCCTCGGCGGCGGCCTCTTCGCCTGGAGCGCCACGCGTCCGATCCGAGAGGTGACGCGGACCGCCCGACGGATCATCGAGGAGGGACGTCACGATGTCCGGGTCCCGATTCCGCGCGGCGACAATGAGCTTACCGAGATGGCGCGGCACTTCAACACGGTCCTCGACAAGAACGAGTCCCTGATCCGGGCCATGCGGGAGTCGCTCGACAACGTGGCCCATGATCTCCGCACCCCGCTGACCCGACTGCGGGGCACCGCGGAACTCGCCCTGCGCGATGAGGGGAAGGATCCCGCGGCGGCCCAGGAGGCGTTGGCGGACTGTGTCGAGGAATCCGAGCGGGTGCTCCGGATGCTCAATACGCTTATGGACGTCGCCGAGGCCGAGGCCGGCATGATGACGTTGAAGCGCCAGCCGACGGATCTCGCACACCTCCTCGGCGAGGTGGCCGAGCTGTATGGGTTCGTCGCCGAGGAGCGAAGCATTACGGTCCGTTCGGAGTTGCCCCAACGGTGCACCGCGTCGGTCGATCCCGACCGGATGCGTCAGGTCCTCGGCAACCTGGTCGACAACGCCCTCAAGTACACCCCGGAGGGCGGCACCGTGACCCTTGGGGCGGGTGTGGAGTCCGGTCAGGTGGTCATCCGGGTCCGGGACACCGGCATTGGCGTCTCAACCGATGAGCAGGCGCGGATCTGGACGCGTCTCTACCGTGGGGACCGGAGCCGTTCCCAGCGTGGGTTGGGTCTTGGACTGAGCCTGGTGAAGGCCGTGGTGGAGGCCCATGGCGGCACGGTGGCCGTCACAGGAGCTCCGGGGCAGGGCAGCGAGTTCACGGTCCGGCTGCCCGGGGAGAGCCTCGAGCACAGGGCCTAGAGCACGGGGACAACCCCGGCAGAATCCTTCATCCAAGGTGACCGACGGGACCCGGGGTCACAGGTTGCCCGCTCTTCACGCCAAGCTCTTGCCTGTTGGCACTCAGTTTCCCTTGAGCAGTTCCAGCGCCGCCTCGGCCATCTTGGGCCCGGTGAGGCCGTACTTCGCGTACAGTTCCTCGGCGAGATAGGCCGACTGGCCGAATTCGCCCGGGATGGCCAGGGAACGGATCCGGTGCGCGATGCCCGCTTGGGAGAGCGCATGCGAGACCTGCGCGCCCATGCCGCAGATCGACTGGTGATCCTCGATGGTCACGACGCGACCCCCACACTTCTGGACCGCTGCCCCGATGGTCTGGAGATCCACCCGGTTGATGAACGGGTTGTTGATGACCGTTGCCGAGCGGCCCTGCGCCGCCAGGAGCTTCGCCGCCTCGAGACATTTGCTGAAGAGCACGCCCGAACCGATCAGGACGACATCGGATCCCTCCTGGATCACCTGGGCCCGACCCCACGGGTAGGTCGCACCTGGGATCCACTCGACGGGGTAGTTCTCACGTCCGACGAAGAAGATGACCGACTCGCCATCGCGGCCCGCCTTGCGCTCCTCGGCGATGTGCTGGATGGCGTCGTACATGAACGACTCGGCCTCCTTGGAGCAGCTGGGGGCGATGACGATCGTGTGGGGGATGGCGCTGACCGCGGCGAGGTAGGTGGTCGCCTGGTGCGAGGCCCCATCGGCGGCGTCCTGGAACCCGACGTGCGAGAACATCGCGATCACGGGTGCCTGGGAGAGCGCGGCCATCGTGAGGGGCAGGTTGCCCTTGGTGACGCCGAACTGGCCGAAGGTGTCGACGATCGGGATGTAGCCCGCCTTGCTGAGTCCGGCGCCGGTCGAGACCATGTTGGCCTCGGCGATGCCGACCTCGACGAAGTGGCCGGTGGCCTTCTGGAAGGTGCTGATGCCGGTCGAGCCCTGGACGTCCGAGCTGACGGAGTACACGGGGTAGCCGTCCTTGGCGGCGCGGATGGCACCGGCGGCGAGGCCGGCCTGGACCTTGTCCTTCTTGACCGCCGGCGCTGCCGGGGCGGGTTGGCCGGCGGCTGCGGCGGCCTTGGCCTTCTTCTCGTCCTCCTTGTGCTGCCAGTCTGCATGCAGCTGTCCGGCCCAGGCCACCAGCTCGGCAGGGGCCGTGTCGCCCTTGTACAGCTCGGTGATCCAGTCCGGGATCTTCTCGCCGTTCGACAACGGGAACCCGTGTCCGCCGGCCGAGTTCTCCTCGGTCGCCTTGATCCCGTAGCCCTTGATGGTCTTCAGCCAGAGACAGACCGGCTTGTTGGGATCCCGCCGCGTGTCCGCGACGGCGGCCTCGAGGGCCTGGTAGACCGCGGTGAGGTCATGGCCGTTGTCGAGATGGCGCACGTCCCAGCCGAGATCCTTCATGGCCAGGAAGCTCGGGTGCATCGAGAAGGCGTCCTGGGTGATCCGGCCGGAGAGTTTGGTGTCGTTGTCGGAGACGAGCAGCACGAAGGGGTTGAGGCGTCCCTTGCCGGAGAGTCCTGGGATGGCTGCGAAGGCCTCCTTGGCCTCGCCCTCCATCGATGCGCCATCGGAGATCGTGACCACGGTCACGCGGTCGCGTCCGGCCAGTCTGTCGCCGAGGGCGAGTCCCTGGGCCTGGGGCAGGGCGGAGCCGAGCGGTCCGTTCGAGAGCAGGACACCCTCGGGATTGATGTGCGACTCCCCGTGTCCGGTGAGCTTCGAGCGGATGGAGCGGAAGCCCTTGAGGTCCTCGAAGGTCATGCCGTCGAAGCCATGGTTGGCCCGCAGGGCGTAGAGGCCGTTCTCGGCGTGGCCGGCGTCGTTGACGAAGTTGTAGGCCTCATGCCACGGGCGGCCCTGGGTGGCGAACATCAGGCCATGGATGGCTGCGTTCATCTCGGCAAAGGCGGCGGGTCCACCCCAGTGGCAGGCGGCACCGCCAACCACGGCATGGACGTCCATGAGGGCAACGAGGGCCCGGGTGGCGCGGGGATCGGCCAGGACGACCTCCTGGCCGGCGGCATTCCGGATGGTCACGGAGTACTTCGGACGCCCGGCCGGGGTGGGTGCGAGCCGGGAGGGGACGTTCAGCGGGGTGAGGGGCGGGAGGTCGAGTTTAGCGACCACGGAATTGTCGGCAGCCATGATGCAAAGTTGGGGACGGGAATGATTCCCGTGGGCCGTGGAGGCTAGGCGAGGCGGGGCGGATTGGAAGCTGGTTTTGGGTCCGGGTGAGTCATCGTTCCTTTCTTCCGGAGTCGGATGATTGCGGGATTCGCAGTTTCCCACCACGCTGGCGACCTCATCGGAATGGACCCCTCCTCCCAGCCTGCCGCGTGGATCGAGAATGGCCTGGCTGAGCCTCTCGTCATGACGGGCTCGTTCTCGATCGGACGTTCCCCGTCCAACCAGCTGGTCCTCGACGACAAGAAGGCGTCGAGGAACCACGCCATGATCCATGAACAGGGCGACGCCGAGTTCTTCATCGTCGACCTCGGCAGCAGCAACGGCACCTATGTCGCCGGCAAGCGGGTGGTGCAGCCGACCCGTCTGACGGACGGGGTCGAGATCCAGATCGGCGAGACACGGCTGACGTTCCGACAGCCCGCGGTCCGGATCGACTCCTTCATCGAGGAGTCGGGCTCCGGCACGTTGATGGATGTCCGGATGGTCCGCAGCTGGCTGCTGCTGGCCGACCTCGAGGGGTCGACCCGGCTCAGCCAGGAGATGCCGGCCGAGGAGCTGGCGCGGCTGACGGGACGCTGGTTCGCCGAATGTCGTCAGGTAATCGAGCGCCATGGGGGTGCCGTGAACAAGTTCCTCGGGGACGGTTTCCTGGCGTACTGGCCGGCGACACGCACGGATGCCGATCTGCTGATCCAGGGGTTGATCGCCCTGAAGCAGATCCAGTCCAGCGGCGCGGTGCCGTTCCGGATCGTCCTGCACCAGGGGTCGGTGATCGTGGGTGGGGGACCGACGATGGGGGAGGAGAACCTGTCGGGTCCCGAGGTGAACTTCACGTTCCGGATCGAGAAGCTCGCGGGCGGGCTGAACTGTCCAGCGATGATGAGTGCGGCGGCGAAGGGGCAGCTGGAGGGGCGGCTGTCCACGACGTCCCTGGGGCGACACCCGGTGAGTGGCTTCCCGGGGACCCCGGAGTTCTTCGCGTTCTAGGAGCGGCATCCCGCCCACAGGCTGGCCCTCCTCCAGGGTGCGGGAGGTTTTTGGGTGTGGGTTTTTGGTGCTTGAGCGGAGCGACATCGCCGGTTCTCCGGGTTCTCCCGCTTGATCCCCGCGGGCATCTCCGGGACGGTGGTCGGCACGTCGTCTGTGCCTTTCCAGTTCTCCGATCCCGAGTGGCTGTTGCTCCTGCCGGTGGCGGTGGCGTGGACTCTTGGGTGGGCCTGGAGGAGTGACTCCTCGCTCGCCAAAAGACGGCTCAGGTGGGCGATGGGACTGCGTCTCTCCGGATTCCTGATCCTCATCCTCGCCCTCGCCGGACTCCAATGGCGGCGGCCGGACTTCGGGATGAACCTGTTCTTCCTTCTCGACCGTTCGGACTCCGTCCCTGGACCGGTCCAGGAACAGGCCCGTCAGCTCGCCAACCGCTGGGCCCGGGAGAAGCCCGAAACCGACAAGGGCGGGTTCCTCGTGTTTGGCGCCGAGGCCGCGCTCGAGACCACCGCCACGTCGGTCGCCGAGGCCGAGCGCATCCAGACCGTCGTACCCACCGACCGCACCGACCTTGCCGCCGCCATCCGGCTCGGCACCGCAGCGTTCCCGGAGCAGGGACAACGTCGGCTCGTGCTCTTCTCTGATGGAAACGAGAATGTCGGCGATGGCCTCGCCGCGGTCCGGTCCGCCCGATCGCTCGGGGTGACCCTCGACGTTCTGCCCCTCGGTTCACGTCGTGGCGATGACCTGTCGGTGCAGAAGGTCGAGGTCCCCGCCGCCGTCAAGAAGGGGCAGGCCTTCGACGTAAAACTGGTCGTCGGCACCGGCCAGGCCCGTGTCGCCACGGTCCGACTGTACCGGAACGAGCGTGCCATCGCAGAACAGGAGGTCACCCTCGAGCCGGGCAAGAACCTCCTCTCGGTGCCGCAGAAACTCGAGGAGCCCGGCTTCTATTCCTTCGACGTCTCGGTCGACACCCCCGGCGACACCGTGCCCCAGAACAACCGCGCCAGCGGCTTCGTCCAGGTCCGTGGCGATCCCCGGGTCCTTGTCGTGAGCAGCGATCCGGAGGCCGACCGGTTCCTGGTGCAGGCCCTCCGCGGGGCCCGACTCGAGGTCCGGGTGGTCCGGGAGACCGAGCTCCCATCGACCCTGGCCGAGATCCAGAGCCACGACGCCGTCGTTCTCGGTAACGTCTCGGCTGGCGACCTGGGTCCGGACGGGATGCGTCTGCTGGAGAGTGCGGTGCGGGATTTCGGGGTGGGACTGGTCTGCATCGGAGGCGACCAGGCCTTCGCCGCGGGCGGGTATCGGAGCACCGCGTTGGAGGAGGCACTGCCGCTCGACATGGAATTGTCGTCGAGGAAGGTCCTGCCCAAGGGTGCCCTCGGTCTGGTCATGCACGGCATGGAGTTCGCCAATGGGAACCAGGTGGCTCGGGAAATCGCCCTCGCGGCGCTCGATGCGCTGGGTCCAGCCGACGAGATGGGCGTGTGGCTTTGGGACGGCATTGAGAAGCCGTTGTTCCCGCTCCAGGCCGTGGGCTCGAAGACCGGGCTGGCGCAGCAGATCGCCGGAATGAACCAGGGCGATCTCCCCAGCTTCGAGGGGCTTATGACTCTCGCCCTCGGGGATCTGCAGAAGTCCACCGCCAACCTGAAGCACCTCATCGTCTTCAGTGATGGCGACCCGAGCGCGCCGTCGGATGCCCTGATGCAGCAGTACATCGCCGGACGCATCACGGTCAGCACGGTCATGATCGGCGGCCACGTCCAGCCCACCACGATGGAGCGGATGGCACAGCAGGGGCGTGGGCGGTTCTACGACGTCCGCTCCGCGGCCCAGCTGCCCCAGATCTTCATCAAGGAGGCGGCGATGATCCTGAAGTCGGCGATCTCGGAGGAGCCATTCCGTCCGCAGGTGGCGGCGGGCAGTGAACTGACCCGAGGGATCGGATCCTGGCCGATGTTGCAGGGTCATGTCGCGACCACGCCGAAGCCCCGGGCCGAGATCCCGCTTCTGACTGGGAACGGGGATCCGTTGCTGGCCCACTGGCAGCATGGATTGGGTCGATCGGTGGCGTTCACGAGCGATGCGCGGAGCCGTTGGGCGAGGGATTGGGTCGGCTGGTCGCAGTACCAGCAGTTCTGGTCGCAGGCGGTCCGCTGGTCGCTGCGCCGGGTGGACGCCTCGGACCACAACGCAAAGGTGGGCATCGACAACGGTGTCGGGGTGCTGTCGGTCGAATCCCTGGATGCCGAGGGCAACTTCCGAAATTTCCTGGACCTGAGGGTGGCGGTGGTCGGCCCTGGGGGGCGTCGGACAGAGGTGGTGTTGGAACAGACCGGTCCAGGTCGCTACGAGGCGCGTTTTCCGGCTCCGGAGGTTGGCGCCTACCTGGTGAACCTCCTCGAGATGAAGGAGGGACGTCCGGTGGCGTCGCAGGTGCTCGGTGCCAGCGTCAACCATTCGCCGGAGTTCGAGACGGACGGACCCGATCGAGCGCGTTTGCAGCGCCTCGCCGAGGCGGGTGGCGGGAAGGTCCTGGATCCAGAGAGCGACAACCCGTTCCTGTTGGATCGTCGAAGGACGTTTCGTTCGACCGACCTCTGGCAGGGGCTATTGGAGTGCTTCGTGGTGCTGATGGTGATCGACGTGGGGGTGCGCCGGGTGGATGTCGACCGGTCGGAGTGGGTCCGGTGGTGGGCCGGAATCCGATCCCTGTTGGGTTGGGGTGCCCGGACGTCGACCTCGCCCGCGGAGGAAGGGCTCCAGTCGTTGCTCACGGCCCGGGAACGGGTCCGGGAGAGTCGGACCCGCGCGGGGCAGGGGGCGAAGAGTGGGGTTCCCGTTGTGGAGGCTGCCCGAACCGATGAGGAGGCGACGTGGGCGACGGGGAGCCCTCGAAAAACCGGGTCCGGTGTCGCGTCGGATGCACCTCAGAAACAGGAGGGTATCGGTTCGGAACCTGGATCGGTCGAGTCACCCGTGGATCCGTCGACCCCGACGAGCCGTCTCCTCGAGGCGAAACGCCGAGCGCAGCGTCGACCCGGGGCGTGATCCGGTTACAGCCGAGGTGGCGCGGGTCGGATCGGAGCCGTGCCGCTCTGGACCCCGTGGACCCGGGTCGTGCGTCGGTACACCTTGTCGCCACAGGTCACATAGAGGTCGCTGAACTCCGGTCCGCCGAACGTCACGTTCGATAGCCACTGGCGCTGCGGCTTCGGAATGATGCCATTGACGCGGCCCGCCTGGTCGCAGAACTGCACCCCGGCCTCGGTCGTCACATACAGCCGCCCGTCCCGGTCCACCGTCATCCCGTCCGCACCACTCTGGGTCGAGCCGTCTACGAGGTGCAGGTGGTGGTAGCGTTGTTTGAATCTCAGCGAGCTGTCCTCGGCGATCTGATAGGACCACACAAACTGTCCCCGGGTGTCGGCGACGAGCAGCAGGGTCTGGTCGGGCGACAGCTGCACGCCGTTCGGGAAGGCGATTCCCTCGTCCACAACACGCTTGGAGCCGTCGGGCTGCACCAGCCAGACCTTCTTGTTGCCCGGGTCAGTGACGTAAAGGCGTCCTCCGGAGGTGATGCAGAGGTCGTTGGACTCGATCCCCTCGGCGACCATGGTCTTCGCGCCGGTGGCGTCGTAGGCGACGATCTGCTTCCGGCCGTTCGCGGCGGCATAGAGGCGTCCGTCGGGACCGAACTTCAGTCCGTTGGCCCCGCCGGTGTCCTCGGCGAAGACGCTGACCTGGCCATCGAGACCGACCTTGTGGATGCGGTTGTTGGGGATGTCGGTGAAGAAGACCTCGCCCTTCGCGTTGGCGGTCGGGCCCTCGGTGAACCGATAGCCCTGGCCGACGAGCTGCCACTCGGAACCCTCGGCAAGGACATCCTTCACGACCGGCTGGCGGGACTTCTTCTCGGGATTGGCACGGATGGGGGTCGGGTAGTCCCGCCACAGCCAGCGCAGGGCATCGGGGAAGATCTGGGTCGCATGCAGGCCGTCGTGGCCGCCGTTGCTCCAGGAGTGTTCGACGTCGTAGCCGGCGAACTTCAGAGCCCGTTCCATCTCTTGGTTGGCCATCCACCAGTCACCCCCATAGATGTCGAGGTCGTGGTCGCCGTCCTGCAGGAAGATCCGGATCGGCTTGGGCTCGGTCTTGCGGATGAGGGTCGGGTAGGCGTTGCCGCCGCGGAGTCCGACGTAGGTGCCGACGCTGGTGAACACGCGGTGGAAGGCCTCGGGTCGTTCCCAGGCCACGGTAAAGGCGCAGATGCCACCGCTGCTCGCGCCACCGATGGCGCGGTCATCGGGATTCGTGCTCAGCTGGAGTCCGTGGGTTCGCTCGATGAACGGGAGGAATTCGTCGAGCAGGAAACGGGCGTAGGCATCGCCAAGACCGTCGTATTCGAGACTCCGGTTGAAGCGGTCCAGGGCGTTGGTGGACTGCGCCGGAACCCTGCCGTGCATGATGAAGAGGCCGACCAACGGCGGGATCTGCTTCTTGGCGATGAGGTTGTTGAAGACATTGACCGCCTGATAGCCGCCGCCGTCCTGGAGCACCATGAGCGGAGCGGGGCGGGTGCGGTCGAGCTGCTGGGGGATGTAGACGGAGTAGGTGCGGATCGTGCCCGGGAAGACGCTGTTGGTGGCTGCGGTGTAGGTGCCCTTGAGCACCTCGCCCTGGGGCACGCCTTCCTGCGGCTGGGAATCGGGTCCGGACGGGAAGGGGTTCTCGGCAGCGGAGGCCAGGAAGACGGCGAGGAACGAAAGGAGGAGACGGAGGCGGATCATGGCGAGGTGCCAAGAGCAAAGGGCCCGGGGCAAACAGCCAAGATCAAAAAAGGCGTGACCCTCGAGGCTCAGTGACCGGCCTTGAGCACGACCTCGCCGTGGAGTATGCGGTTGCAGCAGGTGAGCCGGAACTTCTCGGGGTCCTTGTTCCACTGGTCGAGGACGTCGAGTTCGTCGGGGGAGGGCGGGGTCAGGTTCTCCATGCCCTGGACGACCTCCGCGGCGCACGTGCCGCAGGAGCAGTTGAAGCACCCCGCCTCCATCTCCACCCCGGCGGCTTCCCCGGCTTCGATCAGGTTCTCCCCATCAGGGACTTCGGCGGAGACGTTGGCAGGGAGGATGGTGATCTTGGCCATGGTGATTGGGGTCGCGCGGTGCGGTTTGCGCGCCGGGACAATGTCGTGCGATGGCGGGGTGGGCAAGCGGACGGGTTTGGATTTGGCGGAGCACCGGGGCTTTGGGCAGGCTCGAGCGCATGCGCTTTCTTCGTGCGGTGTGGCTGGGTCTTCTGGTTGGCGGACTCCACTTGGTGGGCCAGGAGGCTCCGCGGGCGATTGATGCCCGGCTGATGCGGTATCCGGATGTCTCCGCCACCCAGATCGCCTTCGTCTACGCCGGAGACATCTGGGTCGTCCCCAAGGAGGGCGGTGTGGCGACCCGCCTCAGCTCGCCGCGCGGGGAGGAAAGCATGCCCCGGTTCTCGCCCGATGGCACTCAGATCGCCTTCTCCGGGAACTACGATGGGAATCTCGACCTCTACGTGATGCCCACCGCCGGTGGCGTCCCGCGTCGCATCACCCACCACGGCGCACCCGACCGCCTCGTGGACTGGTTCCCCGACGGCAAGCGACTCCTCTTCGCGACGTCCATGACGAGCTACAAGGACCGGTTCAACCAGCTCTACCAGGTCGATGTGGAGGGAGGGCTCCCCACGAAGCTTCCGATGCCGTATGGCGAGTTCGGCAGCGTGAAGGACGACGGCAAGACGCTGGCCTACATGCCCATCTCGATCTCCTTCAGCACCTGGAAGCGCTATCGCGGCGGCATGGCGCCGGACATCTGGATCTTCAATCTCGAGACCCTGGAGTCCAAGAACCTGACCCGTTCCGGGGCGGACGACTCCATGCCGATGTGGCATGGAGACAACCTCTATTTCCTGTCCGACCGCGACGGGGCGAAGCGGGCCAACCTCTGGGTCTGGAATTCCAAGACCGACAAGCTCAAGGCCCTGACCACGTTCACCGAGCACGACATCCACTTCCCGAGCGCGGGCCCCAAGGAGCTCGTCTTCGAGAACGGGGGACGGATCCATCTCCTCGACTACGAGACCGAGAAGTTCCGTGAGGTCCGGATCGATGTCGTGACCGACCAGGCCACGCTGAAGCCCCGGGATGTCAACGCGGCTGGATTGATCCAGGACGGCGCCGTCTCCCCGAAGGGCAAGCGGGTCCTGGTCTCGGCCCGGGGCGAGATCTTCTCCCTACCGGCGGAGCAGGGGATTGTGCGCAACGTCACGCGGTCGTCCGGCATCGCCGAGCGCTACCCGGCCTGGTCGCCCGACGGCAGGACGATCGCATATTTCTCGGATCGGACGGGTGAGTACGAGCTGACGACCCGACCGGCCGACGGCACCGGGGGTGAGACCAACCTCACGCGGCTCGGGCCTGGCTACCGCTACAGCCTGTTCTGGTCTCCCGACTCCAAGAAGGTCGCGTTCATCGACCAGGCGATGAAGGTGAACGTCTATGACTTCACGACCGGCACCAACCGGGTCATCGCCCGGCAGCTCTGGAAATACCACGGCGACCTCGCGTCGTTCCGTGTGGGATGGAGCCCCGACAGCCGCTGGATCACCTGGGGCCAGGACCTCACCAACCAGCAGAGCGCGGTCGTGCTCCATGATCTCAAGGAGGACAAGACCCATCAGGTCACCTCGGGGTTCTACAGCGATGATCTCCCGGCGTTTGATCCGGACGGCAAGTACCTCTATTTCCGGACGACCCGGAACTTCAATCCGATCTACAGCGAGCTCGACAGCACCTGGATCTACGCCAACGGCACCCGGCTGGCGGTCGTGCCCCTGACTCGGGATCTCCCGAATCCCCTCGCGCCGAAGAACGACGAGGAGGAGCGGCCCAAGGAGAAGAAGCCGGATCCCGCCACCAACGCACCTGCTGCCGCGTCGGTGGTGGCCGCCACCAACGCCCCGACCGCGACGAACAGCGTCGCCTCGACCACCAACGCCGTTCCTGCGACGGCCGCCGCTCCGGCAAAGACCGAGGAATCCGTTGTGAAGGAGACCCGGATCGACCTCGAGGGTTTTGAGTCCCGGGTGATCCTGCTGCCTCCCGGAAGCGGGGCCTACGACACCGTGATTCCGGTCGCTGGAGGCAAGGTGCTGTATCGCCGACTCCCACGCACGGGTGCAGAGGGGGGTTCCTCGACCTTGTTCCTCTATGAACTGGAGAAGCAGGAGGAGAAGACGGTTCTCGGGGACTGCGCGGGCGCGGAGCTGTCGGCCGACCGCAGCAAGCTGCTGGTGATCTCCGGCGGACGTTGGGGCGTTGTGGAGCCCAAGGAGGGACAGCGGATCGACAAGGCGGTTCCCACGGGGGATCTCGTCATGCGACTCGATCCCCGGGCCGAGTGGCGTCAGATCTTCGACGACGTCTGGCGATTCCAGCGCGATTTCTTCTACGACCCGAATCTCCACGGTGTGGACTGGCCCCAGATGCGGGAACGGTACGGTCGCCTGTTGGAGGGCGCGGTGACCCGCTGGGACGTCAACTACGTCATCGGCGAGCTCATTGGCGAACTCAACTCCTCGCACACCTACCGGAGCGGTGGGGATGTGGAGAGCGCGCCTTCGCGTGGCGTGGGATATCTGGGGTGCGACTTCCGCCTCACCAATGGCCTCTACCAGATCGCCCGCATCATCGAGGCGGCACCCTGGGATGCGGAACCGCGATCCCCGCTGGCCCAGCCGGGTGTGGTGGTGAAGTCGGGGGATTTCCTGATGGCGGTGAACGGCGAACCGCTGGATTCCAGGAAGGATCCCTGGGCCGCGTTCCAGGGTCTGGCGGATCGCTCGGTGCTCCTGACCGTCTCGACCAATGGGCAGATGGAGGGCTCCCGGGAGATCCTGGTCCGGACGCTCGATTCCGAATCCCGGCTCCGTCATCTGGCGTGGCAGCAGGAGAACCGTCGCCGGGTCCAGGAACGGAGCGGCGGGCGGATCGGCTACGTGTACGTACCCGACACCGGGGTGAACGGTCAGAACGAACTGGTCCGCCAGTGGCGGGGCCAGGTTGCGATGCCGGGGCTCATCATCGACGAACGGTTCAATTCCGGCGGCCAGATTCCCGATCGGTTCGTGGAGGTCCTGAACCGGCCATTGCGCAACTGGTGGGGTGTCCGCGATGGCGCGGACTGGCCCTGGCCGCTCACGTCACAGCCCGGACCCAAGGCGATGCTGATGAACGGCTGGTCGGGGTCGGGTGGCGACTGCTTCCCCTACTACTTCAAGCAGAGCGGGCTGGGACCGCTGATCGGTCAGCGCACCTGGGGCGGTCTGATCGGCATCACCGGCACGCCTGGGCTGATCGATGGCGGCAGCGTCACGGTGCCGACGTTCGGCATCTACGATCTGAAGGGGAACTGGATCATCGAGGGCCACGGGGTGGATCCGGACATCGAGGTGGTGGATGACCCGACGCGTCTGGCCCGTGGCGAGGATCCGCAACTCGAGCGGGCGATCACGGAGGTGATGAAGTCACTCGAGCGGCATCCGCCCACGGTGCCGAAGAAACCGGCCTACCCGGACCGCAAAGGGAGGTAGCATCGAGTCGAGAGCCTAGGATACAGAGGCTCTTTGGTGGTGTCCCTTGGTGGGTGTGCTCCTTGGTGGGTGATGCAGTGCCCTGCATCACCGGGCGCGGGAGCGCCCGCCCCATTTAGGCCGCAATCCTCTGGGTTCCCCTATTCTCCGACAGGGCACTGCGGATCTGGGACCGGACGGGACAGATCCACGCGATGGCGTATCGTCGGGATCGGCGGAAGGACGCCCTGCTTCAGGAGAACGGGTGCCGGGTGCTGCGGTTCCTCGGGGAGGATCTCCGTCGGGATCTGATGGGACGTTGGACGCGATCCTCCGGGCGGTGGCCAGCAGGCAGGGGGAGGGGATCCTGCGAGGATCGGTATGCAGCGGGCCTTGGGCTTGCCTTGGGGCCGCAGGAAAGGGGAGGCTTTTACGGTCAGGAGAAGCTTGTGAAACCTGTTCCCCAACCTGCAGTGGCGTTGCGGAGACGAGAGTCGAGTCCGTCCATCAATGCCCGGATTCGGGTCGCAGCTGTCCAGATGGCCTTCGCTCCGTCCCTCGAAGAGAACCTGGAGAAGATGAAGCGCGCGATGGACGAGGTCGCATTGGCGGGGGCCGACGTGGTCCTGTTCCCGGAGTGTGCCACGACCGGTTATGCGGGCTCATTCGCGGACCTTGATTCACGGGACCTGGAGTCGGCGCTGGCGACCCTCGCTGCGTTGGCGGCCCGGCACCGAATCCATCTCCTTGTCGGCAGCCCGATCCTACGGGGGCGGAAACTTCTCAACGCCCTGTTGGTGTTCGACCGTCGTGGGCGGCTGGCCCACGTGTATGCCAAGTGCCAGCTCACCGAGCGGGACCGCCACTGGTTCACCCCTGGGGACTCCCTGTCCCTGTTCTCGCTCGGGGAGGTGAAGGCCACATCGATCATCTGCCATGAACGCCGGTATCCTGAACTGGTCCGGATCCCGGTAATGGCAGGCGCCCGGATCGTCTTCCACCCGAACGCCGGACTGGATTCCCGGGCGGTGTCGCGGTCCAAGCACCGGGGTCGGGACGGCATTGCAATCCGGGCTTTCGAGAATGCGGTCTTCTACGTCTTCGCCAATTCGGTCGGCGCCCAGGGAGGAGGACTCTGGTCCGCAGGGGACTCCAAGATCGTTGCCCCGGATGGGACTGTCCTGGGCCTGGCCGACAACCGCAGCGAGTCCGTGGTGGTGGCGGATCTGGATCTGGCGAAGGCCACCGGTAGATATGCGCAGGAGTCGCTGCGACATCCAAGGTTTCTGGTCGGTCACTGGCGTCGGATCTTGTCGGACGTGCGACGTCGGATCCGGACCTCCGACGCGGCCTTCCGGAGGGCGTTGACGGAGGGAGGGACGCGATGAGGTCCCAGACCGGACGCAATTCCTCCACCACGGCCGCGGGGCTGGCAGTGCCGGTCGACCTTGCCGTCGAGTCCCTTGGAGCGGGATATCCGCGGCATCCTGGATCTGAGTCCCTCGGTCCGCGGTCCTGTGGTGGATCCAAACCGTCGGTCTTGTCCCGAGAATCCCAAGGCTCAGCGCTTGATCGATCACCAACGAGTCCCCTCACTCGGCGGGGATGAACTGGGTGGAACAGCAGTCCAGGGGGGCGGATCATCCGGAAGGCTCTCCCGCATGGGATCGCCCAGCCCCCGCTGTCCACAGGGAGTCCCCGGCGCGGGACAAGATTGTCCTGTTCCGGTCCCTGTTCCGGGGACGGGAGGACCTCTATCCAGTGCGCTTCGAAAGCCGGCGCACCGGTCGATCCGGATACCAGCCCGCCTGTGGCAACGAGTGGGTCCTCGGCATCTGCGAGAAACCCCGGATCCGGTGCTCCGACTGCGCACATCGCCGCATGCTCCCGGTCACCGACGACGTCGTGCGGTGGCACCTGTCCGGCAAGGACCCCTCTGGAGCCCCGTTCGTCATGGGTCTCTACCCGATGCTCCTCGATGAGACGTGTTTTCTGTTGGCGGCTGATTTCGATGGCGAGGCGTGGATGGAGGACTCGAAGGCCTTCCGCGAGGCCTGCAGGAAGCTGGATCTCCCTGTGGTTCTCGAGCGGTCGCGGTCGGGCAACGGCGGCCACTTCTGGTTCTTCTTCGAGGAGGCGATCCCGACGATCCTGGCCCGAAAGCTGGGAGCCGTCGTCCTGACCGCCGCACTCGAGTCCCGACCCGAGATCGGGCTGCGGTCGTATGACCGCCTGTTCCCGAACCAGGACACGCTGCCGACGGGTGGCTTTGGCAACCTCATCGCGCTTCCGCTACAACGGGAGCCGCGGCAGCGGGGGGACAGTGTGTTTGTCGACGACACCTTCCAGCCCCACCCGGATCAGTGGGCTTTTCTCTCGCAGGTGCCGCGTCTTGCTTACCGGACGGTGCAGTCGATCGTTCGCAAGGCGGAGGGGCGCGACCGGGTCCTGGCAATCCGGTCGGTGGAGTCCGATGACACTCCGGCTCCGCGACCGTGGGCGCTGTCCCCATCCCGGCGACCGGTGGACGATCTCGGTCCCATCGCGGTGCCTGGCCCGTTGGAGATCGTCCTCGGCGATCAGATCTACATCCCGAAGGCGGATCTTCCCCCGGCGCTGCGGAACCGGCTCGTTCGGATCGCGGCGTTCCAGAACCCGGAGTTTCACAAGGCGCAGGCTCTGAGGCTTTCGACCCACGCCATCCCGCGGATCGTGGCGTGTGCGGAGGATCTTCCGGGGCATATCGGACTACCTCGGGGATGTCTCACCGAGGTGGAGGACCTGCTGAAGTCGCTGGGAATCCGGATCGAGGTCCGGGACGAGCGGTTCGCGGGGCATCCATTGGACCTCGCGTTCCAGGGTGAGCTGCGTCCCGATCAGAAGGCGGCGGTGGAGGCCTTGGTGAAGCACGACATCGGTGTGCTCGCAGCGACCACCGCGTTCGGCAAGACGGTGGTCGCCGCTTGGATGGTCGCCGCCCGCCGGGTCCATACCTTGATCCTGGTCCACCGACAGCAGTTGCTGGAGCAGTGGGTCGATCGGTTTAGCGCGTTCCTTGGGATTCCGTCCAAGGGCATTGGCCGACTCGGGGGCGGGCGGCGGCGTCTGAACGGTACCCTCGACGTGGCATTGGTCCAGAGTCTGGTCCGTAACGGGACCGTGCACGATGCGGTGGCGGACTACGGGCATCTGGTGGTGGACGAATGCCATCATCTCTCGGCACAGAGTTTCGAGCTTGTGGCGCGTCGGGCGAAGGCACGCCACGTGTTGGGGTTGTCGGCGACCCTGACGCGGAAGGATGGACACCATCCGATCATCTTCATGCAGTGCGGCCCGATTCGGCATCGGGTCGATGCCCGACAGCAGGCCTCCGCCCGTGCCTTCACGCACCAGGTGATCGTCCGGCCTACGGGGTTCCGGTCGCCGGAGGGCGGCAGTGGCAACCCGAGGGCCGACTTCCGGCGGATCTTCGAGGCGGTCACGACGGAGGAGGCGCGCAATGCCCTGATCTGCGCCGATGTCCTCGATGCGGTGGCTGCCCATCGGTCGATCCTCGTCCTCACGGAACGGACCGAGCATTTGGAGGCGTTGGCGGGACGGTTGCTTCCCGCGGTGCCGCACGGGGTGGTCCTCCGCGGAGGACTGGGACGTCGCGGGTTGCGGGAGGCTCTGGAGCGGCTTGCGGCGACCCCGCCGGATCGCAAGCCGCTCCTCCTGGCGACCGGGCGTTTCGTGGGCGAGGGGTTCGATGACTCCCGTCTGGACACGTTGTTCGTCACGCTACCTGTCTCGTGGCATGGGACCGTGGCCCAGTATGTGGGGCGGCTTCACCGGTTCCATGAGGGGAAACGGGAGGTCCGGGTGTATGACTACGCGGACCTCGAGGTTCCCATGCTCAGTCGGATGTTCGAGCGGCGGTGTCGGGGCTACGAGGCGGTGGGGTATACGATCCTGCTTCCGGCGAGTGCATTGCCGGGTTGGCCGGCCGAGGTGCCCCTCCCGGTGGACGCCTCCTGGAAGCACGACTATGCGGCCAGTGTCCGACGTCTGGTTCGGGACGGTGTCGATGCCCCGTTGGGACGCCTGTTTGTCGGGGCCACGGGAGGTCCGGGTGCTGGTGCCGAGGGCATCGCCCGGGCGCGGAGTGCCGCCGAGGCGTTCCTGTTCCGTCGGCTCGAGACGTTGCCCGAGACCCGCGGGAGATTCCGACTGAACCAGTCCCTTCCGATCGCCTTCGACGCCCAGGGAAGGATGGAGGTGGACTTGATCGCGGAGGACTTGCGGCTGGTGCTCGAGGTCGATGGAGCCCAGCACCTGGGTGATCCGGTGGCGTATCGTCGGGATCGGCGGAAGGACGCCCTGCTTCAGGAGAACGGGTACCGGGTGCTGCGGTTCCTAGGCGAGGATCTCAGTCGGGATCTGGATGGGACGTTGGACGCGATCCTCCGGGCGGTGGCGAATCGGCGACGGGAGCTGGAAACGGGGTGACGGTGACGGTGACGGTGCTGGCTCAGACGTTGAAGTCGGGGCCCAGGTAGAACTCGCGGGCCTTGGGGTCGTTGGCCAGGAACTCGGCCGACCCCTCGCAGAGGACCTCGCCCTTGTGTATGATGTAGCCGCGGTCGATGAGCTTGAGCGTCTCAGGGACGTTGTGGTCGGTGATCAGGATCCCGAGCTTCCGCTCCTTCAGCCGGGGGTTGATTTTCTGGACCTCGTGCACGGCGATG
>SXGQ01222748.1_pt1 | contig 27016 bp, 24 predicted proteins | sample 3178371 | NCBI WGS metagenome assembly SXGQ01 (sample SAMN11356859, study PRJNA531348) | freshwater metagenome | isolation source: freshwater sample F1-20 | place: China: Fuxian Lake, Yuxi | collected 2017-12-25 | reverse complement strand
CGACGCGCTCAAGCACTTCCATGGTGCCGGTGTCGGGGGCACTGCAGTTCATTGACTCTGATGCGAGTGGGTTCTTGCCCAATTCAACAGCGATGTATGCATAGTCAAGGTTCGACAAGCCTTCACCAGTTTCGGCGTCGGGCAAGAAGAAGTTCCAGAGACCGCGAGCCTTAGCTTTGGCCTTCAACGAATCAAGTAGTTCAAGTTGACCCACGCCGTAGCCCCAATGGTCAGCGCGACCTTCTCCAAGTTTGTAGAACTGAGCCGTCACTGGCTCGACTTCTTCGGCAATGAATTTGACGACCGCTTCGTAGAGCGGAACAACTTTGGCCGACATGGCCAAGTTCATTGCGTCGTCGGTACTGATTCCTGAGTGCATTCCGGGCTTAGGCATACGACAACATTAGTTCGCCATACCTAAAAGCCACCTAACGGGCGAATTCGCGCAATACCCGTCCAGGTCGGTGACCGGTGTGTTCGCCCTGATCAGTCACAACTTCACCGTTCACGATGGTTGCGGCATAGCCCCGAGCCTTGATTCGGAAACGGCCCTTTTCGCCCGGGAAGTCGTGCACGTATTCGGGATACTCGGTCTGCAGTTTTTCGGGGTCAAATACGTTGATGTCGGCAAATGCCCCGACCTTCAAGGTCCCTCGATCAACTAATCCCAAAACGGCGGCCGGCTTGGCGGTCAACTGGTGAATCGCCTTTTCGAGAGTCACTGCCTTGCGATCGCGATACCAGTACGACAAGTAGAAGGTCGGGCTGTCAGCGTCACAAATCTGGCCAGCATGGGCACCAGCGTCACCAAGACCGGGAACAACTGCATCAAGTTGCAAGAAGACTTCCATCGATTCGGTATTGCGATTAAAGAACCACGCGTTGTACAACTCACGACCTTCGCTTTGCAACAAACGATCAACGATCAGTTCAACTGGTGTCACGCCTGCTTCAGCCGCAAGCACTGCAACCGACTTCGGGTTGTCAACGTTGTAGTTCGGCAACTCATCAAGACCCAATGGGAAAATCTTGGCCGCGTCGTACCACGTGCCTTTGCGGTTTCCTTCTTCAAGCAATTCGGCCCGACGTACCGGGTCGCGCAACACGTTCAAGCGATCTTCGACGGTTGGCAACTTCATCATCTCATTCCATACTTTTCCTGCAACCACAGGAGTTTGTTTGAGACCCATCAAAGTTCCACCGGGACGGGTTTGTGTCGCTGAAGAAATGCGACCCAAGTTGTCATTGATGTTGGTGAAGAAACTGTTCATGCGTTCAACCGAACGAAGGTCACCATCACCTGCGCCACCCGAGAACAAAACGTCGCCGGCATGTTGCGCCATCTCGCGCAACAAAGTGAACTCGTATTCGGCTTTAGTAGCGAAATCATTGACTGCTTGGAAGATTCCGCCGCCCGCGCGATTCATTCCATCGGCGATTGCTTTGTATTCGTCAATCTTTGCGTATGTACCAGGAACACAACGTCCGTCCGGGACAACGTGCAACAAGATTCGTGATGTTGAGAATCCAACAGCACCGCCGGCGACCGACTCTTCGGCGATATCGGCCATGCGACCAAGTTCTTCAGGTGTTGGCTCTTCGTCACTCAACGAACGATCGCCCATGACTTGTGAACGAATTGCGCAGTGACCAACCAAACCAACAACATTCAATGCTGGCTTGAGTCGTTGTACCGAGTCGAGATATTCGGGATAGGTCTCCCAGTCCCACGGCAGGCCTTCAAGAATTGATTGACGTGGAATGTCTTCGACACTTTCCATCATCTCGGCTAAGAATTCGCGATCTTGTTCAACGACTGGCGCAAAGGTGACACCGCAATTACCCATCAGCACAGTCGTGACGCCATGCCACGAACTTGACGTCATGTACGGGTCCCAACCAACTTGTGCATCAAGGTGAGTGTGCAAGTCAACGAAACCGGGCGAAACAGTTTTGCCTGTTGCATCAATTTCACGGTTTGCAGTATCTGATGACAGATCACCAATCGCCACGATGCGATCGCCAGTCACAGCGACGTCAGCACGAAACGAGGCCTTGCCCGTCCCGTCCACAACTGTTCCCCCACGAATGATCAAGTCGTAATTCATATGTCCCCCATTGAATTTGTGAACTTCACTCGTCACATTAGAGCGTCACCCACATGGATGGTTCACCTAGAGAGCTAAAAGTCTCGCTCCATTGTCAAAATAGAAGGCTGTTCGTTCTACATCACTGACCGCGGACATGCTCGCCTCAAAGCGACGAATCGGATCGTCGGTTCCCTCATGGTGGGGATAATCCGAAGAAAAAGCCACCATCTGCTCACCGACTTGCTCGATGATCCAACCCACGTCCTCACCGGCGAACGGACTCACAACAACCTGTCGGCGCAAATAATCGGACGGACGCATCGATAAATGCGAAAGGTCCTGGATGTTCTTGAATGCTCGGGCACCTGTGTCAATGAAGTGCAAAAACGAGGGCAACCATGTGGCACCTAGTTCTGTGACACCAATCCGCAACTTCGGAAATTTCTCGAGCACTCCGTCGTAGACAAGCGAAGCCAGGAAAAGTTCTCCTGGATAACCGATCGCCATATACGACAACGGGTCGCCTGGTGCATCAGAACGAAAATGCCTCATGTCGCGACCGTTATCGAAAAATACCTTCGGCACAGGCCTGTAATTTTGATCGGCGCCTACATGCAGAAAAACTGCGATATTTGCTTCCTGAAGCGCCGCCCACACAACATCAAAATCAGGATGAGTAAACGAGTGTTGATGAGAAGCAGGGATTGAATCAATCAAGACTGCCGTCACTTTGTTTGCCACCGCTTCGGCGATCAAATTAAGCGCAATCTCCGGACCAAATTCAAATGGAACGTAGGCAGATGCGAGCAATCGAGGGTCTTGGCAAAAATCGAGCATGCCGCGGTTCATCGCCCGTACTGCTTCGGGGCGTACTGAAGTTGGCGTTTGCATGATTTGCTCAAATGATCCAGTCGGAAAAATCAGTTGGCAATCAAAACCCAATAGATCTAATGCCTGGCGACGTTCATCAACATCCCAACCACCGAACGACATCCAGCCTTTACGTGGCATTGACATAAACTCACTCGCAAGTTTCCTTTGAAGATTCTCATCGTTTTTTCGTTGGTCGTAGTCGCGATACGAATCATCTAACAATTGATCGAAGTTTGAATCACCTTCGCCCAATTCAGGAATCTGATCTTGTGCCGCCGCCGATGCATACGAACGCAACCAGCCTTTGGGCTCAAGAATGTGGGCGTCAATGTCGACGATGCGACGGCCAGCAGCATAAGTTGAAGTCATGATTTTCTCCTATAGGGAAAACTACAACCAAAGTTTGCGGAAGACTAGCGAAATTTGGTGGTCTACAGAATTGCTGCAGCCGCAGCCATTGAGGCCTCGCGACGCTCAACCTGACGACGAGCCACTTTGCCGACGCGCTCGATGTACTTAAACATCGCGTCGCGTGCTTCTTCGGCTGCCGACGACAGACCTTCAACCTTGTCAATCGCCCACTGGCGAAATACCAACGGCATGATGATTTTTTCGTGGTGAATCGCGAAGTCATAGATACCAACTTGGGCAATGGCCTTGGCGTGCTCGACGAATCCGGGGATACCAGTTCCGGGCATAGCGAACGTCATGATCTGGCGCTTCAGAGCCTCAATTGCTGCCGAGGGATTCAGTTCAATGAGCTTGCTCACCAGGTCGCGATAAAAGAGGTGGTGTCGGTTTTCGTCGGTCGACAATTTCATCATCACGTTGTATCCGACTGGGTCGTTCAACATGGTTCCGGTGTTGCGATGTGAAATACGAGTGGCGAGTTCTTGCATTGCCACGTAACACATGCCGTCAACTGGCGAATCTGGCTCGGGCACAATCGCGCTGCTCACTTGAGCCATGCGACCATCTTCAAGAATCTTGGGATCGACGAGTCCGCTGACGGTGATGTAGTCACGCATCACGATGGCATGACGACCTTCTTCAGCAGTCCAACGTTGTGCCCACGCACCCCACGCCGAGTCGCCGCCAAACATGCGCGAGATCGTTCGGGTGTACCACGGCAAGTTGTCTTCGGTGAGCAAGTTCACGAGCAACGCCGAACGCACACCCTGGGGCAAAGGTTCTTCGCCAAAAGTAAATCCGTCGCTCGCCAATCGTGCGGCGCGATCCCACGGGACTTGCTCGTGCGGATACCACTCTTCGGCTGAATCTAAATGTCGATTGAGAAGACGTTCTGCCTCTGGTTCAAGTTCAAGCAAAATCGTTTCATCGGTCACCCCTACAACATAAACGCTCCGGCAGGCCGTAGGTAGTCCCCAACGATTCTTTTGAGCCCTGCTCCCGCAACCGTTTAGGGTTTGTGAATGAGTGATTATTGGAAAAGTTCGTGGTCGGGCGAAGATGGCGGGCCCAAACGCCGCCAAATTGCGACAAATGTGTCAATTCCGCGAATTTTGAATGCCAAACAGCTTGAGGTTGTCTCGCGGGATGCATTGGCTATGACCATGCCAATAGTTGGCCCAAATGATGAACTCTTTCTCCAAAGGGTGATGCCCGGACTGGATTCAGTGGCGTGGGTCGAAAAAATTGATCCCCTGACGCTTGAAACAATCAGTCAATCTGAACAACTTGCGGGCGGCCCGATGTGGCCAGGTGGCATGGCTGCCCACGCCAATAGTTCGTTATATGTGGTGTTCGGAAATCACGCGCATCGCTTGTCAACAGATCTTGCTGTTCTCGCTTCTTGTGAGTTGCCCCGAGTTCGCCCGTACAACAGTTTTGTGATCTTGCCGACCGGGCATATCGCAACCAAAGATTTTTCGGGTCCACTTCCGGGCCAACCCAACGGTGCGTCAATGGACAACACCGAGTTGTTGATTCTTGATCCGAACGATTTGCGCATTGTTGCGCGCCTTGAACTTTCTGAGCCATCAATTGCACGGCTATCGGCCGACGGAAACAACATTTACGTTGTTGGAGATCACACGTTGATTCGTGTCGTTTGGAATGGCGAGTCATTAATAGTGGATGATTCATTTAACGCGCGTTACCGAACCATTGATGGTCAGACCTTTGGGTGGGACACCGTCGTTACTGATGACGATGCGTGGTTCTTAGATAACGGCGAAGGCACACAGTTATTCACTGGTTCATTTCGCGGTGTGGGCATCTCCACAGCACCACTGCATCTCGTGCGAGTGAACAAACAATCTGGACATGTCACGTTGACCGAGATTTGTGGACTACCAAATGGCATTGTTGCCAATCCGCCAGTGGTGGATACGAAACGCCAAATCGTTGTGGGCTTTGACAGTGGCAACGGAGTCATCAGTGGCTTTGACTATGACGAAGAATCAGTGACATTACGTTGGAGCCACGAACAAAACCATGCCTGCCACATGTTGCTCATTCCCGAGACCGGGCAAGTCATTACTGCCGATTACCGCCCCGAACTTGGTTGCGAACAAGTTGTCGTTCTCGACATCACTACGGGCAAAGAAGTTGCACGAGTCTCGACAACAAGTCCCATTCAGTCGGCAGTATTTCCAGCCATTGGTCCACGCGGCGACATCTACTGGTGCAGCATGACCACGATTACCCGCATCTCGGTTCGCTGACCCAAAATACGTATCCCGATTCGTGGCATGATTTCGGCGTGACCGAATTCAATCCAGGTACCCAAGAGTGGCTCGACCAAGTTGTCGAAGACATCGTCGAACCAGAACTTCCCATTCTCGATCCGCACCACCACATGTGGCCGCAAGGTCAGGGTTTGCCATACACGCGCAATGACTTACATCGTGATGCCGGCGCGGGACACAACGTTGTCAAGACAATATTTATGGAATGTGGTTCGGCATATAACCGCGAAGCGCCCGAACACCTACGTTCGCTTGGCGAAACGAAGTACATCGCTGACGAAGCCTTAAGCGACCCAACCCCGTTGATCGCTGGAATTGTGAGTCATATTGATCTTCGTCGAGATGATCGCGATGAGTTGCTCGACATGCATGTTGAAGCAAGCCGTGGATTGTTCCGTGGAATTCGTGATGCACTCGCGCTAGCCACCCATCCTGAAGCGATGATGATTCCAGGTCACGCCATGAAAGATTTGTATCTTGATGCTGATTTTCGGCGTGGAGTAGCACGACTTGGCGAGCGGGGTTTCACCTACGATTCGTGGCACTATCACCACCAAAATCGTGAGTTCGTAGATCTGGCCCGCGCAACGCCCGGGACCACCATGGTTCTTGACCACTTCGGAACACCAGTGGGCGTTGGGCCATACGCATCACGACGCGACGAAATCTTCGAGCAGTGGAAGAAAGATATTGCCGAGATTGCAAAGTGTCCCAATGTGGTCGCCAAGATCGGTGGACTGGCAATGCCCGATAACGGCTTCGGCTGGAATACCGCCACTCGCCCACCGACATCAGATGAATTCAATGCGCAACAATCGCGTTACTACTTGCATGCGATCGAATGTTTTGGTCCATCACGATGCATGTTTGAATCAAACTTCCCCGTTGATCGTTTGTCATTGTCGTACGAAGTCTTGTGGAATGCGTACAAAAAGATGACGAGCAGTTTCTCGGCTAGCGAGCGCGCCGACTTGTTCTACAACACTGCCGCCCGCACCTACAAGGTCTGACCCCCCTTGTGATTCTGGTGAGGATTTTTCTTCAAAATGAGTAAGAATCCTCACCAGAATCACAGGGAGTTTAAGAAGTCGTCGATGAGGACGACGTGGCGCAACACTGTTGTTCGCCAGGCAGTGATCCATTCGGCTGGCGAGTCATCAACAACTGATTTGAGATACAGGCGCAACATGTCGGGCAAATTCTCAACCTGCGGCGCGAGTTCTGCATATAAACCAAAGTCACTAGAAGCCTGATGGCCGGCGTGATCAATATCTGTCCTTTGCGACAACTCTCCGACGCGACCTTCGCGTGCAGAAAGCAACGACCACGCCTTTTCAGCATCAGTAGTGGGTGGGGTTGTCTTGTCTTGATTCGCGACCACCATCAACACCGGCGAGGCCGTTGTGGCAAACACTTCATCGGGAAGAATGCGCGTGTATCCCTGAGCCATGACTGCCGCTCGAACTCGAACATCGGGTGTGAACTCATGAAGAGTTGAGACAGTGGCAAGCGCTGTGAGTCCTCCATATGAATGACCACCAGCTGCGATACGGGATTGATCAACCGAATGAGAAAGCCATGGCGTGATTTCCTGGCCTTCACCCAATGCACAATCAATCAGGAATCGCACATCTCCAATTCGCTGGCGGTCATTGGTGATGTCATCAACCTGTTTTCCAAGCGCCCAATCAAACAAAGTATCGCCAGGATGATCTGACGAGATCACAATGTACCCGCGCGCCGCCAAGGCCTCGCATAACAAACTGTAATTGTGTCGCATTCCAGTACGACCGTGCGACCAAATGATCAGCGGATGACTGCCTTCCAAAACTTGTGCGTTTTCTTGAGCCGATGCCGCAAAGAATGAAATGCCCGGGAATAACTCGTACGTACTTTGAACTGTTGCCGCATCTGCGGGGTACCAAATTTCGACGCCAAGCATTCGGCTATTTCTTGATTCGTCAACCAACAATGTTGAATGGTGCCCCACTACATTCTGCGGTGATTCAAGCGGCGGCGCAGCAGTTAAATCCATCCCCATACTCTGCCACGGTTAACTATTTTTGTTCCGCTTCGCCCAAACATTGACCTTTTTCGTACTCTTGAAGTACTGAAGCCTTAGGAGATACAGCCATGTCACGCGAAGGAATTGAAGCCCTCCGAATTGCCGTTGATGAAGTGAAGTCGGTCATCACAACTTTGACCGAAGAAGAATGGTCACGACCCAGTGGCTGTATCGGATGGTCGGTACGCGACCTGGTCGCCCACATGAGCTCGAACTACAAAGAAACAGTCGATCCTTCACCTGCACCCGCAGAGCCCATCAATCTTCCGGCCGAACGCATGATGGATCTGCTCGTTGAACCCCGCAAAGACTGGTCAAACCAACAGATTCTTGATGAGTATTTGGCATTCTGCGATCAAGCAGTTGCGGTATTGGGTTCGATGCAAGAAGAACCCTTGGCATCTACCGTGATCCCGCTCGCTGACTTGGGTTCGTACCCCATGAATCAGCTCGCCGACGCTTACGCGTTCGACCACTATTGCCACCTTCGCATCGACCTTCTCGCTCCCGAGGGACCCATCGAACGCCGACTTCCCGATGCCGATGCCGCTCGTCTCGGACCGGCCATTCGTTGGATGATCACCGGCATGCCACAGATGCAAGCCAATCTTGGACAATCACTCTCGGCCCCGATCGTCTTGACCTTGACTGGTGCCGGTGGAGGTTCATGGACAATCGCTCCATCGGGCAACGACATTGTCGTCACCGAGGGCACGACAAGTGGCTCAGTCGCTGAAGTCAGCAGTAACGGACACTCATTTGTGAACTGGGGAACTCAGCGTTCACATTGGAGCGAACACTGCAAAGTCACTGGTGATCAAGCAGTCGCCGCAAAATTCTTAGACGCACTCAACATCATCTGAGCAACGCCACAACGCTCAATCTTTGGGCGGTTGATACGTCGACAAGAATCTTCCTAAGCGACCAATCGCTTCGGTGAGATCTTTCGCCCATGGCAAAGTGACGATGCGTAAGTGATCGGGACGTGGCCAGTTGAAACCTGTTCCTTGTACAACGAGAACGTGTTCGGCACGCAAGAAGTCAAGGACAAATCGACGGTCGTCCGCGATTGGGTACATCTCGGGGTCGAGTTTCGGGAACACATACAACGCCCCCTTCGGCACAACACATGTGACGCCAGGAATTTCGTGCAATGCCTTGATTGCCGCATCACGCTGTTCAAGTAAGCGTCCGCCAGGCAAGATCAGATCTTTGATGCTTTGACGTCCGCCGAGCGCAGTCTGAATGGCATGTTGCGCCGGAACATTGGCGCACAAACGCATATTGGTCAACATTTGGACGCCCTCAATGTAACTCGCAGCGTGCTTACGCGGGCCAGTCATGACCATCCACCCCGAACGGAATCCGGCTAGGCGATACGCCTTTGATAATCCGTTGAAGGTGATAGTGAAAACGTCGGGAGCAACTTCGGCAAACGTGTGGTGCACAGCGTCGTCGTACAAAATCTTGTCGTAAATTTCGTCGGCGTACACAATGAGATTGTGTTCAACAGCGAGATCGGCGATTTTGCGCAGAATTTCGCGGCTGTACACAGCCCCCGTTGGATTGTTGGGGTTGATGACAACAATGGCTTTTGTACGACTGGTGATTTTGCTTTCGATATCTGCGATATCAGGATTCCACTCGTTCTCTTCATCACAGAGGTAATGAACAGGGGATCCGCCAGCCAAAGTTGTTGACGCTGTCCACAACGGATAGTCGGGAGCCGGAATCAAAACTTCGTCGCCCTCGTTTAACAAAGCGTTGAGAGACAACTGAATGAGTTCGCTGACACCATTGCCAAGCCACACATCATCGATGTTGGTGATGTCAATGCCCTGGTTTTGATAGTGCTGCACGATCGCGGTGCGTGCCGCAGTAATTCCTTGTGAATCGCTGTATCCCTGCGATACCTGCAAGCTGCGCGAGACTTCAACCAAAATCTCGGCGGGTGTCTCAAAACCAAAAGGGTGCGGATTACCAATATTCAGTTTGATGATGCGCTGACCAGCCGCCTCAAGTCGCTTGGCCTCATCAAGTACTGGACCACGAATGTCATATAAGACATCGGCCAATTTGTCAGATTGATGGATTTCGTTGGGCATGCGGCACTTCCAAATGGGCTACTGAGTGAACAAGCCTACGCAAATCAATCTTTAAATGTCGGACTATTTAGTTACTTGTCACGCTTCAGGTTGTCGATGCCGTTACCGATGGCCATGAAAGTAGGTGCCCACAAGCCAACGAAAATGCCGAAACGTTCCCCTGCTGCACCTTCGAGTCCAGCATCGGTGCCACCTTGCGTGAACCAAACGACAATGCTTCCGATGACCGACAAAAAACCAAGCGCGTACGAAATATTGGCTGTAAAGCCAAGTGACTGAAGCTTCTTGAGCATTTCATTCTCCGATGAGTTACTGAATGCCAGAGGACTCCGACGATGAGACAGTAACACGGTTCCGAAAATGCGCGCAGTTAAGCAACAAACAATCTAAGAAAGTTGATACTGCTCACACTCTTTCAAATCTTGAAACCTCATCTGTGAATGCTTCGAGCATGGTCGGAGTGATTGAGGCTCTCGTTCGACGAGTTGCTGTCAGCAAATCTTCAACAGTCACCAATGCTGTTGAACCATCAGCGCAAGAACGAGAAAAAGCCGCCGCCGCCGCTCGTTGTGCGGCTAAGTCCACATCACCTGGAGTGAACCCATGGCTCTCGGCCGCTAGTTGAGCGGGATCAACATTGGATTCTTTGTTCATCGGGTCCACTGCCTGTTGCCACAACGCAGTCAGGGCCGTCTGATCAGGTGGACCGATGCCAATCAGTAGGTCAAATCGACCGGGACGCAGCACTGCTGGATCAATCGACTCGACAAAATTAGTCGCGCAGATCAGCAACCTTCCTGGTCGTCGTCGAAATTCAGGGATTGACTTGAGAAGTTCGTTCACGACTCCAGCCGATGAGGGCCGAAACTCTCGTGCCGGCGCAATTTCGTCAAATTCATCAATGAAAATCACCACATGATCAAGTCGCCCCAACTCAATAAGCGCTTCACGAAGTTCGTTAGCCAAGGTGCCTTCACCGCTTGCCAACTTGGACGGAAGAAGTTCGACAAAGGGCCATCCGAGTCGTCCCGCCAATGCCCGAGCAAAGGTGGTCTTGCCAGTTCCTGGTGGCCCGAATAACAAAGCGGTTGCGGGAGGCCGTAGCCCAATTTGAGCGGCGAGATTTGGATCGGACAAAGGTGCCACAATGCGTTGTTCAAGAAGAGTTTTCTCGCGTTCCATGCCGGCCGCCTGATCCCACAGTTCACCGTCCAAAATCTGGCCGCCCCATTTGTCGATGGTTCGCACATCACCTGGCTCGATGGAGAGAGACTTTTCATAAAGAACCATTCCGACTGTCGGTGTGAACCCTCGGTTGAGCAACGCCTGCTCTCCAACTTCCCCAGGTCCGAGCAACGCCGAGATCTTTCTCACGCCCAGATGCAGCAAACGACTTTCGATCCCGCGCGCCAAAGCCGACCCGATTCCGCGACGTCGCCAATCTGGTGCGATAGCAACGAGTTGAGTCCAGGCGCGATCTCCGGCGACGCGCGCGCTGACCAAACCCACCAATGAACCCTTGGCCAACGCCACAACGACCACAGCACCATCGTTGACATCGGTAATAAACTGCGCGATCTCCATGGGGGCACTATCTGAAATTCCTCGGAGGGATTCAAGTAGTTGTACTGCTGCCCCAACATCGCTCGGTGACAGGTCGCAAATTTGGTAATCCATTTCTTGGTTCTACCAACTTCGCACTCTGGATACGTGTTGATTTAGCACTTATTTATCTGTTCAAAATCCCACTGTTGTCGGCCCAGTATTGATAAATCAGACCAATGATTAAAGTAATGACCTATGACCTTGGTACCGATTGATCTAAAACAGGACGTTTCCGAGTCAATCGCCCAAAACTTTGCGGGTCTCTATTGCGGTGATGTTGGGCTGAGTTCGATTCAAGGCGGACAAACTGCCGGCAATCAGGCTCTGGCCAATTTGGACATCACGGGCTACGCAAATGGCCGATCAGAGGTTTTGCCTGTTGAACGACGAGGAGCGACCAAACTGTCGCCTTATATTCGCCACAACATCGTGACTCTCGAACAGGTGTATCAATCAGTTCGTCAGGCCCCCTTCAAAGACCGCGAAAAGTTTCGTGACGAACTGTTCTGGCAAGAATACGCCCGACATTTGTATGCCCGTGTCGGGGTACGACTCTTTGAAAATATGCGCTTTCAGGCCGACGCCGAGTCACTCGGTGATGGATGGAATCGAGAGATGCTTTGCATTGACCAAGTAGTCACTGAGTTGGAAACTGACGGCTGGTTGGTCAACCAAACCCGAATGTGGCTCGCTTCTCACTGGACGGTGCGAAACAAAATCGGTTGGAAATCGGGGCAGGAACGGATGCATCAGCACCTGCTGGACGGTTCACGAGCTGCCAATCTTCTCGGGTGGCAGTGGACTGTGGGATCAGGAACTGGGAAACCTTACGGTTTCGCAAAATGGCAAGTTGACAAGCGAGCATCTGGACTCTGCATTCGTTGTTCGCTCAAAAATAATTGTCCTATTGCAGAATTTCCTGAAGAGGTACCACTTGAACAATTAGTTCGCGATGACATTTTTGATCACGACCCCGATACTGCAACCACCGCTGGTCCCCGTTCGGTGATCACTTATAAGCAGCCACAATTTGTGCTCCTCACGATCGATTCGCTCGGCGACGCTGACGCGGCCATGGTCGCCCACCCGCGGTTGCCAGTAGTTTTTGTTTTTAACCAGCCAGCATTGAAAAAACTGCAATTGAGTTCTCAACGTCTGGGCTTCTATCTACAGACACTTCAGGATTTGCACACTCGGCGTCACGTGTTGGCGTATCTGGGCGATCCATATCAATTTGCTCGCGAGCATCCAGTCGCCGTCACCTACGCGCCCGTACCTTCCTTCAAAAACTTTACCGAACTTGCCGAAATTCATCCCTACCCGTGGCTTCGTCAGCCTCATTCGGGTTCGGTGCGAAGTTTTACCTCGTGGCGAAAAGCATTAACGTGACGCAGACCCTTGTGCGCTTTCAGCCCGATTGTCAAAACACGCGGCTGATATAACTGGCACGACCCATACTCCCGTTGCGCGCGAAACCCTGCCTTCAACGGCCGAATTGATGCCCACGTGACTGATTAACTCTTCTTTTTTTCAGCCTTCTTGGCACGCTTTTCTTTGAGGGTCAATTGGGGTTCACGCTTGCCACTAGGCTTTGCTTTTTGTTCTTTATTTGCCATGACCGATCCATTCTTCTTGTTGGTACAGCCACAGTAACCCCGTCACGTGCACTCACTGGTTCACCATGATGAATCGCTGGCTAAATTAGGAGAATGGCCGAAAAAAGCAAGACATCGCGCAGGCCTCGAGTCAGCCACACCGAGGCAACCAACCGTCTGATCGATGCAACCATCAAACTCGCTGGCTCTCAACCCATGAGCGAAATCACTGTCGGGATGATTGCCGCGGAAGCAGATCTTCGATCAGGAAGCGTTTTAGTCAAACGCTATTTTGGCTTTCGCAAAGATCTGTTGCAGGCAGCTGCGTCCAAGCTCACCAATCAAATTGTTGAAATGCTTGAAAGCCCGAACGTCAGTCTCTCCGACAACCCGACTGTCAATGCGTTTATTATCGGTGCCCCCACACACGGGCTTCTTCACAAACGATTCTCGTTGACGACCGAGCTTGTCGCCGAACAATTTGATTATTTAGGAATGCAAAAAGATTCACAACGAATCATCACGGCCATGGCTCACAATTACCAACAAACCGGAATTAGCGGACGCACCGCGCTCGCGATTGCCCGCAAGTCTTACGGTCTGCTGCACATGCAGCATGTTCTCTTTCAACTAATCGGTCTCACCAAAGAACAAGAAGACGACCTGATTGCTCTCTCAATGTTCGAATTTGGCAATGCTCATGAAATTGAGAAGCAACTCGGCTGGGTCTAGCCACAAGATTTACAAAGCTTGTTGACCAGTCTTGCGCCGCCAGATCGGCGAATCACCAGGTCGATGAATGTCATGAGCCCGTCGCCATTGCGCAAACACTTGCAGAATGTGCGGCGGATCGCCATGTATCTCGGTGAATCCACCGTTGATATGACGAGTATCAAAATATGAAGCGTTAACACCATCGGCGAACAACTCGCACGCTGGTTCAAGACCCAAGTCAATCAAACGTTGACGCTCAGCTTGAAAGTCGGTGACTAGATAAGCGCAATGGTGATAGCCCTCTCGACCGGACTCATACATCTCGCGATAAATTGATGGAGTGTCATCATGTTGCTTAATGAACTGAATCATCGTGTCACCCAAGTAACCGAACGCGTACGAAACATCGGCTTCTTGTTTCGTGCCGCGATATGTGAACTCATCACACCGATGATGTTCAGTAATCGAAAACGGACCGGCACCAAAAGTGTCATACCAGTACTTGATTGACTTTTCAATGTCGTTGACAAAGTACGCCTGCTGAAAAATTGGATATGGAGTTCCGAGTGCAGCCATTGTGATTTCCCTTCAGCTATCGCAAGATGAATACTCTCAGTTTTACCCAACTTGGGTCTACCGCGTGCTTTCCTTCATCAAAGTTGACGAAACAACCAGAAGCAGAACGAGGACCAAGGCCGCAGTTGAGAGTACGTGATATCCCACGGCCTTGCGAATGAAACCACTTGAGAATCCGGCGATACCGCCGCAAAAACTCATCGCCATATCAGCGGCACCTTGCACTGAAACTCGCGCCTCATCTGACACTGACTTAATCAACAAACTCGACCCGCCAATCAGCCCGAAACTCCAGCCAATCCCAAGTAACCACAGCGCCGGAAAGAGCAACAGGTGAGCATCCCCCGCCAAAGCGGCAAGAGCAGTAGCGGCTGTCAACAATATGGCCCCAATTTGAATAGTTCTGAGTTGCCCAGAGCGGTCACTAAAACGCCCAATCCACGGGCTGAAGGCATACATCCCTGCAATATGCAAAGACACGACATACGAACTGATTGATTCTTGGCCATGAAACTTGAGATGTACCGGAGTCATCGTCATCACTGCAACCATGGTCATTTGCGAGATGATCATGGCAAAGACCGCTTGACGACCATGCGTTGACGCAAAGGCATGTTGAAAGGCTTCGCGTATGCGAATTGGTGCAACCCCGCCAACAGCTTCTCCACGAAGTTCGCGCGCCAAAAAGAGTGGATCTGGCTTGAGGCGCACTGCAACATTGACAAGGGAAAACAAAAAGAAGGCCGAAGAAAAGACCCAAGGTCCGGTGTACTTGTCCCAGTTAAACCAATGCTCTCCTGCTGCTTGTGCCGGCAACACAAGAACTGGTCCAAGCACTGCACCAAATGTTGAGGCAAACAAAATTCGACTCATGGCCTCGCCTCGCTGTTCGGGTTCTGCGAGATCGGTGGCCGCATACCGCGACATCAAATTTGAAGCTTGCCCAGAGCCGTAGATGAAGAGCCCCACTAAGAAAATGGGTAACGACTTAATTTGTGCTCCGAGTCCTGCAATGCAACCACCGATGATCGCCAATCCATATCCAAGACCTAAACCACATTGACGACCTCGTCGACTCATCAAGCGAGACAGGTACTGAGACATAAACGCGGTACCAATTGTCACGGTGGCAGTCGCTGCACCACCCCACGGAGTTGATTGTCCGAGAATGCGCTGAATCACGAAAGCACCGACTGTAACTGCCGAAGAAAGTGCTGCCGCCGCCGCCAACTGTCCGACCACTAAAACTCGAAGTGTTCGTTTTTGAATAGCAGCGATTTCCACAAGTTTGATTCTCGCAGATTCACACGTGATGGTTAGCGTGCACGTATGAAACTTCGTATCTTCACCGAGCCCCAGCAGGGCGCTCGGTACTCAGACCTTCTCGCTGTTGCTCAGCATGCCGAGAAACTTGGTTTTGATGGTTTCTTTCGCAGCGATCACTACGTGAAGATGGGTGATCAAGTGTCTGGATTGCCTGGTCCTTCTGACGCATGGATCACATTGGCCGGTATCGCTCGCGAAACGTCAACGATTCGCCTCGGAACTTTGGTGAACTCATCGACATTTCGTTATCCCGGCGTTCTGGCCATCAGCATTGCCAACGTTGACGACATGTCAAATGGCCGTGTCGAACTAGGACTCGGTGCAGGTTGGTTCAATGACGAGCACACCAGCTACGGAATCCCCTTCCCTGCGCTTGGCGAACGTTTTGATCGACTCGAAGAACAACTCGCGATTGTGACTGGCCTTTGGAAAACACCCATCGATCAAACATTTAGTTTTGACGGCAAACACTTTCAACTCACGAACTCACCGGCACTCCCTAAGCCAGTGCAGTCACCCGTACCGATCATTATTGGCGGCGGCGGACCCAAGCGCACTCCGGCGCTTGCTGCTTGTTACGCATCTGAATTCAACTTGCCATTTTCTTCGCAAGAAGCTTTCGTTCAACAATGCGATCGTGTGAGAGCTGCTTGCACCGAGATCGGACGCGACCCCCGTTCGTTGGTGTACTCAACGGCACTCATCGTGTGCGTTGGCAAAACCGACGCCGACATCAAACGCCGGGCTGCTGTTCTTGGTCGCGAGGTTAACGAATTGAAACTCAACGGTGTCTGCGGAACACCCGCCGAAGCGATTGAAAAATTGCAATCATGGAAAGTAGTCGGGGCCGAGCGGACCTATTTGCAAGTCCTTGATCTCAATGACCTTGAACAACTCAATCTCATTGCATCTGAAATCATGGGCGCTTTCTAATCCGTTACTGCCATTTTGGTGACAACGGGTAAAAACTCGACAGACTTACAGTCGGCAGTATTGCTCTAACAATTCCCACAACAAGCGGCGAACTACGGGGGTGTCATTCTTCCTCGTGGCTGATGTTTTATGAATCGGCCACGTCTCGCGATCGCACCAAAAGGTTCCAGAAGCACCAGGAAGTGCGTCAACCGCTGCTAACCAGGCAATGGTGTCGGCCCCTTCACGTGCGGAGCGCAAAATTGGTGCAGTCACACGACGGAATCCCGGAATGCTTTCTTGAACACCAGGTGTGTCGGCCCATCCCGGATGCATCGCGACAAATTGAGTTTCGGGAACCCGTTCGGCCCACATTTCATTCAGCGTTACCTGCACCCGCTTCGCGATTGCATATTGCTGAGTGCCGTTGTACTTATCCGCAGACATCTCAAGCGAAGCACCTTGACGTAGGTCAGGTATTCCCTTTGTATACATTCCGCCCGATGAAACCGTCACAACACGTCCGCCTTGAAGTTCTGGCAAGAGCAATGAGGTCATGAGGTACGGCCCAACAACATGCGACGCAATGGTTTGTTCAATTCCGTCAGCCGAAACCTCACGAGAATTGAGAAGTGCACCAGCATTATGAACGAGGACATCGATGTGACTCGTCAACTTTTGAATGTCGGCACACGCCTGACGTACAGCCGAGAGGTCGCCCATTTCAGCAACCACCGCTTCAGGTTTTCCAGCCGCACACTTGGGCCCGATTTCTGCAATCACGTCAGCCAATTTCTGAGGATTTCGTCCCACCAATATCAACCTGGCACCCGTGGGCGCAAGCAACCGCGCAACTTCTGCTCCAAGACCCGATGTTGGACCAGTAATGACGACAGTTTTGCCAGTCAGATCAAAATCTGAGATTTCCGACCACCCACCGAGTTTCTTGCGAATCAAAAAGCCGATCTTGGAGAAGCCTGGAACAACTGCGAAGTCAAGAACTTTGCTCACAGTCGTTGAAAGAGGCGACGAAGACGAGTGCATGTTCACAGATTCATTGTGACAGAGAAATTCAGAGACCTGCAGTCGTACTCACCAGAAGATTCACTAAGGTGAAGACATGCGGCGATCTGTCACTTCAGTGATCTTGGGTGTAGGTCTGTTAGCTCTCACGGCCTGCGGATCAAGTGACACAACTCAGCAGGCTGCAACAACGCCCTCTTCAACATCGGTCGCTCAGACAACCGAGCCCTTGACTTCAGACACTGTTGCACAATCGCAAATACAAGAGGTCTCGGCAAACATCATCGGCACGCAAACATCTTTTTCTCTGACTGCAGCACTCGCCGAAAGCCCAGTGGTTTTTTGGTTTTGGGCACCTGGTTGAGGCACGTGCAATCGAGAAGCCCCCTCGGTCGAGGAGGTCAGCAAAAAGTTCAGCGGCAAGGTTCGCATTGTCGGTGTTGCCTGGAATGGCAACGACGATTCATACCTCAACTTCATTGATCGTCATTCGTTGACCTTTGACAATCTTGACGACACTGCCGCGTTGATATTTAGCGAGTATGACATTCCGTCTCAACCTGCGTGGGCCTTCGTTCATCAAGATGGAACAGTTGACACACGAATGGGCGTCATCCCGCAAGATGAATTAGTCAAATTGCTTGAGGCACTAGGCAAATAGTTCTTCCTTGTCAGATTGAACGATTACGTGCGGGCAGAAACTTCCAAGCGCACAGCGAACCAACGAGTGCGACTCCCGCACCAGTAAATGAAGCCGCATGAAAGCCGTGCATAAATGCTTCGCTTACCGCGCCGCGTATTGCTTCGGCGGCTTCTGGTGTGGGCGCCATTTCAGCGACAGCAAAACCGGCACCAGCTGACTGCTTGGCAATCGTGACTGCCTCTTCGGGAACTCCAAGATCGCCAATGAGCTCAACAATTTTCGGCCCGTAGAGAGACGCGAAAACAGAACCACTAATTGCTACTCCAAGTGTTCCACCAACTTCTCGACCTACATCGTTGATGGCTGAGCCGATGCCTGCTCGTTCGGCTGGGAGCGACCCCATCACTGCATCTGTGGCCGGTGATGTCACCAGCCCAAGCCCCGATGCCAAGAACAACATGGCAATGACAACTGGGCCCCAATAGGGAGCATCAGCCCCACAAAAGCCCATAATCACCAGTCCGATTGACATGTTGAGAAGACCGTGAGCGACCACACGTTTGGTTCCAAATTTCAATGCCAGTCGTGCGGCAATCGGCGCTGTGATTCCCGCTCCAAAAGCGAATGGCAATGTGTGTAGACCCGATGAAAGCGTGCTGTACCCGCGTACAAATTGAAAATACTGAGTCACCAAAAAGGTGAAACCGAACAACACAAAGAAAGCCGCCGAGATTGAACCGGTTGCAGCGGAGATTCGTGGATTGCGAAACACGCGAACATCAAGTAACGGCTCTTCGGTTTTCAGTTCACACAGAATGAACAATGCGAACAACATGATGGTCACTGCAAACGATGCCAGTGTGCGGAAGCTCATCCACCCTTGATGCGGACCTTCAATCACCGTGAACACCAACAGACCAACCATGGCGATCGACAGAAGGAAGCCCTTCATATCAATGGCCCGCGGATTCGGATCTTTTGATGACGGAATCAAAAACGCGCCCAATGCCAATGCAACAATTCCAACTGGCAAGTTAATTAAGAACACCGAACCCCAATAGAAATGTTCAAGCAAAATTCCGCCACTGATCGGACCGAATGCAACGGCCATTCCCGAAACAGCTGACCAAACCCCGATTGCTTTGGCACGTTCAACGGGATCACGAAAGACGTCGATCACTATTGCCAACGTCGCCGGGAAGATCGCCGCAGCACCGATGCCCATCGCACCTCGCGCCATGATCAATGCGCCAGTTGAGTCAGCGAATGAAGCCCAGACCGAGCAAGCCACAAAGGCGACCATGCCGAACTGAATGACACCTTTGCGTCCGAGGCGATCGCCCAAAGCCCCAAAGGCCAGCAGCAAACAAGCAAACACCAATGCATACGAGTCAACAATCCATTGCAAACCGCTCGTTGAGGCCCCCAGTTCACGAGACAAAGTGGGCAAAGCCACATTGATGATGAGGTTGTCGACGACAACCATGAACAAACTGATGCAGAGCACCGGCAAGATGAGCCAACGGCGTTTTTGCACAACAGGATTGGGATGAATATTCATACTTGACACTGTCTAGTAAAAAAACTAGATAATGTCAAGTTATGGCTTTGAGCAAAACCGATTCATTGCGTCGCACAGTCTTAGACGCCGCTGTCGCCATTTCGGCTGCCAACGGGCCTGATGCCATTTCGATGCGTGAAGTCGCTCGCAAAGCTGGCGTTTCGCACCAGGCCCCCTACCACCACTTCATCGACCGCTCGGGAATATTTGCTGCGATCTGCGAGGAAGGTTTCCGCCAACTGTCGGATGCCTTGTTGGCCCCTCGCCCATCGATTGACTCAAATATGTGCGAGTCGTATGTGCACTTTGCTCTGCAAAACCCCGGGCATTTTCGCGTGATGATGCGTAATGACTTATGTCAACTCGCTAATTATCCAAGTGCTCGAATCGAAGCCGATCGTGCCTTTGACATCCTTGTTGATGAAGTGAAGTCATTGCTCGGCGAGGGCGCCGACAGTGAAGTCGTCAAAACGCAAACTGCGTATGTGTGGTCCGTTGGTCACGGTTTGGCAACACTGCTCCTTGATGGCCCCCTCGAAATCAAACTCGAGGGTATTGATGACATGAATGCGTTTATCCATCAGGTGTCACGAACCGCAGTTGCCTCAATCCGTGCTTAATTCCACCCATAAACCATGCAGATTTATCCGCTGAATGTGACATTCAACATCTTGTCATCGATACAGAACGCCAATGTTGGCATCACCAAACCAAGCGTGCGAGGCTCAACGTATGCAGTTTGACATCGCAATAATCGGAGGTGGACCCGGAGGTTCATCGGCCGCAATTTCAGCTGCACGGGCCGGACTGCGCGTGGTCTTGTTTGAAAAAGCTTCATACGGTCGCGACAAAGTATGCGGCGATGGCTTAACACCCCGAGCGATTGGCGCGCTCAATGATTTAAACATTGATCATTCGGCTGCTCATCGTATTGACGGCCTGCGCATGATAGCTGGCAAGAAGCAACGCGAACTTTTATGGCCGGCAACTGATCGCTTCCCACATCATGGTGCAGTATGGCCTCGACAGAAGTTTGATAATTATCTGCTTGACGTCGCGATTGAGTCTGGTGCCGATGTTCGTTTCAATTCCGAAGCGTTGCCCGTCATTGAAGACGGTGTTGTTGTTGGCGTTGAAGTCAACGGCGAAGTCTTGCGCTCGTCACTAGTGGTCCTAGCCACTGGTGCTCAAGGTGCAGCCGCAAAAATGCTCGGTGCGGTTCGCGATCCCGACGAAACCTTCGGATTAGCCATTCGTGCCTATGCGCCAACTCCTCGTCATGCCGAACGTCATCTTGAAGCATGTTTGAGTTTGCGCGATGAACACGGAACTCCGGTTCCGGGATATGGCTGGATGTTCCCGGCTGGCGACGGCACCGTCAATATTGGTGTTGGTGCTTTGAGCACCATGAAGGGTTTCAAGAAACTCAATCTCAATACCTTGCTTGATCAGTACGCATCAATCGTTCGCGAACCTTGGTCGTTGGGTGATTATGTTGAGAAGCCGCGTGCTTGGCGGCTACCGATGAGTTGTGTACGCCGTCACGGGCCAGGTTGGGTTGCAATTGGTGACGCCGCCGGGTTTGTGAACCCGATGAACGGCGAAGGTATTGACTACGCTCTCGAGTCGGGTGCACTCGCAGTGAAGTGTTTCATCGATAACCCTGCGACGGCACCAAGTTCATACGACACACAGGTCGGTGAACGTTTTGATGCGTTCTTACGCACTGGGCGACGATTCAGTTTCATCATCGGTCATCCATGGTTATTGCGCCCAGGTTTACGCCTCTCTGTCGGAACTCAAGCTGCCGCCGACATCACGCTTGCCGTCATGGGAAATTTGATCGACTCAACAACACCTGGTGCTGCCGGCAAAGTGATGCGACTTGCCGACAACGCGTTGCGAATAGCCGACCCACTGCTTCGACGCACTCGAGCCAAAGCTTAGACCCACCCAACATTGAGGTGAAGCGAGATAGCGTTTCCTCCCGTGGACAATGTATTGAGACATACCTACACAGGCGAGTTCGCTGTTGAAGCAAGTGGTCTCACCAAACATTACGGAGACGTCATTGCGCTCGAAGGCCTTGATCTTTCGGTGCCAACTGGCACGGTGCTCGGTCTACTTGGTCCGAATGGTGCTGGCAAGACCACAGCTGTTTCGATTCTCACCACGCTCATCGCGCCCGATGGCGGCACAGCACGAGTTGCAGGCGTTGATGTCATCAAAGAACCCCAACGGGTGCGTTCATTGATTGGTTTGTCCGGGCAATACGCCGCTGTTGATGAACATCTCACTGCAACAGAGAACCTTGAAATGATCGGATGTCTCTACGGCATGCGTCGTCCGGCCGCCCGCAAAAAAGCGAGCGAACTTATCGAGCGCTTTCGTTTGGGTGATTCTGCACATCGACCACTCAAAACATTCTCGGGAGGAATGAGAAGGCGTATTGACTTAGCGGGAGCACTGCTCGCCGATCCCCCAGTTCTTTTCCTTGATGAACCAACGACCGGATTAGATCCACGAAGTCGCGGTGAATTGTGGGATGTCATTCGTGAACGCGTTGAAGCAGGCACCACCGTGGTTCTGACAACGCAATATCTTGAAGAAGCCGATCAGTTAGCTCACGACATCGTGGTGATTGACCATGGTCGCGCGATCGCACGTGGCACCTCACAAGAATTAAAACGACGCATCGGTGGTGAGCATCTCGATATTCACCTCGCGCTACTTACAGATATTTCTCGTGTTGAAGCAATTGTCCGACCTTTCGCAATTGGGGCAATTCGTACCGACGATCAAGAAGTTCTCGTTTCGATTCCCGTTTCAAAGGGTATTGAGGCTCTTGGTTCGGTTATGGCAGAACTCACGACCCAAAACATTGAGATCGTTGACATTGGTTTGCGACGACCCACGCTCGATGACGTATTCATGGAACTCACCGGACACAAGACTCAGGAGGAGCAGTCATGATCAGCATGATTCGCGATGCCACCACAATCGCCCGACGAAACGTCATTCGCATCAGCCGCGTGCCTGAAGTGATGGTGTTCGTCGTCATCCAGCCGCTGATGTTCGTGTTGCTCTTCGCCTATGTGTTCGGAGGGTCAATCGATATTCCGGGCGGCAGTTATCGCGAGTTCCTCATCGCTGGAATTTTTGCTCAAACCGTCGTGTTCGGCGCAACCTTCACTGCATCAGGGTTAGCCGAAGACGTACAAAAAGGTTTGATCAACCGATTCCGATCATTACCAATGTCGCGTTCGGCCGTTGTTGCTGGTCGCACCGCCAGCGATGTGGTCTACAACTTGTTGTCAATCATCATCATGTCGTTGGCTGGGTTTGCAGTGGGCTGGCGCATCCGCGGTTCAATTCTTGATGCTGTTGTTGCCTACTTGTTGCTGCTCTTCTTCTCGTACTCATTTTCGTGGGTGATGGCGTGTCTTGGGTTGTTGGTTCCTGCACCTGAAGTCGTCAATAACGCAACATTCATCGTGCTCTTCCCACTTACCTTTATCGCCAACACGTTCGTACCGTCTGACAGTTTGCCCGGCGTCTTGAAACCCATCGCTGAATGGAATCCAGTGTCGACATTGACGCATGCAGTTCGTGTTCGATTCGGAAACTTGCCAGCCGAAACTCCCGAGCCAACTTCGTGGCCGCTACAGAATGCGATGTTGTATTCGCTCGGTTGGGCGATTCTCTTGATCGTTATCTTCGCCCCGATCGCAACACGGTTGTATCAGCGCACCGGCAAACGCTAAGAATCACAGGTTATGTGATTCACAGCCCCGAGATCACTCGGGCAACCAACTGTGGCTCTGCCGTGAATCTTGATTTCATAATGGTCAAAGAACAGGCATGAGTGGTCATTGTTATGTTTTCTCTCAGCGCATGTTGGATGAGACCACAAGTATGAGGTCATGGTCTCACGTCTCCTCTGCCCCGTCGCCTTTAGCAGCGAGAGGAACGCTCCAAAGAAAAGACTTGTTGGAAGATGCGCAGTCGTTTTCGCTGTCATTGTGGGAACGGTGATTGTGAGTTCGAGTGCATCTCCCCGTTTAGCCACAGCGTTGGAAAGTGGTGGTCTGGTATTCGGGCCTTTCCAAGGGTCACCTACAACCTTGGAAGTGACCGGTTGTGCCGAAACCTGCCCGAACCCGGTCGTCATTCCGAGCGTTGTCGACGGCCAGTCCGTGGTCGGGATCGGCTCGAGTGCCTTTTGGTACGCCCGAATCGCCGCTGAAGTACAGATTCCTGCATCAGTGACAGCTATCGCTGGCTATGCATTTGGTGGATCAACCGCTACTTCATTTTCAGTTGACCCATTGTCAGGTCATTTTAAAAGTGTGGGCGGAACACTCATGACCAAAGATGGCACCGAAATTGTCGCCTATCCAGGTGGTGCCGCTGCAACTTCGGTGACGGTTCCCACTGGCGTAACAAAACTTCGCATGGGATCTTTCTACCAAGGTCCAATCACATCCGTATCGCTGCCATCAACACTTGAAGTCATCGAACAGCAAGTCTTTTACCTCCCCGGTCTATCAACACTCGAAATTCCGATCGCAGTGTCAGTCATTGGTGAGGATGCATTCGGTCCATCGATGACGGCAATTAGTGTTGCTGCTGGCAACACAAACTTCAGTGCGGTAGACGGGGTCTTATTCAAAGGCAACCAACTGTTTGCGTATCCGGAAGCTAAAACAGCGACCTCGTATCAAATTCCTACGGGGACTACCTCGATTGCGAATAACGTATTTGATGGGAATACCGCCCTTGCCTCAATATCGCTACCCATCTCATTGACGAGTTTTAACTCCAATCCGTTCAGAGGCTTGCCTGGTCTTGAATCGGTCACTGTTGAAGCAAACCACCCAACCTTCAATACAATTGAGGGAGTTTTATTCAGAGGAAGTTCTCTCATTGCCTACCCGCCAGCAAAAACGGTTGCAACATATTCAGTTCCTGCGGGAACAACCAATATTGGGGAGTCCGCGTTCCAATCGGTAACGACACTCACGACAGTCACTTTGCCCGACTCGATCACCGTCATCGGATCAAACGCTTTCTCCTATAACCAAAATCTGACAACCGTCAACTTGCCGTCGGGACTCACGAGCCTCGGCGATTATGCTCTGTTCTATACGAAAATCACAGACGTTGTGGTGCCTCACACCGTAAACAACTGGGGTTATCAACCTTTCGGATACAACCAAAATGCCGTTGGCGATTTTGACATTTACTTCGAGGGAGACGCTCCGCCCGAAGGCTTCGATATAGGTCTGCCCACTGGAACAATCGTTAATCGCATTGAAGGCACCAATGGCTGGCCTGCATTATCCGACACATACCTTGGTAACGCCCAAGTGGCATGGAATCCAGCAATCACCACACCCCGTGCACCATCCGTATCAGCGTTGATTCAAAGCGTTCGCGTCACTGCGAATCGCGGAAGTGGCGGACTCCCCACGTCATACCTAGTGACTGCTTCACCGGGTGATGCAACTTGCACGATTGTGCATCCAGAAACTTCGTGTGTTGTTACTGGCTTGACAACTGGAACTGCTTATACATTCACGACGACTGCAACAAAAGCGTCAACCACTACGGCATCGTCACCAGCATCAACAGTAGTCAGACCTGTCACAGCCCAGACCATCTCGTTTACTGGCCCAGTTGATCGCGAGTTCTCATCGACACCGTTCGTGGTGACTGCTACGTCCGATTCAAACCTCTCTGTGGTACTGACATCGACAACTCAAGATGTTTGCACCGTGTCGGGGCTTGAGGTCACAATGCTGACAGTAGGCACCTGCACGTTGGCTGCGAACGTGGCCGGAAACTCTTTGTACGCAGAGGCAACTGAAGTCTTGCGCTCATTCACAATCTCAGAACCACCGACAACGACAACCCCAGTTACCGAAAACACTGAGGCGCCGACAGAAAGTTCTACACCAAGCGCAACCCCTCCGACCACGGTTGCGCCACCACCTGAATCAGTCGTCGTTGGTTTGCCACGGGCCGAGACACCACTCGTTCCTGACAATTCATTGTCGACTGGTGGTGAAGTGACGGTGACATTTGGTGGCTTTACGCCATTCGAGTATGTGCAGTTGATCATTGCCTCAACGCCGCAAGTGATCGGTTCTGGTTACGCCAACGCTCAAGGTTTCGTGACTATCAGTGGAAATCTGCCGACCACTTTGCGATCTGGTAATCACACGTTGGCGGTGTACGCACCCGTGAGCGGAGTCGGATTCTCGCAACCGATCACGGTGTCTCAGCCCAGGCTTCCGGCGACTGGCTCGAATGACCAGGACCGTCTGCTGGTGGTGGCGTTGATGTTGCTCATCGGCGGCTTGTTGATGCGGCGACGAGGATTATTCAAGTCAGTCTGACTCAGTCACTCCTTGAGAATCTCAGGGATGACTGCTCAAAATAAGCAGTGTCTTAGCCGACGAGCCGAGAGACATGGATAGATCGCTCAGACAAAACGCGTACTACGACTTGCGGATGACGCCGTCTCGTACGGCGGCTGCCGCAACTGCGGGCGCAACACGCTCAACAATGGTCCGGTTGAACACTGATGGCACCACGAAATCTGGCGACAACTCGGCATCAGACACCGACTCGGCAATGGCAATCGCCGCCGCCAATTTCATACCTTCAGTGATGTCCGTTGCGTTTGCATCAAGTGCGCCACGGAAGATACCGGGGAATGCCAGCACGTTGTTGATCTGATTTGGATAGTCGCTGCGACCCGTTGCCATAACTGAAGCAAGGCCATCGACCTGCTCGGGACGAATTTCTGGGTTCGGGTTAGCCATGGCAAACACAATGGGGTTCTTTGCCATCGAGCGCACGTCGGCAGCAGTAATGAGATCGGGTCCACTGACTCCGACGAACACGTCTGCACCTTTCATGACGTCACTGATGGTTCCCATCTTGCGTGACGAATTCGTGTTGGCCGCAAACCATTCTTTTGCCGAGTTCATTTCACCTCGACCGGTGTAAATGGCGCCCACGCGATCGCAACCAATGACATCACCGATACCAGCATTGAGAAGAATCTTGCCGATAGCAACACCAGCAGCTCCAACTCCGGCGATGACAACCGTGAGGTCTTCCATCTTCTTGCCAGTGATCTTCAATGAGTTCCACAAAGCCGCCAAGGTGACAACTGCCGTGCCGTGCTGATCGTCGTGGAACACAGG
>SXGQ01398439.1_pt1 | contig 27023 bp, 27 predicted proteins | sample 3178371 | NCBI WGS metagenome assembly SXGQ01 (sample SAMN11356859, study PRJNA531348) | freshwater metagenome | isolation source: freshwater sample F1-20 | place: China: Fuxian Lake, Yuxi | collected 2017-12-25 | reverse complement strand
TAATGGTACGACGTGGAAAGCGTTCAGCCCTGCTGACACGTCAACTCCGTTGGAGATCACCAAGCGCTCAGATAGCACTGCTTCTCTGGTTAAGGGCACCACGTATCAAGTCAAGATTCGTGCCGTGAACTCTGCTGGTAGCGGAGCAGCGAGCGCAGCAAAGTCTGACAAACCGTTCACCGTTGCTGGTGCGCCGACGATTGGTACCGTGACTGCTAGTAGAGGCCAGTTGACTGTGGCTTTTACGGCTCCGTCGTCTAATGGTGGTGCGTCAATCACGAACTATGAGTACTCGACGAATAATGGTACGACGTGGAAAGCGTTCAGCCCTGCTGACACGTCAACTCCGTTGGTGATCACCAAGCGCTCAGATAGCACTGCTTCTCTGGTTAACGGCACCACGTATCAAGTCAAGATTCGTGCCGTGAACTCTGCTGGTAAGGGAGCAGCGAGCGCAGTAAAGAGCATTAAAGCTAAGTGAGTTAACGAATTCTCATAGTTGAACCAGTTATCGATGGGCTGGGTGTCGAGTGAAAGCTTGATGCCCAGCCCATTTTGGTTCTGATGATCAACGCGGGTAACGAGTAGCGTTCACTGGCGTGAGGGAACTACGTATCGGTGTCATTGGTACGGGGATGATGGGTTGCGAGCATATTCGCAATGTTCTGGCTTTAGATGGCGCTCGGATCACCGCCGTCAGTGACCCTTACGAGACGTCGTTGGTGTGGGCTCAAAAGAATCTCGGTGAGAGTGCTTGCGATGTGGGCATATTTGGCGATCATCGCGATCTGCTCGCCTCAGGTCTGATTGATGCAGTGATTGTGGCTTCACCTAATTTCACCCACGTTGATGTCCTGCGTGATGTACTGGCGACTGAGATTCCCGTCTTAGTCGAGAAACCCATGTGCACGTCCATTAGGGACTGTCAGGACATCGTTGTGGCGGCAGAGAATCGCTCGGCGATCACATGGGTTGGTCTTGAATATCGTTACATGGCTCCCATAGCGAAACTTTTAGAGGTGATTCGTTCCGGAGAACTTGGTGAGTTGAAAATGCTTGCAATTCGCGAACACCGATTCCCGTTTTTAGTCAAGGTTGATAACTGGAATCGTTTCTCTCGCAATACGGGTGGGACTCTCGTTGAGAAGTGCTGTCATTTTTTTGATCTGATGAATCTGGCAATTGGAGCCCGACCCTTGCGGGTGTATGCCAGTGGGGGACAAGATGTCAATCATCTTGACGAGATCTACGAAAATCAACGTGCGGATATTCTTGACAATGCTTTTGTGATTGTTGATTACGCCAACGGGGTGCGCGCCAGTTTGGATTTATGTATGTTCGCCGAGGCGGGGCGCAATGAACAAGAGATCGTCGCTGTGGGCTCGCTGGGCAAGGCTGAGACAGCGCTACCGGGAGATGGACAGGTTTATGTCGGTCATCGCTCAGATCGAGTTGTCACACCGCATCTGGCCACCATGGATGCAAGTGTCGCTCATGCTGGGTTCCACTTTGGAGCCAGTTTCATTGAAGTAGCGAAGTTTTGTGAAGCCGTACGTGATGGGCGGCCACCCGAGGTTGGCGTGCGTGACGGATTATGGTCGGTGGTCATTGGGGCGGCGGCCCATCGCTCAATTGACGAACAGCGATCAGTCCTGATCAGCGAATACAACCTTGATCGAAATGATTAGCTTTCGCTGATTCTGATCGATTCAATCTTGATTTCTTGAAGCGGTGGTGTGCCGTTGGCACCCGGGTCAGGGTTACCAGCAGCATCAAGAGCCACGACCGTCGTGTCGAGACCGTCGGTGACTTGGCCGAATAAGGTGTAATCGGGAGCCAACCCCACACCCTGAGAGCCAGTGATCACGAAGAATTGGCTGCCGTTGGAGTTGGGTCCCGAGTTAGCCATTGCTAAAGAGCCAATTTTGTACTCACCGGCAGATGGCAATTCGTCAGCGAACGTGTATCCAGGTCCACCCGAACCAGTTGCCGTCGGGTCTCCGCACTGAACCATGAAACCGGGAATCGCGCGATGGCAAATGGTGCCATCAAAGTACTGATGGCGTGCCAAGTTGACAAAGTTATTGACGGTGCCAGGGGCTTTCACGGGGTCAAGAATCGCGGTGTACTCACCCATATTGGTGACCACCGTTGCTGTGTAAGTTTTGCTTGGATCGATGCACAGTGCGAATGCGTCGGCGAACTCTTGAGTCTGAGTCGTGGCACCCTCAAGCGGGGCGCACTCAGTTGTCCCATAGGCAAATTCGCCGGGAGCCGTTGTCTCGCCAGGTGTGGTGTCAACTGGTGTTGAGGTGTCGCTGGGAGTTGTGGTATCTACTGCCTCAGGTGTTGCTGGAGCAGACTCGTCGTCTTTAGTGGAAAAAGCAATGGCGAAGAACCCTGCTACAAGCACGGCCACAACAAGCACGATGCGCACCGTTTTTTTGGTCATTTTCTTGCGTTTGACAGCCCGCATTTCGGCCTCGCGGCCCATATGACGATTCATCTTTTTACGCTCACGTTTTGCTGTTCCCACGACTATGAAGGTTAGCGGGATCTATCTCAATCGCCTAGCCCGCTGCCACGCGGTAAAACAACACTGTCTGAGGGCGACGGACGGGTAACCTCAATGAGTTGTGGCGCTCATTGTTCAAAAATACGGAGGCACGTCGGTCGCTGACCCGGATCGTATTCGGGCTGTAGCCGAACATGTGGCGTTCACCAAGCGCCATGGAAATGATGTCGTGGTAGTTGTCTCAGCGATGGGCAAGTCCACAGACAATCTCATCAAACTGGCTAATGATGTCTCAGGGGTTCAGCCTTCACGTGAACTCGACATGCTGTTGAGCACTGGTGAGCGGATCTCGATGACTCTGATGTGTATGGCACTTGCTGGAGTCGGCATTGACGCCATTAGTTTCACGGGCAGTCAGGTGGGAATCATCACGGACACTGTGCACACCAAGGCAAAAATTTTGGAGATTAAAGGCGATCGCGTGCGCGAAGCTTTGGCACAAGGCAAGGTCTGTGTCGTGGCTGGTTTTCAAGGCGTGAGCACTGAAAAAGAAATCACCACGCTGGGTCGTGGTGGTTCAGACACCACCGCAGTGGCCTTGGCTGCCGCCTTAGGTGCCGACAGTTGCGAGATCTATACCGATGTCACGGGTGTCTTTAGCGCGGACCCGCGCATCGTTCCGCAAGCGCGCAAATTACAGTCAATCAACTTTGAAGAAATGCTGGAAATGGCTGGGGCAGGGAGCAAAGTTTTGGCTCTGCGATCAGTTGAGTTTGCCCGTAACCACAATGTCCCGATCCAAGTTCGTTCCAGTTTCACATGGGAGCCTGGAACATGGATCACGAGTCAGGAGCCCTCGATGGAAGATCCCATCATCTCGAGCGTCGTCACAGATGTCAGTGAAGCCAAGGTCACGGTTCGCAAGGTCCCCGACCGACCCGGTATTTCGGCATCGTTATTCGAACCATTAGCGCAAGCCAATGTCAACGTGGACATGATTGTGCAAAACACATCTACCGATGGGACGACCGACATCAGTTTCACTGTACCCAAGGCAGATATGAGGTGGCAATTGGGATTGTTGAGTCAGTGGCTAAACAGATCGGTGCCGCCGGCATTGCTCAAGATGATGCCATCGCCAAAATTTCACTCGTTGGTGCTGGGATGAAGACGAGTCCGGGTATCGCTGCCAAGATGTTTCGTGTTCTCGCCGACAGTGATGTGAACATTGAGATGATTTCTACTTCCACGATTCGTATTTCCGTTGTTGTGGTTACCGCCGATCTCGAAAAGGCCGCTCGCTCACTGCATACGGCTTTCGGGCTTGATAGTGGGCAGTCGTACAGCGCGCCACTACCTGAACGCAAATAAGTTTTCGGCTTTGCATCGTGACAAGACGGCCAATTAATCGTCAGGTGGTGGCCTTACGCCGTTATCATTGAGATGTATGCGTATTGGAGTCGTAGGAGCAACCGGTCAGGTCGGAAGTGTGATGCGTTCGCTATTGGCGGAGCGGAAATTCCCGATTGATGACATTCGTTTTTTTGCATCGGCACGTTCGGCAGGAAGTACCTTGCCATGGGCTGGTGGAGAGATCACGGTTGAGGATGCATCCACTGCTGATCCAACTGGATTAGACATCGCTCTTTTTTCATCGGGTGCTACATCTTCACGTGAACTTGCACCGCGTTTTGCTGCTGCTCGGGTGACTGTTATTGATAACTCATCGGCGTGGCGGATGGATCCACAGGTGCCTTTAGTGGTCAGCGAAGTGAATCCGCAGGAAATTCACAACGCACCGAAGAGGATTATTGCGAATCCCAATTGCACGACGATGGCGGCCATGCCAGTGCTGAAAGTTCTGCACGATGAAGCTGGTCTCAATCGACTCATTGTGAGTACGTATCAAGCGGTGTCGGGTGGTGGACTCGCTGGAGTGGATGAACTTGATAAGCAAGCGCGCGAGGTTGTGGCGATGGCACGCGACCTGACCTACGACGGCGAAGCCGTGAGATATCCAGTGCCGACTAAGTTCTCTGCTCCGATTGCTTTCAATGTCTTGCCCTTTGCAGGCAAGTACACCGACGATGATTCTTTTGAGACTGATGAAGAACAAAAGTTGCGTCATGAAAGTCGCAAGATTTTGGCAATACCAAACTTGCGAGTGTCGGGGACGTGCGTGCGCGTGCCGGTGTATACAGGTCATTCATTAAGTATCAACGCCGAGTTTGATCGGCCGATTTCTGTGCAGCGGGCAACTGAGTTGTTGTCTTCGGCTCCTGGAGTTGTGTTGATGGATGTGCCGACTCCGCTTGTTGCTGCGGGTAAGGATCCAAGTTTCGTGGGACGGATTCGTCAGGATCTATCTCGTGAGGATGGTCGCGGTTTGGTGTTCTTTGTCAGCAATGACAACTTGCGTAAGGGTGCAGCGCTCAACGCTGTTCAGATCGCCGAACTGTTCCTGTAGAAATGAGTCAGCAGGTACAGGGGAGTGCCGAACACGTGGGGCATCCGTTGGCGTAGCGCGCAACACACTTGTCAAGGTTGACGCCCATCTGATTAGCCAACGTCGCAATCCACGCCAAGACATCGCCGAACTCATGCTCTTGTTGCGCCAAATTTCCCTTGCGCACTGCTTGGGCTAACTCGCCCACTTCTTCGGCCAACCAGGCAACGGTTGACGGCACACCGCGGGCTCGATCGCGTTCGCCGTATGTCCGTTCAATGATGTCTTGAAGTTGAGAGATGTTCACACCTTCACCGTAGAGCGAAATGAGCCAGTCAACGACACATCCCGCCGGCGAAGCAGGAAGTTCTTCGTCGGGGTGAGAGGATTTGAACCTCCGGCCTCCACGTCCCGAACGTGGCGCGCTAGCCAAGCTGCGCTACACCCCGCGGTGTAGATCGTGAGGCTATCCCGCAGTTGCGGGCTCAGCCTCGGGTACTTCGGTGTTCTCAGACATTGGCTCGTCCACAGTCGGCAATCCTTCGGCGAAACAACCACCGCCAGCGATGGCCTTGCTGGCCCGTCGCAAACGCAAAGGATCAAGCGGTTTAATTAACCAGCCATCAGCTCCACTGCGACGCGCCATGTGAATATCAGCAGCGCGATCGAGCAACATCAAAATCGGAACATGAGGCAAGGTGCCGCCGCTCTCATCGAGGCGTAGATCCATAGTCACTGCCACGCCACCCATGGTGCCGCTCTGTAGATCGAGAATGACCAAGTCGGGAGTACGGGCCTTGACGACACCCACGACAGACCGACCGTCGCGACAATGGGTGAAGGTTGTTTCAGGTCCGCCGAGGGCAGCGACGACATCGTCGACCAACCAGTCAGCATCAGTAGCCAGGATCACATGCACGATTGAAACGCTACCTCGTGGTCGTGGTCGCCACGAGATCGCGTCCCAGTTCGGCTATCGCCTCGAGGTCATGGACATCCTCGGCGCGTTGGTATAGGCGCACAACGACGGCCCCCAAGGAGCGTTCGAGAAGGGGTTTGAGGGCATTTTCTTGAGCTTCGGCGAGGCTACGCAGGTGTGCCAGGTTGCGATGCAGAACCGCCACCGCAGAGTCACCGGTTTTGTCGGCCTTTCGGGCTGCGGTCAGAGAAGCGGCTGAGGATCCTTTGCCGAATGGGGGCTGCAAACGATTGAGAATGACTCCTGTGATATTGATATTCGCCTCGGCCAACTGCTCGGTGAAATAGATCGCCTCCACAATGGTGTCGTTATGAGCACAAGCCACGACGATGTATGTACTACTTGAGGATTTCAGTAATTCTTGGACGGCGACACAACGCTGGCGAAAGCCCTCTTCAATTCCGTCAAAGGCCTGAAAGAAATTGACTGCGTCAGCGAGGACATCGGCGCCAATGACTCGACCGATTGTTTTTAAGATCGGTTGGGCAGCAAAGTTCAACAATCGCAATCCACCGCGCGCTGGCATAACAAGCCAGCGATACACACGGTGATCAAGAAAGTTCATCAACTTTTGCGGGGCATCCAAAAAATCAAGGGCCTCACGTGAAGGTGGCGTGTCAACGACCACAAGATCGAAACGTTCATCGTGAGACAATTCATACAACTTTTCGGCTGCCATATATTCCTGGCTCCCCGATAGGCGACTAGCGATATTGCTGTAAAAAGGATTTTTCAGAATTGCCTGCTGTTGCTCAAGATCGCGTGACTCGCGACGAATCACATCGTCAAAAGTAGTTCGAGCGTCCAACATCATTGCCCACAGTTCGCCCGAGCATGCAAGATCAACGCGACTTGGGTCGTTGCTTAAACCGTCGAGACCAAGAGCATCGGCCAAACGCTTAGCCGGATCAATAGTGATCAACACAACGCGCCGACCAGTATGCGCAGCCTGAACAGCAAGGGCAGCAGCAGTGGTTGTTTTGCCAACGCCACCCGAACCACAGCAGACGACGATTCGTGAGGTGGTGATGATGTCACCGAAACTTTGAATCTTCTTTGGACTCATGCTGGTTCACCGACGGCTTTTCGCATGATGTCGGCCAAGGCCACCACATCGTGTGCCTGAAGCGACGCAGTGGCGATGTGGGGAAGTGCAAAAGAACCAACATCCATGCGTTCGTGGACTCTGTCAATTGCCTGGAGGTGCATATCAGAGCGTGTGGCGCGGTATCTCATTGCATCACCAAGAACTCCATCGGGTATTTTGCCACTTGCCACCAGCGAAGAAACTTCAGAAGCGATATCAACTCCATTGACGATCACGGGTGCGAAAGCCACGCCCACTGATTGCGTAAGTTTTTCAGTGGTCTCAATGAGTTCATTGACAGGCGTGGTTTCTGGAGTTGTCACCATCACGACACGACATTTCTTCGGATCCTGTAACATTGAGCGAACTTCGATGGCTTGGGAACGCAGTGGTCCACCAGAAATTGTTTGCGCCATGGCCGCAGGAGCCTGTAAAAATGAGATGGCGTGACCGGCGGCTGGACCATCCACAATGATGAGGTCGTGATCGCCATCGGGTCCGGTGAGACCGACCAGATGTTTAAGTTTGCCTAAAACCAAAAGGTCATCAATTCCAGGAGCAGCACTAGCCACGACTCCGACGACGCCACTTGACACCAAGCGTTTCGCCAATAGAGCAAGACCTTGAGTTGCTAGGTAATCCTGTAGAGCCTCGCCAGCGGTGACAGTGCGCATCTGGATCGAGCCAGTTTTTGTGGCGCCCAGGTGAGTGTGGATCATGGTCCCGTCGTAGTCCGCCCCATCTGAGGGGGACCCACCCAGCAATTCGGCCAACCCTGGGCGAGAGTCAAGGGTCACAACGAGTACCCGAAGACCGGCGTCGGCTGAGGCTCGCGCTATCACAGCAGTTACGGTTGTCTTGCCGACACCACCCTTGCCGGCCACCACGAGCAGTCGCGACATGGTGAACAGGTGATCTATTTTCTTATTTATCGGAGGCACTCGTGCGCAGACTAGCCATCGTCTTCATTGCAGTCGGCTTCGTGCTCGGTTTTGTTGATGTGGCACATGCTTCATCGGGCAGTGAACCACCCCAAGAGCCAGCAGTTTTGATGAGCACTAACCCCACGGCACAAAGTCTTGCACCTGTTGATGTCTTCCAGGTTTCCGGGCTCATCGACAACATCGTCGTTGACGCTATTGAGCGGGCTATCACCGACGCTGAGAGCAATGGGGCCCAGGCTTTGGTTCTGCAGATTAACTCCAAGGCGTCCCTAGTGGGTCGTGACAAAATGCGTGATTTGTATCTGCGTATTGAGAATGCAAGCGTGCCGATAGCAATTTGGGTTGGTCCGTCTGGCTCAAAAGCAACTGGTTTAGGTGTGCAACTTTTGTCGGCGGCTGATGTGACGGGGATGGCCCCTGGAACCAAGATCGGAAAATCAGGTACGGCATTGGTTGACGGAGTGGAGTTTGGTGAGGCCACCGAAATTTTGCGGACCCAAACTTTGGGATTCCAAGACGCCCGCCGCGCAGGAGCACTCAAACTCGAGATCAGCGATGAAGGTGCACCAACCATTCGCAATATGGTCTACGCGCTTGACGGTTTGCAAATTGATGGAGTCGTGCTCGACACGGCCATTGAAACTTTGAATGACGATGGCACAGTATCCAACGACATCACCACTGTGCGTTTTCACAAACTTGGTCTGTGGGCGCAGCTGCTGCACACTTCGGCAAGTCCTCCAGTTGCCTACCTCTTTTTATTGATCGGCCTGGCACTTTTGATTTTTGAATTTTTCACCGCTGGTATCGGTGTTGCGGGAGTCGTTGGAGCGGTTCTTCTTTTGCTCTCGTTCTACGGTCTTGGAGAATTGCCAGAACAGAATTGGGCACTGGCCTTGATTTTCTTTTCAATGTTTGCCTTTGCAATTGATGTTCAGGTGGGAGTCCCACGTCTTTGGACGGGAGTTGGGATTGCAACTTTTTCTCTAGCTTCGTGGTTTTTGTTCCCCGTCATCGATCAGCACTCATTGCGTGTTTCTTGGCTGAGTTTGCTTGTTGGCATTGGAGGTATCGCTCTCACCTTCATTTCGGGTATGCCGAGTATGACGCGAACTCGTTTTGCCACACCGACAATTGGTCGTGAACGTTTGATCGGTGAGATCGGCAAAGCCATCTCAGATATCAGTCCCGATGGGGCAGTACAGATCGGTGCAGCTCGTTGGAAAGCCCGCACAAATCGCGCTACACCAGTCAAGGCTGGCGAGATGGCGCGCGTGGTGGCCATTGATGGCATTGTTTTGCAAGTCGAACCGGAGGCTGGTGGCGCGCGCGATTATCGTCAACGTGGTCCGAAGAAGGACGAAGTTCTCGAAGAGAAATAGTCGAGGTAGCGCGGTGACTCTTTTTGAAGCAGATTTCACGGAGCCACGTCAGATACTTCCTCGTGACGGGGAGGCTGTGTATTTCCAGACCGTCTTTAGTCATGAACAAACTGCGCGATATCTAAGGACGCTTACTGATGAAACACCGTGGGAGGCGCGCAATATTATTTTGTTTGGCAAAGAAATTCCTCAACCACGACTCGCTTGCTGGTACGGCGACTTGGGGTATTCCTACTCTGGCATCACCCTCGAGCCGCGACAGATGACGCCGACACTTGTGGAAATTCAACAGCAATGTGAGTCGTTAGCAAACGCAAAGTTCAACTCGGTTTTGGTCAATCTCTATCGTCACGGACAGGACTCCATGGGTCTACACGCCGATGATGAACGTGAACTTGGAGTTGAGCCAGTGATCGCTTCAGTGAGTATTGGTGGTGAACGCAATTTTCGCTTGCGTCATCGTGAATCTAAAGAACTAGTTCAGATCACCCTCGGCTCTGGTTCACTACTGGTGATGAGTGGCCTATCACAACAATGTTGGATGCATGATGTACCCAAGACAAAGCGACACGTTGAGCCACGAATTAATTTGACCTTCAGGTTGATTCATAATATTTAGAGTTACGGATATTTAGAGTTTCGGCCCAGCGATACGCAGATCACCGCGGCGTCGTGTCATGCCTCGAGCATCAAGTTCGCTGGCCAGGGGAACGGCATGCTTGCGGGTGACACCGAGCGCCTCACGAAACTGGGACATCGTAAAACCTTCAGCGCTAACGGCGAGCAATTGTCGCGCTGTTTGTTGTGCTGTCTCTAATGCGGTGACGTGAAACCATTCCCCTTCGCGTTCGAACAACAAACCAGCCTTGGCGAGGCGTCGAAGTTCTGGTGGAGAAATATCAGTGGGCGGGTTCGGGGCACAGGCTTCGCGGGCTAATCGTTCAATGATTGGATGTTCAAGTAACGCATCATGGACTCCCGCGATGCGTACACGTCCATCGGTGATGGAGAGGGTCGTCAGAGTCGATATGACAGCCCTGTGCTGTTCGGTGAATGACGCTAGGTCAACTCCGTTCGGGTCTTTTGTCGCCATGACAAATTCAATGTGAGCGATTGTTTTGGCAAGTTCCTGTGGTGAGACGATCCAATGAGTGAACATGGGTTCAACGTTGATTCCCGTCAGCAGTCGCAGGTCGGCACTTGTGACCCATCCGCGTTCATTGATGACCCGTTGGACATCGCGATTCGGAGTGGCGCGAGAGGCGGGGAGTTTGGGATTGATATCAAGAATTTCTCCACCGCCCACAGTTTCTGAGCGCCCACTTTCGCGCAAGACATAGCGATCACCAGGAAGTAACGGAATAGGGCGTGATAAATGAATGCGAATCAGCCCCTGCTCACCTGGAGAAATTGACTCGGGGCCGAGGACGCGCACTCGTGCAGGAATCTCATCTGAGCCGATGTGTACCGTGAAAGCACCGCGGCGCGAGACGACATGTTTGAGCGACTTTAAAACACTCAGCGAAGCATCGACTCTTGGGCTACAGAACCATTGACCTTCTTGGATGACGACATCCCCACGCGCTAATTGCCCGTGCTCAACCCCTACCAAATTGAGTGCAACTCGATGGCCGGGTTGCGCTTGGTCGATTACCTGACCGAGAGTTTGGATGGCGCGAATTCTCGCTTCGAGCATGAGTGGGGCGATGAGAATTGGGTCGCCAACTTTCAAGCAACCATCAGTCAAAGTTCCAGTGACGACCGTGCCACTGCCTTTGGCAGCGAACACACGGTCGATAAAAAGCCGTGGGCGACCATGATCGACAGATTCATCGCAACGCTCAGCCAGTTCTTCGAGGGCATGGATAAGTTGCGGGATTCCATCGCCTGTTGGAGCACTGATTCCGATAACGGGTGCATTGTCGAGAAAAGTTCCAGAGACATGGTCGGCAATATCGAGGCGGGCTAACTCGAGATCATCAGAGTCGCAGAGATCTATTTTCGTGAGGGCGATGAGACCTTGTGTCACGCCGACCATATGCAGAATGCGGAGATGCTCTTCGGTCTGTGGTTTCCAACCTTCACGGGCGTCAACAACTAAGAGACACCCATGAATACCTCGCACGCCCGCCAACATGTTGGAGATGAAGCGGACATGACCAGGAACATCAATAAATGACACGGTTTGGCCATTCGGTAGTTGTCGATGTGCGAAACCAAGATCAATTGTCAGTCCGCGCTCTTGTTCTTCAGCCCAACGATCTGGGTTGATGCCTGTCAGGGTGCGGATCAGAGTTGATTTGCCGTGGTCGACGTGGCCAGCAGTAGCGATGATACGCATCTCAAAAAATTTTCTTGAAAGCCTCAGCCACTAATACATCATCACTTGGATCAATAGTCCGCAAGTCAATGATCGTGGAGTTGTCTTTGACTCGCGCAATGATCGCTGGATTGCAATTTCGCAACATCATCAGATGATCGCCGTCGAGAGTGATGCCGACGGACTTTATGGCGATGCCAGGGGCACTGCCGGCACCTGGAAGTGAATCACAGTTGATGATCCGACCTCGTCCACACGATTGGATAATCGCTTCGGCACGTTTACCCAGTGCGTCAAGGCCGAGGCTGGCCATACGCCAAAAGGGGATCTCGCTCTGCGCTGTGCGTGCGAGGTAGGCCATCATGGTGGTGTGTAATGAAGCCAACACCAGTCCGCCTGGCCGCAGAGCGCGAGCCAAGGGATGTTCACTACAGGTCTTGATGAGATCGGCACGCCCGACGATGAAACCTGATTGTGGGCCACCCAACAATTTGTCCCCGCTAAATGTCACGAGGTCAGCCCCCGCCGCCAATGTTTGTTTCGCTGCGGGCTCACCGTTCAACCAAGCTGGTGGACCATCGCTCAGCCACGGACAGGCAGCATCTAACAAACCAGAACCAATATCAGACACGACTGGTACACCCAAGGTTGCTAGTTGATGGACGGGAGTCTCTTCGACAAATCCTTCGACACGGTAATTGGAAGGATGCACTTTAAGAATCAGGGCAACATCGTTACTCTTGCGCTCAATGGCTTTACGATAATCACCGAGACGAGTGCGATTAGTGGTTCCGACATCAACAAGACGGGCGCCTGATTGCTCCAGCACTTCGGGCACTCGAAAGCCACCACCAATTTCTACGCTCTCACCGCGACTAACAACAACATCACGATCATGCGCCAATGCAGCCAAGACAAGCATCACTGCGGCTGCATTGTTGTTGACCACAAGGGCGGCTTGAGCGTCACAGGCGCGCGCAATGAGTTGACCGATTCCGCTTTGCCGACTTCCGCGTTGTCCAGTGGAAAGATCAAACTCCAAATTTTGTGCTCGTGCAGTTTGTGTGTGGGCCACGGGAGAGCGGCCGAGATTCGTGTGGGCGATGACACCAGTGCCGTTGATGACTGGTGCCAATAGGCACTGGGCAATTCCGCGGGCAATATCCTCGGCACGTTCTGGATTTCCCTCGGCTATTGCCTGACGCGCGGCGTCAACTAGGAGCGGATGGGGTAGACCGACATGTTCAATTGATCGGGCCAGCGAATCGACGCTAGGTGGATGCTTACTCATCGTCTGTGACGCTACCTTTCGCAGACCCCAGTGGACTGAGTGGGCGATAAATCGTTGGCTAAGATTGCAGAGTGATTTTGTTCTTGCTCTTCATCGTCGGCCCATTATGCGAGTTGTACACAATTGTCAAAATGAGCGCCGCTATCGGCTTTTTCAACACTTTGGGAGTGATGATCGTTATCGGAGCCATCGGTAGTTGGCTCGTCAAGCGCGAGGGTATGCGGGTCTGGCAAAAGTTCAACGTCGCAGTTGGTCAAGGAAAAGTTCCGACAAAGGAAATCATTGACGGAGTTTTGATTTTGGGCGCTGGGGCTTTGTTGCTGACTCCTGGCTTTTTGTCGGACATCTTTGGCCTGTTGATGCTATTCCCACCCACGCGGGTGATCTTTCGCGGATTCCTTTTGCGTCGGGCTGGCAAGAAGGGTCGATTTGCATCTCAGATGTTCCACGAATCAAGCAATGGCCCTCGGGGTTCGGGAGATTTCATTGACGGTGATGCCACGGAAATTCAAGGTGAACTGGACTAATCGCCACATTCATCTTGCTGTGCTTCTTTGAGAAGAATTTTGCGAGCCTTAGTGATCACGCGCTCGCGTCGGTTGCGTACAGTACGCGGCGCAATATTGAGTACGGGCGCGATTTCAACTGAATTGAAATTCAAACTGATCGCCCGCAACATGTGAATCTCGCGTGGGAGTAAACCCGCCGAGGCGAGTTCATGAAGCAATATTTCAATACCTGCACTCTCACTCACAGGATCACTTTCCATATCGCCTTGTCGAAAGAGTCCAAACTCGAGGCCCAACATGGCGCTTGGGGGGCGATTATCTTCTGAGCGGTGCATCTTGAGGCGGGAATCACGTACGAAGGCTTGATACTCAATGTCCATCAACAGATTGGCGGCCACGCGATGTGGGCGCCGCTCAATCGGGAAACAGCGAATCGTCACCCAGGCTGCAGAAACAATGCTGTCAAAGGCCCCCACAAGACCAGTGGGAATGGTTGGCGATCGCCGTACTGCTGTAGCGATTAAACCGGGAAGAATTCGTTGAAACACGATTCTCGTGGCTAAGTCATCGGTCTGAGCAACAACCACAAGACGTGACAAGTAGTCATCAAAATGTTGATCATCTCCAGTTCTGTCAAAACCACAGCGTGTCAAAATTTCGTTGAGATGTGTTACCTCGGGGCCTTCAAGATTCCAGGCATTTGCCCGACGGATATTGTGTGTTTGACGAGCCATACGTTGCCATTCGGTGGCGAGTCGCGTGGCCATAGCCAAACGACCACTGCCAGCGCTATATGTGTGTGCTGTGTGGTGATGAGTCATGGTGGCTAGGAGACAATGTCTCCTTCACCGCTGACCTCACCTGCGGTTGTTGGGTAACCCGCAGTGAGAGTTGCGGTGAGAGCCAGGAGTCAGATCGCTGACATGGAATCTCATGAACTAGTAGTGATGAGCGGTCCCGATAGCGGGGCAGTTCATGGTCTGCGTATCGGTCGTCAATCGCTGGGTCGATCCCAAGCAGCAGGGATATGCATCGACGATCCAATGATCGAGGCTCACCATGCGATTATCAGTTGGGACCCACCTGAACTTCAGGTCAGTCGTCTTGCTGGAGATGTGCAGGCCTGGGATAAAAGTTTGCGTGTCGGAAACTCGTTCTGCGAAATTCGTTTGACAGTTCCTATCGTTGAGGGTCCGCCACGTATTTTTCATCGTCCGCCGCCCATCGCTGAAGCAGAGGTTCTTCCGCCTCATCTTGGGATTGCGCCAACTGCGCCATCTCCCGTGAGGACGCCACCACTGAGCGCGGTGATGACGGGTTTGGTGATTGGCATTTTGTTAGCTGTTCTCACCAAACAAATGTTGTTTGGATTATTCGCCGTCGTGACCGCCGTCGTGGCGGTGTTGAGCTGGGTCTTTAGCCTTGGCGTCCACCACCGTGCCATGAAGCGTTGGCAAAAAGAGACAGATGATCTTCAGCAACGCTTCAACGAAGAGTGTCGCGAGTTTTTGTACCTGGGAGTGCTCCGTCAGCAACGTCGACATCGTCTTGTGGGGGACTTGCTGAGTGTCGCGCACACTGGGTCTGCACAATTGTGGGAATATAAAAAAATTGATGAGGTGTGCATTGGCCGCGGTTCACGCACGGTGCGCGTGACAACAGATGCAATTCCGGTTGAGATCCACGATGTACCGATCACCGCATCCTTATGTGCTGGCGAGATTGTCGGAATATTCGGTGCTGCTGCGCAGCGTCTAGCAGTGGCGATCATCATTCGGCTAGCCGTTGAGGTGGGTCCATCGGACTGGGAACTTATTCCTGTTGAACCGCTGAGCGACGAGTGGCCAATGATCTCCCCTTTGGCGCATGTGCGAAAGACGCCGTTAGATAAACATGATCTAGATCATGTGAGTGCGGCCAGCAAACATCGCATTCTGTTAGTCACTAACGCCGCAGTCATCGCCAGTCGCACGTGCATCGCACGCAGAATCTTGGCATTGGGTGGGACATCAATTTTAGTTATTGCGAGTGATCGCTCTGGTTTACCGAACATATGCACGCAAATCATTGATGCCGATGTGCCAAATCTCGATGGTATGACAGCGCGAGGAGTGGCCAATGTCTCGCAAGTGCTGGGAAGTTGGATTGACCCTGATTGTGATGGGAGCATGCTGCCTGAAAAAATAGACTTCGAAACTTTGCTATGCGACGGTCAGGTGACAGCAACCGCCATTGGTCGGCGTTGGAGGGATTGCGAAGGCCGCTCAATGATCGCTGTGATGGGGGCATCATCGGATGGAACGGTTGCCATTGATTTTGATAGTGATGGACCACATGCTGTCGTGGTGGGCACAACGGGATCGGGGAAGAGCGAGTTCTTACGGACCTTAATTCTTGCCTTGGCGGTGAGATCTTCACCATCTGAGTTGAATTTTGTTCTCATTGACTACAAGGGTGGAGCGGCCTTTGATGCTTGCACACACTTACCGCATGTTGTGGGGGTCATCACCGATCTTGACATTGGTTTGGCTGAGCGAGTGTTAACAAGTCTGGAAGCTGAACTTCGTTACCGCGAGCGAGAGTTGAGGGACTGCGATAGGACGCTGCCGCGTTTGGTTGTAGTCGTTGACGAATTAGCAGCGCTTGCAGTTGATGTACCCGAGTTCATTGGATCCTTAGTGTCTATTGCGCAACGGGGTCGCAGCCTTGGCGTTCATTTGATCGTGGCCACCCAGCGACCAGGAGCGGTGTTATCGGCTGACGTCTTGGCAAACGCGAATATTCGTGTGGCCATGCGCGTACAGTCAATTCACGACTCGCAGGAGATTCTTGGGTCGGGTGTCGCGGCGGGTTTTACGCGAGATGTTCCGGGTAGAGCGGCGATGCGCCTCGGTCCCAACGATTTGTATATTTTTCAGACAGCGATGATTGTGGGGAATATCGCCGACATTGTGGAAGTCATTGCCGAGGCAAGCGAATTAAATAAGAGTGAGAAACCCCGTCGTCCATGGCTTGACCCACTTCCAGTAGTTCTGAGGCGGGCAAACATTTGTGAGAGTGTCGGGGACCTGAATTTCTCTGGGTTGCACATTGGAATGCTTGATGATCCGAGTCGTCAACGCCAATTCAATTTAATTGTTGATCTCTGCCAGCATGTCTTGGTCACGGGGAATTCGCGGTGTGGTAAATCATCGCTCCTGCGACTGATACGCGAGGTCATTGGGACATCAGCAATGGTGTACTCAATCGCCAGTACAGGTAACTCAGATCACTCAAAAAATGAAATTGATTTGGCTGATCGTGAATTGGTGCAGCGATTACTTGATCTCTGCCTCAGCAGGATTGTTGATGGTGCGAGCCAGCAGCCGTCATCTACTCGAATAGTTCTATTGATTGACGACATCGATGTCTGGAGAAATCACTTTTTGGAAGACCGTCTCGGCTTGTCGTTGTGGGCGTTGATGCAACGAGTGATCATTGAAGGTCCCGCTCACGGCATTACTTGTGTTTTGACGATGGCGAGTGGGCAGTCATTGCCAGCAATTTTGAGGTCGCGAATTCGTCAAAAGTGGCAGCTTGATGGCCACCCTGGCGGGGTCATCGGTGAATACGAGGGTCGTTTGCTTCGTGGTCAGTTGTTTTTCCACACAGAAGTTGAAGAATCTGACCAAAACTCGCGATCGCAGAAATCAAGCCTTGTGAGACATCTTGGTTCTCGCATTGCACCTGCTGAACTTCGCCAGTGCGGGGCATGGGGAGTTTTCGCCAAGGACTTTGAAGAGGTGTGTCTGCGACCATTGGCTGATCTGGCGATGTGTGTGGTGGGTCATGTGGGTAGTGGTCGTACGACGGTTCTGGAATCAATCACGTGTGCCTGGCAGGCGCAACACGCAGATGGTCGGGTGTTGAGAGTGAGCGATTTTTCTGAGATGACAGTGCAGCAGGTGTGCGAGATGTCCAAGCCTGTGCTGGTTGTGGTCGATGATGTTGAATCGTTGAGTTCTTTGAACAATGAATGGATGCACCAGTTTCTCATGCATCAGCAGCCGAACAAAAATATGTCCCTGCTGATTGCTGTTCCCCCGGTATTTTTACGATCTCGGGGAGAGCATTGGGTGCAGCAAGTACGACGTTCTCGAACGGGCTTTCTCTTGGGTGAATGTGCTGAACACGATGCCGATTTATTTGGTGTCTACTCCACGAGTCCCAGCGTTTATCAGCAAGGGATCGGGCGCGGTCTGTTGGTGCAAGACGGAGTCAGTCAAGGAATTGTGCAAGCAGCCTCTGCAGCAACGCCGCCATTGTCTATCGTTTGAAGATGCGCATCATTCTTCCCTCTGGCACGTCAGCAGAAATCCACCGTGTTGAGGGATCCTCGCGCGGTCTCGTGGTGTTCCCTGATATTTTTGGGTTGCGTCCTTTATTTGATGATTTAGTTCGTCAACTAGCCCAAGACTGGGGGATGACGACAATTGCCGTGGAACCTTTCCCTGGCCACGTTTTCGGATCCGATGCGAATGAACGTTTCGCGCAGGTCTCTAGTCTGAGCGATGTTGACAAGATGCGCGACCTGATGGAAGCCGCAGATGCCACGCAATGTTCCACTGTTGCGATGATTGGGTTTTGTATGGGCGGGATGTATTGCCACAAGGCAGTACAGACCCATCGCTTTAGCAAAATCGCCAGTTTCTACGGGATGATTCGCTTACCTGAAGCTTGGCGCAGTGCATGCCAAAGTGAACCCTTGGAGTGTCTCGTTGCAGGGGATGCATCATCTGTCTTGGCGATCATTGGTGACAAAGACACGTGGACACCACCTGAAGATGTCCAGGCTTTGGTTGCATCTGGGGTACGTGTTCAGCGATACGCCGATGGCGAACACGGATTCGCTCACGATGTTGCACGACCCGCGCATCGTGTGGCTGATGCGGCAGACGCTTTCTTATCAGCGGGCATGTGGCTCCGCAGTTAAAACTCAGCGGGCACGAAGTTCAAGGCGATCGCGCAACAAAATTTTGTAGCGACGCTCATGTTGTTCAATCCAGCCGAGACGAATGAAACTGCTGATGGCTTTGTTGACTCTCTCACGAGAAGCCCCGACCATGCCTGCAAGTTCTTCTTGTGTGACTGGCAAAACAAATTCGTCGGCGCCGGCAGCTAGTTCAAGGAGACGCTTTGCAGTGCGTCCCGTGACGTCAAGAAATACTGAGTCTGCAAGAGCGCCGTCCATTACCCGCAGGCGCTCGGCCAACATTCGCACGACACCGCGCAAAACTTTAGGATTGTTATCAAGAAGTTCGCCCACTGGGTCATAAGGAATCTCAAGAACTTCGCTCGGCTCAATTGCTCGAGCCATGGCCGAGCGAGGACCGCCGTCGAGTAATCCCATCTCACCGAATAAGTCGCCAGATTCCATCAGAGCGATCATGCTCTCACGCTTGTCAAGTTCACTTGCGATGGCAATAGCCACGCGACCGCTGATGACGATGTACATCGACTCTGCTTCTTCACCTGCCTCAAATAAGTGATCGCCACGCGAAAGGATGCGCTTTCGACCTGCGGCAGCGATCAGCGCTACCTGCTCGGAAGGTGCATCACCAAAAAAGTCTGTGCGGAGGAGGACGTCTTCGTATGTCATCAGAAGCATACGGTACTACCCTCAAGGCTGATGTCTGATATTGAGCGTTCACCCACAGTTAATTCTCGGCTTGGTTCGGTCTGGACCGTCGTTGTCGCAGGCGGTTCAGGGCGACGGTTTGGATCGATGAAGCAGTTTGAATCTCTGGGTGACAAGCGTGTCTTGGATCATTGCGTGGATATGGCTTTGGTCTGTAGCGCAGGTGTGGTGCTGGTCGTCCCGAGTTCAGATCTTCAAGATGAGGTGGACAAGCATGCAGTCGGTGGTGCGAGACCTGAACATCGTGTCGCAGTCTGCGCGGGTGGGCCGACGCGAACTGCGAGTGTGCGCCGTGGACTTGCACTCGTACCAGGTGATGCGGGGATCATTGTGGTTCATGATGCGGCGCGACCCTTCGCCAGCGAAAACCTCTTTCGGGCAGTGATTAAAACCATTGAGGCGGGGGCTGACGGGTCGATACCTGGCTTGCCAGTTGTGGATACGGTCAAGGTGATTGAAGTAACCCATTCACCTTTTGTCGGATTAGCAGTTCCGCATGTTGTCACTACCCCCGATCGGGCGACTCTCGTGGCTGTGCAGACGCCGCAGGCTTTTAGTGCTGACATTCTGCGCAGGGCTTATCTCAATGAAATTGATGGCACCGATGATTCCGCGCTGGTGGAGGCCGTTGGCGGTACCGTCATAGTCGTGCCCGGTGAAGCGAACAATCGAAAGATCACCCATCGCCAAGATTTGCTGTGGGCGCGTGAGTTTCTGATGACAGGTCAGGCTTAGACCATGAGTATTTCTGCTGTTCGTGTGGGTCAGGGTTTTGATATTCATCGTTTTAGCGATGACCCGTCGCGGGCGCTGATTTTGGGCGGTGTGCATTTTGTGGGGGAGCGTGGTCTTGAAGGCCATAGCGATGCTGATGTGATTGCCCACGCCTGTGCCGATGCTTTATTGGGGGCCGCTGGTCTCGGCGATATCGGCCAACACTTCGCCGACACGGATCCTGCGTGGAAAGATATTGATTCGCTAAAAATCCTGGATCACGTAGGTGTCATGGTGCGCTCTCAAGGTTGGCTGATTGGAAATATTGATTGCAGCGTGGTGTGCGAGCAGCCAAAGTTGGCTCCGCATTGCGATGAGATGCAGGACAAGTTGTCGAAAGCTGTCGGCACTGCAGTGTCCGTCAAGGGGCGACGCGCCGAAGGTCTTGGCGCACTCGGCCGAGAAGAAGGAATTGCTTGTTGGGCAGTTGCGGTACTTTTTCAAGTCGATCACAGGAGTGAAGTCTGATGGCCATTCGTAAGAGTCCGGCACCGCGCAAAAGCGCGAGCCTGCGTCCGGAGGCAAGTGGCAGAGGAAAAACAGTGGCAAAACCTGTGGCACGGGCGCGACCGTCGTCAAAGGCTGTCACGGCTGGCAAGGGCAAAGTCGTGACACCTCGTGCGGTCCCCGTGAAAGGGCGCAACCCTGGTCCGTCCAGTCGCGGACCCAGAGTGGCTGATCCCCGTGGGGCGGCGCGCACTGGTGCGGTGCCGGCAGGTCCAATAAAGCCTGGTCGTGGTTCGGGTCGCGGTAAGGGTCGTGCGACGGGTGATAAGGATGACGATCTCGGTGGCACCCAAGTTGAAGGTCGTCAGGCCGTGCGCGAATTATTGATTGCTGGTCGTCGCCGTTGTTTTGAAGTGTGGATCGCTGGCGACATGGATGCCAACGAAGTCATTGATGACATCAAGCAGTTAGCGCGCGCTAATCGCGTGTCAGTCGTGGAAGTCAGTCGTAAAAAACTGGAATACACCGCCCGCAGTGAAGCGCCCCAAGGCGTTTTAGCCCATGCTGAAGCACTTCCATCGGTGCCCATCGAAGCGATGTTGCGTCGTCGTCCTGGGAAGTCTCCATTCTTGGTGGCTGTTGATGGCGTGACGGATCCAGGAAACTTAGGGGCCTTGTTGCGTTGCTGCGACGGTGCCGGAGTTGACGGAGTGATCTTGCCTCGCCATCGCAGTGTGCACATCACGCCGACGGTGGCTAAGGCCGCAGTCGGAGCAATTGAATATGTACCTCTGTCAATCGTGGGAGGGTTGCCAACAGCCCTCACTCGTATGCGGGAACTGGGAATTTGGGTGGTGGGTCTTGACGACACTGCTGATAAGTCGCTGTTTGAACTCGGGGATTTGGCCGCAGAGGGCATCTGCTTGGTCGTCGGCGCCGAAGGTGCTGGTCTATCGCGCTTAGTGCGCGAGCGCTGTGACCTGATCGTTAGCATCCCGATGAAGGGTCGGTTGAGTTCACTGAATGTTTCGGTGGCGGCTTCATTGGCGACCTATGAAGTCGCCCGTCATCGTCGCTAACCTGTCAAGGTCTCACAAGTGAGGCACGCCGGGTTAGCTCAGTGGTAGAGCAACCGCCTTGTAAGCGGTTGGTCGTGGGTTCAATCCCCACACCCGGCTCTAGACATCGTTACATCAAGAGTTCGCGAACGCGGGCGACAAGGATCTCGAATGCGGCATTGTTGTGTCCACCTTCGGGAAAAATGACATCAGCGAAGCGTTTGCTCGGTTCAATGAATTGCTCGTGACTCGGTCGTACTGTCAACAGATATTGGTTGATCACACTGTCGTACGTGCGGCCACGATCTAAGACATCGCGACGCAAGCGACGCGTCAGCCGAATGTCAGCGGGGGTGTCGACATAAATCTTGAGATCAAAGAGCGCGCGCAAGCGGGGTTCAATGAGCGCCAAAATCCCTTCAAAGATAACAATTCGCGAAGGTATGATCTTGTCAACATGGGTTGACCGGTTGTGATCGGCATAATCGTAAACAGGGATATTGACCGACTCCCCAGCAATTAAAAGTTGCAATTGCTTGGTCATCAGGTCCCAATCGAAAGCATCGGGATGGTCATAATTAGCGGCAGCCCTGACATCAAAAGGTTGATCGGTGCGCTCAATGTAATAAGCGTCTTGGCGTATGAGGGCCAGTTTTTCCGAGCCGATCACTTCAACAAGTCTTTCTGCCACCGTCGTTTTGCCCGAGCAGGTTCCGCCCGCAACGCCTATGACGAAAGGCTTTGAGACGTTTTCCCTGCTCATACTGCCTTCAGAATAGTCGCCTTGGACTCTGATAGCACTCTCTTGGGTCTCAGCCTGTTTTTGATGGTGCTTGTATTGGGGCACCTCTAACGGGCAGGCTTAGACAATGTCGTTAACAGAACGTGAACAAGCCATCCTCAATTTTGAGCGTTCTTGGTGGACCCGAGACGGCGTCAAGGACCTCATGTTGCGGGAACGGTTTCTCTGTTCCGCAGACGATTATTACAACGAATTGAACAGGCTGCTAGATACTGACGAAGCGTTAGCGTACGATCCACTTGTTGTTCGTCGTCTGCAGAGGGCGCGCGAGCGACGTCGTCGTATGCGTCTAGATGGCGCCGCGGAATCTGGAGGATTGCAAGCATGAACACTCAAGACGGATCATCTCAAGAACGAGGTTCCTCAAATGCGAGTAATGGTGTCAGTGTTTCCACCACTGTCAGTGTCGTCGTGGCGGTAATCGCTGTGCTCCTTGGGTTTTTGATACTGCGTGATATCAACCGTGACACATCGGACTCAGCGGCTAATCCAGCGGGAACGACGCTGGCACCGGGAGATTCATCTGCACCAACGTTGCCAGTTGCGACGACCCTTCCTTCACGAACTGGTTTTAAAATCTTGGTGGCGAACGCATCGGGCGTGACAGGTTCGGCTGGACAAATGTCAACCGCTCTGCAGTCAGAAAATTTCATTGTCACCCAACCGATTAATGCCGACGCAACTATTGGTAAGCAAAGCGTGACGATTGTTTATTATGTCGCTGGCTATGAAGGTGGTGCCACTGCGGTGGCCGACATTTTGGGAGGCGTACAGATTCAACCAGTGGCGACACCTGCACCGGTTGAAGGTGGATCGTTGGGAGAAGCGCAAGTTTTGGTTCTGCTCGGAACCGATCTCGCTGGCAAGTTGTTGCCAGGAGCGTTACCAGGTTCAACAACAGAGACAACAACGACAACTATTGCTGGCTGATTAGTTCACCATATAGTTTCGCAGTAGTTCCAACGTTGCATGCTCAATGCACCACAGCGGTTCATTCATGGCTTTTTCACGACCGTATATTTCGCTGATTGCGAGCAATGGATTCGGGCGTGTTAACGCATCGTCAGTGACCAGTTCAAAGTCTATTGAGCCCACGATGGCAGCAATGGGTTTGTTGAAGTGACCAGCGGTATCAATGACCCCACCCACTACCTTGCCGTCATAACTGGTGTGATCAATTTTGCCCTCACCCGTCATCACGAGATCTGCCTGTGCCACTCGATCATGCAGATTTGCTTCATCGGCGACCATCTCAAATCCGGGAATTAATTTTCCACCGAGAGCGACCAATCCTCCCGCCAGTCCACCTGCGGCTCCTGCTCCTTCGACACCTGAGACATCAACACCATAATTTTCTCGGTACATCTGTACCAATCGCTCAAGCCTTCCTGTGAGCAAACGCACTTGGCTCGCTGTGGCTCCTTTTTGCGGACCAAAAACAACTGCAGCGTCAACAAATTGAGTCGTCACATCACAGGCGATCAAAAAGTCAACTGCTTTCAATCGCGCCGGCGAGCGAATGGCGCGAATCGCTCCCAGTCCGCCGTCGGTTGTTGCCGAACCGCCGAGACACACGATGATGCGACGAGCACCAAGGTCAAGTGCTTTGTCGATCAGTTCTCCCGTTCCAGTTGTGGACGCTGATACCGCATCATTATGTTGAGCATCGCCCACGATGGAGAGTCCGGATGCTCGCGCCATTTCAATGACAGCGGTGTCTCCCTGAAATCTCCACTGAGCTTTGACAGGTTGACCAAGTGGTCCGGTGACAACGGATTCGCGGTTGGGGCCACCGAGGACATCCAAAGTTCCCTCGCCACCATCAGCGAGGGCCACTTCGTCGCATTCGATTCCAAGTTCCCAGCAGGCGTGACCGATGGAGCGCGCCACATCTTTGGCACTTGCGGTTCCTTTAAATTTGTCCACAGCAGCCAGAACTCGCACAGAAGCAGTCTGTCCTCTCTGTGACAGGGTTGCGGAATTATCAGTTGGGATATTCCTGACGTAATCGGTAGGGTTTGAGATATGTCCGTTACTGTGCGTATTCCAACTACCCTTCGACCACTTTCGGGTGGTGTCTCGGCTGTGTCCGTCGAGGGCGCAACTCTTGGCGAGGTGTTGGCCAATCTCGAGGCTATTCATCCCGGATTCAAAGATCGTTTGTTTGACGACAACGGTGGCTTGCGTCGCTTTGTGAATCTTTTTGTGGCTGATGATGACGTGCGTTACTTACAGGGTTTGGAGACTCCGGTGCCCGCAGGCGAAACCGTGAGCATCATTCCTGCTGTCGCTGGCGGCTGAAACAACGCTCAGGCCGGGAGAAGTTCTAAGAAATCGCGGCGAAGTTTTGGTCCGATAGAAACTTCTGCTGGACGATTTGCGCGGTCTTGCCAGATCGCCAGAACTCGATTCATGACCTCGGTATCTTTCATCATCGCGTCGGGTGCAGTGAGAAGATTGAAGTTGCGGATGAAGGCACGAAAAACAACTGGGTCGTAACGCAATGCTGGCAACAGTCCTTCACGCAATACCGAACGCATAAATGTTTTTGCATCGTCACCTTCACCGTCGGGATCTTCACCGTTCAACAAAGATGCTGAGACGCGTCGCGCTTCGGCATCTTGTTCAACAGTTGATCGATACCATGGGATGATTTCTCGTTGCAGCATTGCGTCATACTCAACTGCCAAGTCAAAGAGATTGTCGCTGTGTGCGGCGATGGCTTGGGTCATCAGATGTGCACCCCAGTAACCAGTAGAGCAACCTCGTCCGTAGAGCGGGTTGGTGCAGATCACTGCATCTCCCACCGGCAACATCCCCAATACCAGTGGCATGCCGTCAACGACATAATGGCGTTGACGATTCAACAAGCCAGCCATGGTGTACACCTCATCAGATAACGCCGTGGCGCGGCCATCAAGATACGGAGCAGTGGCCACAAGTTTTCGGGCTGCTTCATCAAAGACTGAAGGATCAGACAATTTCGAGCGCAACTCGTTATCGGCGGTGGGTGTCGCAAGTGTGATGGAAAAAGTGTTGTTATCTCCCACGAACACTCCGTATTTGATATAGCCGAGATCTCCACCGATCGGACCACTGCGCGGGGGGTACACGGCGCCTGGCCGCAAGCGATAAAAACGCGAGGCATAAACGATGCCAGTTTCTTCAACTTCTTCCTGAACGGGTCCCGCACCGATGGCGTTCAGCCAATCGGGTAGAGACGAACGGCGACCACCGGCCACGACCACAAGATCGCCAGCGAGAGTGGTGCCGTTTTCCAAAGTGACGCCAGTGATTTGTTTGCGGCCCGACGCTCCATCAATCGTGTGGGTAAAACCATTGACCCCGACACCAGTCTTGAAGATGACGCAACCCTCATCAAGCACGATGCGGCGCAGCACCCACTCAAAGGTTGTGCGTCGGCAGGTGAGCATGCTCAGTTCGGCATCCTCGGCTTCAGGCACAAAGCCGACCATCGTTGGTGGAAGATCATCACCAAACTTGATTTCTGTTGCTCCCGCCTCAAACAGTTTCTCGAGAACATCGGGTTCGTTCTGTCGGAGTAGAGACACCAGACGGGCTAAAAAGGCGTGGCTATGGCGAACCTGTTGCGCTCCGCGCCTGTCCCAATCGAAGGCATCGTCAGCATTCTCCGGCATCGGAGTGTCGTCTCGCTCCAAAACCGTGACTTGATGGCCTGCCCTGCTCAATTTGAGGGCTGTGGATAAACCAGCAACCCCACCTCCGACAACGACAATATGCATACCGCAGGATAAACCAAGGAGGCGCTTTATGCCCTACCAGCAACGGATTACCTGAGTGGACGAGCAATTTAAGGGGTCAAAGTCGGGTCTTCGGTTGTCGCATTAGCACTCGCCCCCGTAGAGTGCTAGCACTTGTTCGGAGTCAGTGCGAGCGAGTCCAGATTGAATAACCGTAACCCAAACGCCCCTCAAGGAGATCCACATGGCGAAGTTGATTGCATTCGATGAGCAGGCCCGTCGAGGTCTAGAAACTGGTATGAACAAGCTTGCTGACGCAGTGCGCGTCACGCTTGGACCAAAAGGTCGCAACGTTGTTTTGGAAAAGAAGTGGGGCGCCCCCACGATCACCAATGACGGCGTATCCATCGCCAAGGAAATCGATCTTGAGGATCCTTACGAAAAGATTGGCGCCGAACTAGTCAAAGAGGTCGCCAAGAAGACTGATGACGTAGCCGGTGACGGCACGACGACAGCCACGGTGTTGGCTTGGGCGATGGTGCGCGAAGGTTTGCGCAACGTGGCTGCTGGTGCCAACCCAATGAGCCTCAAGAAGGGCATCGAAGCCGCCGTTGTGGCTGCTTTGGCTTCCATCAAAGAACTCTCCAAAGAAGTTGACAATAAAGAGCAGATCGCTCAGGTTGCTTCAATTTCGGCTGCTGATACTGAAATCGGCACGATGATTTCTGACGCCATTGACAAGGTCGGCAAAGACGGAGTGATCACCGTCGAAGAAAGCCAGACCTTCGGTATGGAGATGGATCTGGTTGAAGGTATGCGTTTTGACAAGGGCTACATCTCGCCCTACTTCGTGACTGACCCTGAGCGGATGGAAGTTGTTTTTGAAGACCCGTACATCTTGTTGGTGTCTTCGAAGATCTCCACCGTCCGCGACATGTTGCCGATCTTGGAAAAGGTCATGCAGACAGGTCGTCCTTTGGTGATCATCGCTGAAGATGTTGACGGAGAAGGACTTGCCACCTTGGTGGTTAACAAGATCCGTGGCACCTTCAAGTCTGTTGCTGTGAAGG
>SXGQ01324066.1_pt1 | contig 27032 bp, 25 predicted proteins | sample 3178371 | NCBI WGS metagenome assembly SXGQ01 (sample SAMN11356859, study PRJNA531348) | freshwater metagenome | isolation source: freshwater sample F1-20 | place: China: Fuxian Lake, Yuxi | collected 2017-12-25 | reverse complement strand
TGATGCTGTTGATGAGTTAATTGATTTCGGTGGATCAACTTGGAGATTTATCGATACTGCTGGAATCAGAAGAAGAGCACACCAAGCAAGTGGTACTGATTACTACGCATCTCTTCGTACCTCCATTGCATTGGAGCGTGCCGAAGTAGCACTAGTTATCTTTGATGCATCCCAAATACTTACCGAGCAGGACATACGAATAGTTTCAATGGCAGATGAGGCAGGCAAAGCCTTGGTCATTGTTATGAACAAATGGGACTTAGTTGATGAAGAGCGCCAACTCGAATTAGACAAAGAGATAGAACGCCAATTGGAACGCTATCCCTGGGCTCAGCGGGTAAATCTGTCAGCAAAAACAGGCTGGCATCGAGATCGATTAGCACCTGCACTCCGAACAGCTTTAACAAATTGGGAAAAGAGAATCCCCACCGCCAAATTAAATGCCTTTCTTGGAGAGTTGGTTGGGGCCAACCCACCACCAGTTAGAGGCGGAAAACAGCCAAAGATTAAATTCGCTACCCAAGCTGGTACTTGCCCACCTAAATTTGTGGTCTTCGCAAATGGATTTTTGGAAAACGGATATCGCCGCTTTATTGAACGTCGATTGCGCGAAGTCTTTGGTTTTGATGGCACCCCAATCGAGGTTGCTGTGAAAGTGAAGGAGCGCGATGAGTCTTAATATTCCCAACCTTCTCACCTTACTTCGTGCCTTGGGAGTTCCCCTTTTTCTCTATCTATTTCTAGTTATGAAGGAGCCGGTAGCTAGTTTTATCGTTATAACAATTGGAGCGATAACTGATTATTTCGATGGAAAAGTGGCCAGGGCGTTGAATCAAACCTCAGAGTTTGGAGCAAAGTTTGATCCGGCGGTTGACCGGCTTTACATAGGCGCAGTGATAATTGCCTTTGCGATCGAGGAGTATTTACCTTGGTGGTTAGTGATTGCGATCATAGGTCGGGATCTAATCTTGTTGCTGGTGGTTATCTCACAACGGCTGCGTAACATCGCCTTTGTAGAGGTTACCTTTCTAGGCAAGGCAGCAACCTTTAACCTGCTCTACGCATTTCCCTTTCTACTGCTTGAAGATCTGCCTGTAGTTGGTATCTGGTGCTACCGGGTTGGCTGGGCCTTTGCTATCTGGGGATTGTGCCTGTACTTTTACACAGGAATTCAGTATTTTGTAAAAGGCGTAAAACGACTCAAGGTTAAGGAATAGGACGGCAATGTCATCAGTTCCATCAGAGCTTAGATACACAAAAGAACATGAGTGGGTGCAGGAGCTATCGGCGACCAAGTTTCGCATTGGGATTACAGATTTCGCACAAGCTGCCTTAGGTGACATTGTTTATATTCAATTGCCTAAGGTAGGTAGTGAAGTAGCAGCTGACAAAGTTTGCGGTGAGGTTGAATCCACAAAATCTGTGTCAGAGATATATGCTCCTATTACTGGAAAGATAGTTTTGATTAATGAAAAATTAGAGGCAAACCCAGAAGTTATTAACTCTGATCCATATGGCGCTGGTTGGATTGCTGAGATCGAGATTTCAACCCAAACTTTGCAGGATCGACTACTTTCGGCCCAGGATTATCAAAATTTGACCGCTTGACCACTATCGGGCTACCTAATAGTGTGAGCCTCTAGTTGAAGGTAAACCGGTTGGGGGAGTGATGGCAGATAAAGCAACACCGCCAAAAGATCTAACCTCTACATTGAATCTGCGTCAATTACGTTCAATTCCTCAGGAAAATTACTCCGCCGATCTATTTAATTCACTTAATTCTGAACAACAAGAAGTGGTTCGTAATCTGCCAGAAAATGAAGGAATTTTGCTTGTGCTGAAAGGGCCAGGAGCAGGTGCTCGCTATTTATTAGATTCTAAACAAACAAAAATTGGTCGAGATACCAATAACGATATTCATTTAGATGACATTACCGTCTCAAGATCTCACGCGATGGTTAGCAAAGGCGATGGATACTCAATAAAGGATTTAGGCAGTTTAAATGGAACATACCTCAACGCAATATCTGTTAAAGAGGCAACGGTGAAAGCTGGCGATGAGATTCAAGTTGGTAAATATCATTTGACCTTGTTTGTAGGAGATAAAAAATGAGTGTTCCGGCCAGAGCATATTTAAGTATTGGTGAAGTACTAACTCGACTGAGAAGTGAGTTTTCAGATATCACTATCTCTAAGATTCGATTTCTAGAATCTGAAGGATTAATTGAGCCACAACGCACGCCTAGTGGTTATCGCAAATTTACAACAAATGATTTAGAGCGGCTTAGATTTGTTCTTCTAGCCCAAAGGGATCAATACCTTCCCCTAAAAGTTATCAAAGAGAACCTAGATGCGATGGATCGCGGTTTATCACCTGCTAAAACAGTTGGTGGAGTGGCGACTCCACGATTAGCAACAGCAGATGGATTATCTGTTGGTGAGAGTTATGCCAGTGAAAATGATTTAAGACTCACCAGGGCAGAGTTATTAGCAGCTTCAAAATTAACTGATGAACAACTTACTGAAATTGAATCATACGGTTTGGTCTCAATTAGAGCTCGTCATTATGACTCAGATGCTTTGGCGGTTGCTAAAGCAGTTGCTGAAATAGCAGCTTTTGGTATTGGCGCAAGACACTTACGTGCATTTAAAACGGCAGCAGATCGAGAGATAGGTTTGGTTGAACAGGTTACCACTCCATTACTTAGACAAAAAGGTTCTGAAGCCAAAGCAAGAGCGGAAGAGGTAGAACGCGAGTTAGCATCTCTTTCTATTCGGCTACATGCCTCTTTGGTTCGCGCTGGCTTACACCGCGCAAAGTAATTAGCTTCTAGCAAATGAGTATCTATCATCCAGTTGAGGTTATGGGCGTTAGGGTTGAGATGCCATCGAACCAACCAATTGTTCTACTTAAAGAGCTAGATGGGGTTAGGTATTTACCAATTTGGTTAGGAGCAGTTGAGGCAACTGCCATCGCTTTCGCTCAACAAGATGTCAAACCACCCAGGCCGTTAACTCATGACCTCTTCAAAGATGTGCTTGATCAAATTGGCACAACCTTAAGCACGGTTTATCTGACAGAGCTTAAAGATGGGATTTTCTACGCCCAGTTAAATTTTAAGGATGGACCAAATGTCTCAGCCAGGCCAAGTGATGCAATTGCCCTTGCCCTTCGGCTTGGCGCACCCATCCTGGCGAGTGAGCAATTACTTACTGATGCTGGTATTGAAATTCCAGATCAGGCCGAGGATGAGGTTGAACGGTTCAAGGAGTTTCTGGACCAGATCAATCCAGAAGATTTCCTCGGATAAGTCCAACCCTAAACCTTGGCTTTAATTTGTTCGTGTCGCAGCCTGGCGCAGGGCTACACCCATCCTACAATTAAGCCTTCCCCATAGAATTGAGTCTCCATGAACACCTCATCAGATATTGGTTATCGAGGCGCAACCGCTTGCGTTGCCGCTGGCATCTCATATCGTCAATTAGATTATTGGGCACGAACTGGATTAGTTGAACCAGGTGTACGTGGAGCGGCTGGATCTGGCTCTCAACGGTTGTATAGCTTTCGAGATATTTTGGTTTTAAAAATTGTTAAGCGCTTACTAGATACTGGTGTATCGCTTCAAAATATCCGAACTGCTGTTGAACATCTACGCTCACGAGGCGTCTCAGATTTAGAGTCAATAACTCTAATGAGTGACGGTGTATCAATTTATGAATGTACTAGTCCAGATGAGATTGTGGATCTACTGCAAGGTGGTCAGGGCGTATTCGGAATTGCTATTGGCAAGGTGTGGAGTGAGGTTGAGGGTTCTCTATCTAATCTGCAGGGAGAAAATTTAGAGGATGGTTCCCTCGTAGTAAGTGGTGAAACTAACGATGAGTTAGCCCAACGCAGAAAGCTCAAAGGAGCTTAAACCAACTAAAATACATCCCTAACATCAGATGGGTTTGGGGGAGTAGTGGATCATCGATCTAGTTTTGTTGATCGTCATATTGGACCCAACCAGTATCAGATTCAAACAATGCTTTTGGAGTTGGGGTTTAAAGATTTAGACAGTTTTATCAACGCTGTGGTGCCAGCAAATATCCACATTAAAGGTGAGATTGAGGAGGCACTACCGCAGGCATTATCAGAGGCTGAAGCTTTGGCTGAAATAAAGATGATTGCTTCACAAAATAAGGTAATGAAGAATTTCATAGGAAATGGGTATTACGGAACAATAACTCCGGCAGTAATTTTAAGAAATGTTTTAGAAAATCCAGGATGGTACACCGCGTATACGCCATACCAACCAGAGATCAGCCAAGGACGTTTAGAGGCAATTTTTGCATTTCAAACTGCAGTCACCGATTTGACTGGCTTAGCAATAGCTAATGCGTCTATGTTAGACGAGGCAACTGCCGCAGCTGAAGCGATGACATTGGCTAGGAGAGTTTGGCAGGGAAGCGATGATGCAGCCTTTGCAATAGATTTAAATCTACATCCGCATGTCAAAGCGGTTATTCAAACCAGAGCTAAACCATTAAAGATAAAGATTATTGAGACTGATTTTTCATCTGCATTGAGTGAAGAAATATTTGCCGGGGTAATTGCCTATCCGAATTCAACTGGTAAAGTAAAAAACATTGAATCAATCATCAAGCAGATTCAAGGTAATGGCGCACTTGCAATCGTGGATTGCGATCTTCTGGCGTTAACCTTATTTAAATCACCAGGGGAGTATGGTGCAGATATTGCTGTTGGCTCAGCTCAAAGATTTGGAGTCCCTGTAGGTTTCGGCGGTCCTCATGCTGGTTTCATGGCGGTCAGAAATGGTTTAGAAAGATCATTACCGGGTCGTTTGGTTGGGCAATCTGTTGATTCTCATGGAAATCTCGCCTTTCGATTAGCGTTGCAAACTCGCGAACAACATATCAGGAGAGATAAAGCCACCTCGAATATTTGCACAGCACAAGTTTTATTAGCTGTGATTTCAGCTTTTTATGTGATGTGGCATGGACCAGCTGGTTTGAAGTCAATTGCATCAAATATTCAACAAATGGCTTGTGACTTTAGATCCTCGCTAAAAGAATCAGGTTTTGCAGTTGCTGATTATGAGATATTTGATACCGTTTTGATTCCCACACCAAAGGCTAAATCAATCTATGAAACAGCTGAGAAGGATGGGTTTAATTTACGCTTAGTAGATGAGCAACATCTTGCAGTAAGTTTTGATGAACAAAGCACAACCAAAGATTTGGAATCTTTGGTTCACATATTCCAATCTAATCTGTCAACAGAAAGCAATGTCTCCTCCAAGATGGCCCGAGGAAGTGATTTTCTCACCCATCCAATTTTCAATACCTATCACTCAGAAACCTCAATGCTCAGATATATAAGAGCCTTATCTGATCGGGATCTTGCTTTGGATCGAACTATGATTCCACTTGGTTCCTGCACGATGAAGTTAAATGCAACCTCAGAGATGATTCCTATAACCTGGCCGGAATTTAATTCAATCCACCCATTTGCACCAGTTTCGCAATCTATTGGTTATACAAAACTAATCGATTCTTTGAGTAGTTGGTTAACCTCAGTTACCGGATATGACGCTGTTTCATTACAACCAAATGCAGGTTCGCAGGGGGAGTTTGCTGGCTTACTGGCTATTAGGAATTATCTTGATAGCAAAGGAGAGCAAGCAAGGAATATATGTTTGATCCCTTCAAGTGCTCATGGCACAAATGCTGCAAGTGCGGTGATGGCAGGTATGAAAGTTATTGTTATTGCATGTGATGATGATGGCAACGTTTCTCTTGACGATCTCAAATCAAAAATTGCGCAATATCAAGGTCAACTCGCTGCATTAATGGTGACTTACCCGTCAACACATGGAGTATTTGAATCTGCTATATCAGAAATATGCGAATTAGTTCATAAAGCTGGTGGTCAGGTTTATGTTGATGGGGCCAACTTGAATGCATTAGTTGGAGTTGCTAAACCCGGAAAATTTGGAGCTGATGTTTCACACTTAAATCTCCACAAAACTTTTTGCATTCCACATGGTGGCGGGGGACCGGGAGTAGGACCAGTAATCGCTCGAGCCCATCTAGCGCCATTTCTACCAAACCATCCTGCGAATCCCGCTGCCGGTCCAGCAACGGGTCCAGGCCCAGTATCTAGTGCTCCATTTGGATCTGCTTCTATTTTGCCTATTTCATGGATGTATATCAGGATGATGGGTGGAGCAGGACTTACTAGAGCAACTGAGGTTGCAATCTTGTCAGCTAATTACCTGGCTAAAAAATTAGATCCATCCTTTCCGGTTCTATATCGTGGTCAAAATGGACATATTGCCCATGAGTGCATCATTGATATTAGAGAGATAACAAAAACCACAGGTGTTACCGTCGATGACATTGCAAAGCGACTTATGGATCATGGATTTCACTCACCGACTGTCAGTTTTCCAGTAGCGGGAACGATGATGATTGAACCAACCGAATCAGAGGATGTTAGAGAGTTAGATAGATTCTTAGCAGCAATGGAGAGCATTCGTAGCGAGATCGCTGCGATTGAATCTGGAAAGATCACTATTGAGGAGTCTCCATTACGGCATGCCCCTCACACAATGGGAGATTTAGTTCGCGATGATTGGGATCGAAAATATTCTCGTCAGAGTGCAGCTTTTCCTAATGGCGAAGGCTTTGGTATTGGAAGAGCTGGAAAATATCTGCCTACAGTGGGCCGAATAGATGGAGTTTATGGGGATAGGAATTTGGTCTGTAGTTGCTTACCGATCGAGGAGTTGGCTTCGAACTAGATCTTCTCAACTTTACATAATGTAGATTATCGGCGTTTAATCAAACGGCGTAAGGCCCAAATTGTCACCATGGACCAAGCCTCCCAGATGATCGCCAAGCTCATCTTTGAATAACCATTCTCTCTTTCAACAAATGTAATTGGAACCTGCTTTATCCCAAATCCAGATTCAATTGCTTTGAGTGCCATTTCAATTTGAAAACCATAACCTCGAGTTTCTATCAGTGAAAAATCTAGCTGAGACAAGAACTCCCTAGGCAGCACTCGGTAGCCGGAGGTTAAATCCTTATACGGTAAATTCAATGCAAACGAAGCATAACCGGTGCCTAATTTAGAGATCCATTTTCGTCTCTTTGGCCAATTAACAACCGATCCGCCAGGAATCCACCTGGTACCAATAACCAAATCTGCCTTAGATGCGGCATTTAGTAGATCTATAAGCTGTTCTGGTTGATGACTTAAATCAGCATCCATCTCAACAAAGTAATCGTATTTCTCCAGCAAACCTTGTTTAAATCCAGCCAAATAAGCTGGTCCCAAACCTGATTTATGTTGTCGACTTAATACTTTTAAACCAGATAACTGCAGATTTTTTGCGATAACAGCTGTTTGATCAGGTGAATTATCATCAACTATCAGAATGTCGATCTCATATTTATCTGATATCTGCATACGTGCTTTATGTAATCTTTTCAGAAGTGATTCAATACTTTCAGATTCATTGTAAGTAGGGATAACAACTAAGACCGATGTCACTGGCTCCCCCATCGTCTAACCATCAGCAGAACTAAGAGAGCAATTATAGCCAGTGGTTCGACCAACCAACCATATCTTTGTGCATAGGTTGACCCCGAAGATATATTTATTTCACTTACCAGCGTTCCGGGAGAGAATTTTTCTAACTGGGCTTCTATCTTGCCATCGGGATTGATAAATGAAGTAGTACCCGTTGTTGAAACATAACCGATATTCCGAGAAGACTCAGCAGCTCTGACTTGGCCAATATTAAGTTGTTGATCTAATTGAGCAGTGTTACCAAAGGTTGCATTATTAGTCTGAATGAGAAGAAAATCCTTGTCATTTTCAACAGAAAACCTATCATCTAGCAATTCATAGCAAATCAAGGTTCTAAACTCGTTATTGTCGATTCGAAAAACAACAGAATTTGAACCGGCATCAAAATCCTTAATCTGTTTCGCATAAGGAGATAACTTTTCGGCGAGCGTGCGCAAAGGTAGGTACTCACCAAAAGGTGTTAGATACCTCTTTGTGTAAACCTGCTTCAAATTGGGTTCAAAAAGCATCGATTGATTGCGAGGATTTAGTGAATTTGTGACTCCCCCAATCATGATTGGAGTTTTCAACTTCAGTGATAGATCTGTAATAGCTTGCATGACGTCTTTATTCTTGAGAATATCCACATCAACAGCATTCTCCGGCCAAACAATGAGATCAACTTGATTTGGAAGAATCGAATTTTGAGTTTGGTTCAGATGGCGAAGGAATACCTCTTTAGGTTTATCATTGAAATCCAGGCCTAGGTTTACCACTCCCCCTTGAACTAAAGCGATTCTTACAGAACCATCGATACTTACCGGGTTTGGAATAAAACTGGCGCAGAGAATAATTAATGCTGGATACAGAAATGTTTTCAAATTACGAACTGTTGCGACCCAAGCAAGAAAAACTCCAACTGCAGCAACACCCAGCAGTGGATAGATTGCCGATAACGGTGAATCTACTTGGCTAAATGCCAGGCGAGACCATCCAAATCCAGTAAAAGGCAAGGTTCTAAGCGTTAATTCCATAATTACATATGAGCAAATAAATGCAATTTGGTTGAATTTTTTTGCCTTTCCGACAAAAATGGCTGGAATCATAAAAAAGCACGCTTGCGCAACGCAGAGAATCAACCATGGCAAATTACCAACGTAAATTCCAGTCCACATCTGCGTTGGCAAAAGAACCCCTAGACCAAAAAAATAGGAGGTTTGTAAACGCTGTTTGAAATGTTGCTTAGAGATCAGCTGGTACCAAAGGCCCAAGCTAATTATTGCAAATGCCCATATTGCGATAGGCTCAAAGGCTAAAGAGCCAATAAGACCTGCAACTAAACTCTTGAACAGGTTCATCATGACCAACCAAAAGCATTGATAACTCGATCGATACTTGCTCCAAGCCCGTATTGTTCTTTCAATCGCATCAAATCTGCCATTGAAGCCGGTGATTTAGGCAAATCTATGATCATCTTCGGGATAGTCACATCAGTGGCGCAATTAACTAACTTTGGTGCAATAGCTGCGTACTCCGAACTTTCGATCAATTTCTTTTGGTGATTTGCAGTAAGGCGATCATCCCCTTTTCTTGCTGCTTCAATTACAGCAGGTAGCGAATCAAAGTTGTTTGCAATATAGGCAGCACCTTTTTCTCCAATTCCTTTAATACCAGGTAAACCATCTGAAGAATCTCCTCGTATCATGGCAAAAAGGGCGTACCTGTCTCCTGGAATCTCATACTTACGTGAGATCCAATTCAGATCTACAAGATCATGATTGGAAATACCTTTTGCTAGATAAACTACCTTCACATCTCGATTATCATCCACTAATTGAAAAAGGTCTCGATCACCAGTAACGATTCGTGTCGGCCCTGATTGCTCAACGCTCAAAGTTGCTATTAGATCATCTGCTTCGTAATCATCAACACCTAGTAAAGGCACGCCAAGGGCATCAAGAACTTCAAGCAAGATAGGAATTTGAGGTGAAAGAGTGTCCGGCTCATCCTCCTCACCCTCATCATCTAATCGGTTCAATTTGTAAGCGGGAAATAACTCCACTCGCCATGACGGACGCCAATCTCCCTCTAAGCAAGCAACTAGTCGAGTAGGTTGATATTTAACAACTAAACGAGATGTCATATCTAAGAACCCGCGAATAGCGTTCACCGGCATTCCTGATGGTGAAACCAAAGTGTCGGGCATGCCAAAATAAGCCCGATACCAAAGAGAGGCACTGTCTAACAGCATTAGAGTCATAACGCAGCACCTGCATAAGCAATAACACCTCGGTCAATTTGCTTCAAGGATTGATCGATTACTGGTTGAAGCTCAGGCGCAGCTGATCGCAATTGGCGAAGCAGATCTATTATCTGTTTCATCGCTCGAACAAAATCGCCAACAGTTAATTCGCTTCCTTTAAGGATTGATGTTAAGGAGTGCCCGCTTGCCCATTTATGGGATGCCCAGCAAAAACCAAAATCAGGAGCTCGCATCGGTTCTAAACTCATATCACTTTCCGCATCATGAATCTTTGCATAAATCTTTGATACCTGCGCCAAAGCCATTTGAACATCACCTCGAGGCACCTTCGCAGCTTCATCATTACGGGATTCATAAACACAAGCTGAGATAACCGCTACGAGATCTGATGGAGATAATGCACTAAATACTCCTGCTTGAATAGATTCGGATATTAGAAGATCAGTTTCACCATATATTTTGGCCAGCAACTTCCCAGAGGCTGTGATTGCATCATTTTCTATATACCCAAACTTGTCCAAAATTACCTTGATCCGATCAAATCTTTTCGCAATCACATTTGTTCTTGAATCTATTCGCTCTGAAAGACCATCTATCTCTCGTTGTAATCGTTGCGCTCGTTCAGTTACCCGAGAATGATTCTCTCGATCCGGACACGAATGAGACGGATGTTGTTTCAATTTTTTCCGAATATTTCCGATTTCTTCTTCGATTTCATGACGTTTACGTTTGCTCCTGCGACCATCAGTTTCAAGTTTTTTGATCTCACCCCTCATAGAGGCATACTCCATAAAGTTTCCTAAATGGCACTCCACCTGCTTGTACAGATCATCCCTTGCTACCTCATTCTTTCTGATCTGCTTTGCCAAACCTACTACTGCTTTATCAGCTTGAAACTGCGCCAAGGATGACTCTAGAGATGTTCTAGCGCGACTTGAACCAAACTGGGAAATTAGATTAATGCTCATGTTGTATGTGGGTTTGAATGAACTCTTCAAAGGATAAGTACGGGTTGAAGCTAATCCACCAACAGATGTTGAATCCAGATCATTATTCCAAAGAATGACCGCATTACCCTCAATGTCTATACCGCGTCGACCGGCTCTGCCAGTTAATTGCGTATATTCACCAGGTGAGATTGCAACATGACCTTCACCATTCCATTTACTTAATTTTTCCAAAACCACTGTTCTAGCAGGCATGTTTATACCTAATGCCAAAGTTTCTGTTGCAAAAACAGCTTTAACAAAACCTCGTTGAAATAATTCTTCGATAGTAACTTTAAACGCAGGCAGAAGTCCAGCGTGGTGAGCCGCAATACCTCGTTCTAGTGCATCCGCCCACTCGTAATAACCAAGCACCACCAGATCATCCTCGGCTAGATTTTTCATATTTCTTGCGATAGTTGCCCGAATTTCTTTGCGTTCTTCACTGTTGGTCAATCGAATACCTGCGGCTAAACATTGCCTAACTGCAGCATCACAATTATTTCTTGAGAAAATAAATGTTATTGCTGGCAATAAACCTTCGCGGTCCAATTTTTCAACAATCTCCGAACGCATCAGCGGCCTAGGACCCTTTGGTTTATCTCGCCAATTAGCCTTTACCTGCCGATAAGCATCTCTTTCCAACCGGGTGAGCTCTGGATTAAGTTTTTGGTTATCCCCAAAAAGATCCAATAACCGGTTTCCAAAGAGAACATGCTGATATAGAGGCACTGGTCGAATTTCACTAACAATAACTTCGGTATCGCCTCTAACGGTTTGGAGCCACTCACCAAATTCCTCAGCGTTGGATACGGTAGCTGAAAGAGAAATCACCTGAACCGCCTCTGATAGATGAATCAGAATTTCTTCCCAGACTGCCCCTCTGAATTTGTCAGCTAGATAATGCACTTCATCCATAACAACGTATTTCAGATCGGCGATTGTCGAGGAGTTTGAATAAATCATGTTTCGTAGAACTTCCGTTGTCATAATTACGATTTGGGCCTCGGAATTTATGGATGTATCACCGGTGAGTAGGCCAATTTTGCTCTCACCATATTTAGAACTTAACTCCTGAAATTTTTGATTGCTCAAAGCCTTAATAGGCGTTGTATAAAAACATTTGCCACCAGTGTTGATAACCAGATCGACTGCAAATTCGCCAACGATAGTTTTCCCTGCGCCAGTAGGTGCTGCGACCAGAACGCCCTTGCCGCTCTCTAAGGCGTGACATGCTTCCATTTGGAAGGAATCAAGTTCAAAAGGAAAACTCTCAGCAAACTTCTTTGTTTTGGGAAATTTACTACGAGATTTATTTAATGCGTAACTTTCCGCAGGAGATAATGTCATTTCATCAGCCAAGTGCTCAGAGCTCTTGGTTCATTTGAAATTGAAATAGGCAGATCTGAAACGTACTCACCATCAGCATGAGCAAATGTTCTTGCGTTTAGGCGCACTTGTTTTGCCTTAAGAATTTCAATCCTCGGATGCGGAATGTGTTTGCCAAAAAATACTTTGGGGAAAATTGTAAGCAATACCATTCTCGACACTGGTTTGACTATAAAAACATCAAAATACCCATCAGAATTAGATGCGTCCGGACAAATTCTCATACCACCACCATAAGTTTGACCATTGGCTACAGATAAGAGCATCGCTGGAATGGTTAGTTGCTTTCCATCGAGTTCTATCTCGTATGTAATTGGTTTAAAGCGCGCCAATGTGAGCAATGTACTAAGCGTGTACTTCAACCGGCCCTTGGGCCATTTAATTCGGTTAGCTAAAGAATTGACTGAAGCATCAAATCCAGTGCTCAAAACTTGCACATACCAACGTTCTCCAAACGATCCTGAAATTCTCCCAAGATCAATCTTGTCAGCATTAGTTGATTTGATAGCATGATAGATATCCGGAAGAGATTTTTGGTGAGTGCCTACTGCCCGAGCAAAATCGTTGCCAGTACCAGCAGAGATAACGGTTAGAGCTATCGGTTTACAAGCCACATACTGAAGACATAAATTAACTAGTCCATCTCCTCCAACAGCAACCAGATATTGGTATTTTTTTGTCTCTAACTCTCGCTCGACAAGGTATTTTGTATCTGCAGCTGAGTCGGTATTTATCACCTTATAGATCTGGTGATCTTTTTTCATGAGAGTGATTAACTGACTTGATATTTTCCCAGCTTTACCTTGTCCAGACTTTGCATTTACAACTATCAACCACATTTAAATTGCTTCGGGTTTTTCTATTGGAGAAACATCAATAGAGTGATCTTTACTACGGTTTCGTCGTTTATCTGTTAGTAGCGCAAACAAGCCGCTGATGAAATAAATGAAACAAAGTGGAATTGCTAGCAATGTCATAGTAATAGGATCTGGAGTAGGAGTGAATGTTGCTGTAAACAAAAAACAAAGAAAAACAGCTGTTCGCCATGGTTTGAGTATCGATCTGCCGGACAACACCCCTAGTAAATTAAGCGCCACCAAGAACAAGGGCAAAACAAATGCTATTCCAAATATCAAAATCAGTCTCAATACAAAATCTAAGTACTCATCAAAGCGGACAAGATTTCCGAGATTGTCGGGTGTGAAACCGAGCAATACATCTACTGCATGTGGAAGGATCAAATAAGCAAGAGCTGCGCCGGTGGAAAATAAAGGTGTGGCTACACCTGCAAAAATCAAAGCAATTTTTTTCTCTTTCTTGTGCAGCGCAGGGGTAATAAATGACCAAAGCTGATAGATCCAAACTGGCGCTGAGAGAATAATTCCACACAAAATACTTATCTTTACCTGTAAATTGAACGGGCCAAGAATTCCATTAACGTACAAATCCCCACAGCCATCTTGCGTAGGAGCGGAAGAACTGCCTAAATCGCAAAAGGGCAAAGTGAGTAATCGAATAATTTCTTGATAGAAAACCCAACCCAAAATCGCAGCTAATAGAATGCCAACAACGGATTTAATTAATCGATCACGAAACTCACGAATATGATCAAGCAGGGGCATACGGTCGCCCCGCTTCTTACGCATACAACTTACCTATCAGAACTAGGATCTGATTTCTTATCCTCTTTTGCATCATCTTTGTTCATTTCTTGTACTTCACTCTTAAAAATGCGAAGTGAGCGCCCGAGCGACCTGGCCGAATCCGGTAAACGTTTAGAGCCGAAAAGGATTAAGAAGACAACTGCAAGTACTAGAAGATGCCAAGGTTTCAATGAGTTCATGCGCCAATACTACCTTAACTGCCCCTCTGACTTGAATAGGCGTTTAATAGGTTTTTCACCCTCTGTTCAATCATTTCTGATAAAGCTGCCGGCGAAATCACCTTGATGTTTGGTGCATAACTCATTACGGCCCTACTAATCCACTCAAGATTATTAACTTTCAGAGTTACCTTAATACCATCTGAGGTTAATCTTTGATCAACAATAATCGACGTATTACGTTCAATGAAATTTGTTAGCTTAACATCAACCATCAACTCGACTATTTGATCAATTGAGGTTTTTTTAGTTAAGTCTAATTCCGTAGGTTCTCCAATCACACATTTACTTATTAGATCTAACTTAAAGACCCGATCAGACTGCCGATCCATATCATAAGCTGACAAATATAGATTTCCATTTAACATACTCACGTTGTATGGAACAATCAGCCTTGTAGTTAGTTGATCTTTAGAAACAGATTGATATTCAATACTTATCTGTCTCCTTTGCGAAATTGCTGTGTTAATTACAGAGTAATAGGGCGATGTATTTATCTCTTTAGCCAGTAGAATTGAATCTTGATCTGTTTGGCTATTAACCTTCTGGAGAAGGGTGCTGATTTTATCCAACTTGTCTGGTTCATTCACGTTTATTTCGCGCAAAATTTCTAGGCCTAGTTTTATAGCCACCATTTCATTACTAGAGAAATTACGTGGCTTAGTTAAAACTTGCGGCTCAATGATAGAAACAACCCCATCTTCAAAAGTTAAATCAATTAGCTCATATGGGGTGTAACCAGGTAACCCACAAAGAAATATAAGTTGAAGATCTTTTTCAATTTGTTTTTGTGTAACAGAAAATTTTACAGCCAGATCTTCTGTGGAGACCCCTGGATGTTCCAGAATATAGGGAACTAAATCCATGGTTCGAAGGGCCCTCTGAGCAGCATTGTCAGCCATTGACTAGTTCCTCACAATTCGCAATTAGTTTTTTGCGGATTGATTCTGGTGACAAAACAATTACATCCGATCCAAACCACAAAAGCGATTCAACAAGTTCGTCGGCCATAAGGTATTCAAACTCCATACGATCCCATTCTGAATCTATCTCCTCGACTTCGTATTTTTTTCGTAGAGCAAGGGCTTGATTTTTTCTTACCAAAATCACCACATGAGATTGAGTAGTAGGTGCAGAACTAGCTAGAAACTCTTTTAAATCGAAATCCTTAGGTTTTACGAAGCTATTTGTTTTTCCTACAATTTTTACGGACTTGCTGATTCGAACTAGTTTAAAGGTTTTAATCACATCATTTTCTTGAGCAACCAGGTACCAAAATCCATCGCGGGTATATAAGCCATATGGGTTGACTCTTCGAACACTCCCTTTGTACTCAAAGTCCAGTTGAGCCAGATTATTTATTGCCTCAAATATCACGAGAAGTGCTGCAGAATCCTGGCTATCTCTAATGACTGGAGAGTTCACTTCATTAATTTCTATCGGACCGCTAAGAGATTGAATTTTCAAAAGTGCCGCCTTGGATTGATCGTGCAATGCTGAGCCATGCCACAGATTGGCGGCCATAGTTAGATATAGAAGCTCCTCCTGAGTAAATGCATTTGAATTTATCTGAAATGTATCTTCTTGGATTAGGTAACCTTGGTCATCTTCAAAAAGTGGATCTATGCCCTTAACTTCTATTTTGATTCCTAAATTTCTTAACTCGTCCTTGTCTCGCTCAAACATACGCTCCATCGTTTCCGTATTACCGGAATATCCTGCGACTGTGCTAAAAATCTCACCTTTGGTAAGAAATCGCTTTGATGCGAGAAGGGCCAAAGTTAAGTTAATCAAACGCTCAGTTTTTTGATCGCTCACTGGTCTAGGCTATCGAGTTGCAAAATATTTGATAAGATTAAGTATGCGAAAATTCAACCGATTTGCTTTGATAGTCGCACCGATGGTCTTATTAACCGGTTGTACAACCGATGGAGGCGTTAATCCTATGGTCGATCAAAATAATAATTCCTCCTCTTCGCTGCCTGAAGTTTCAGGTGCAAATGGCGCCAAACCGACAATTTCTGCGCCAGCTGGATCACCACCATCTACTCTTGAGAAAAAAGATATATTCGTAGGTACCGGTAAAGAGGCTGTTGATTCTTCAGTTTTGGAAGTGCACTACACGCTTATGGCATGGAGTTCTGGAGTTCTGGTGGAATCATCTTGGGATTCAGGACAGACCGCGACCTTCCCATTGAGTGGTGTTATCGCTGGTTGGCAGCAAGGTATCCCTGGTATGAAAGAAGGTGGAAGAAGATTGTTGGTTATTCCACCAGACTTAGGATACGGCTCACAGGGTGCTGGCGGAGCTATCGGGCCTAATGAAACTTTAATATTTGTCGTTGATTTAATTTCAGTTTCTTAATTTATTCAAAATTGTCGTAGGAGCCTTTAGAAGGTCGTCTGCGTCGTTGAAGTACAGGAACTCCTGGCGCCATTCTTCGAGCAAATACTAGAAAACCAGTATGACCAATCATTCTATGCTGCGGTCGAACTGCAAGACCCTCGTGATGCCAACCCCTAACGATTGTTTCAGAGGACTCAGGTTCAGTGAACAATCCACAATCTTTAATCGCCTCTGCAATTTTTGAAAGTTGTGTTGTGGTGGCCACATAAGACATAAATACACCGCCCGGAACAAGTGCTTTTGCTGCCACATCTAAACAATCCCACGGTGCAAGCATGTCCAAAATAACTCGATCAAATTCAGATTCAAATATTTGATCTTGTAATGCACCCACCGTCAATTGCCAATTACTTGGTTTCGCTTTGAAATAGTTAATCACATTGCTTTCAGAAATCTTGGCGAAATCCTCCCTTATCTCCACAGAATGTAGATATCCTTCGTTACCGATTGCCCTGAGCATGGAAATACTCAAAGCTCCAGAACCTACACCAGCCTCTAAAACTCTTACTCCAGGTTTGATATCTGCAACTCCAAGAATCATCGCAGCATCCTTTGGATAAACAATTGTTGCGCCCCGCGGCATTGATAGAACATAGTCTGCAAGTAAAGGTCGAAAAGCTTGGAACTTCAATTCTTGATTTGTACTAACTAAGGAACCTTCAGGCAACCCCACGATTTCATCATGCTTGAGCATCCCTTTATGGGTATGCCATTCGGCACCTGCAGTTAATGTGATTGAATACAGTTTACCTTTCGCATCGGTTAGTTGAACGCGATCTCCATATACAAAGTTTCTATTGATCATTTTGCGCCTACGCTTCTATCTAGATGCGGATACCAATCTAAAATGATCTTCAAACTAAGATCAGATAAGGCTTTAACCACGCGTAAATTTTCATGAGGTTGCAGCTGAACTAGATGAGGAATACCAATTACTTGCGCTCCAGATCGTAGGCCAGACTGAACGCCTGTAATCGAATCCTCCAGTACGAGGCAACTTTTGATATCGACTCCCAGTTGATTTGCCGCAAGTTTATAAGGGGCAGGATCTGGCTTGGAGTGTTCAACATCATCTTTAGAAACAGTTGAAGCAAATATTCCGGTAGGAAACCTCTCAAGTACTGCACGCATTTGACGACCAGTACTAGCAGTGACAAGCGCCATTGGGATCTGAGCCGATTTACAATCTAATAAAAGCTCTAAAGCACCTGGAATCAATCTCAATTCATGTTTGAGTTTCTCATCCATTACATTATTCAATCTTTCGCTGAAGTAACCAAAAGGTTTTATGTTCCCGCTTCGCTCCTGCATGTATCGTTCAGTTTTGTCCATAGGACCACCTAGACAGTTAATTTGATCAGATTGTCCCCAGGTGCTTCCCACCTCAGCCATTACTTGTTGTTCTGCCTCAAGCCATAGAGGCTCAGAATCAACTAGCGTGCCATCCATATCAAAGAGAATTGCACTCATGTTGCGTTGAAATACTTAGCTTCAGGATGATGTAAAACAATAGAGGAGGTTGACTGTTCAGGATGCAGTTGAAACTCCTCAGATAAACTAACCCCGATACGATCTGGCTCCAATAGTTCACAAATTTGTTGTTGTTGTTCTAAATCAGGACAAGCTGGATATCCAAAAGAGTAACGTGATCCTTGATACCCTTGATTGAAAATCTCTTTCAGATCGTAAGAATCAGAACTATCTATGCCCAACTCTTCGCGCGTACGAGCATGCCAATGCTCAGTTAGTGACTCTGTTAATTGAACTGAAAGTCCGTGAAGTTCAAGATACTCACGGTACAAATTAGCTTGGAACAATTTGGAAATCGCCTCACTTATCGATTGACCCATAGTGATAATTTGAAAAGACACCACATCTATTTCGCCGCTATCTTTGCTTCGGAAAAAATCAGCTAAGCACAATCGACGATCTCTGCTTTGTCGAGGGAAGGTGAATCTAACTCTCTCCTTTCCCTTGTACGGACCTTCGTGGTGCAGCACAACTAAATCATTTCCCTCGCTAACACAAGGAAAGTACCCATAAGCAACAGCAGCATTAAGCCATCCCTTGGATTGAACATCATTTAGCAAGGACCTTAACTGTGGTCGGCCCTGCTCTATCGCCATGCTTTCGAAATCTTTACCTTTAAGTCCCCATTGACCTAGGAACAAGGCTCGTTCATCAAGCATGTCAACATAATCAGCAAGTGCAATTCCTTTCACTATGCGAGATCCAAAAAATGGAGCTACTGGAATTGGGTTATCACTGGCCACATCACTGCGATTGGTGTCTATCGTGAGTTCTTTAAGATTTGATCCTCTTGCAGTTCTTCTAGGCTTAAGAGCCGGCAACTCCGCTCCTGGCACACCACGTTTAATTCCCATTAAGGTATCCATCAATTTCAAACCTTCAAATGCGTCTTTTGCATACCTCACTGTGCCACTGAATTGCTCACTTAAATCCTGTTCAACAAATGAACGAGTAAGAGCCGCCCCGCCTAGAACTATTGGCCACTTTCGACCTAATCCTCGAGCATCTAGCTCCTGTAAATTCTCCTTCATGATTACTGTCGACTTAACTAATAGTCCAGACATACCAATTACATCAACATCATTTTCCGTTGCAGCATCGATAATTTGGTTAACTGTTTGCTTGATTCCAATATTCACAGTGTCGTAACCATTATTAGAGAGAATGATGTCAACTAGGTTTTTACCAATATCATGCACATCTCCCTTTACAGTTGCAAGTAAAATCTTGCCTCTGCCCTGATCATCAGTCTTTTCAATAAATGGTTCTAGGAACGCAACAGCACTCTTCATTACCTCAGCAGATTGCAAAACGAAAGGTAACTGCATTTCACCCTTACCAAATAAATCTCCAACCACTTTCATGCCAGCCAATAAATGGTCATTTATAATTAATAATGCAGGAATTCCTGATTCGATTGCTGTTTTAAGATCGTCGGTAAGGCCAACTTTTTCGCCATCAATAATTCTACGTTGCAGTCTCTCTTCTAGTGGCAGGGCAGCCAGCTCCGCAGCCCGACTTTCCTTGGTAGAAGTAACCTTCATGTTCTCAAACAGTTCCAGGAATTTTGTTAACGGGTCATAAATGATGTTGCCTTCTCCATCAAATTCTCTTTTGTCATAAACCAAATCCAAGGCAACCTTTAACTGTTCGGCTGGAATTCTATTTATCGGAGTAATCTTCGAAGGATGAACGATGGCAGAATCCAAACCATTTTTTACTGCCTCGGCCAAGAAAACTGAGTTTAGAACAATCCGTGCGGCAGGATTAAGTCCAAAAGATACATTGCTCACTCCTAAGGTTGTTTGCACCCCAGGAAATTCCTCTTTAAGTGATTTAATTGCAGTTAAAGTTTCAAGCCCATCCCGTCTGGTTTCCTCTTGACCGGTAGCTATTGGAAAAGTTAAGCAATCGATCAAAATATCATCAACTCTCATTCCCCATTTAGTTGTTAGATCCGCGATGAGCCTTCGAGCCACTCTTAATTTCCACTCAGCATCGCGAGCTTGACCTAGTTCGTCAATAGTTAGAGCAATTACGGCCGCGCCATGTTCGACAACTAAAGGCATGATCCGAGCAAATCGAGAGGATGGTCCATCGCCATCTTCGTAGTTGACCGAGTTGATAACCGATCTACCACCTAATTGTTTTAATCCTGCTTCAAGAACCGCAGGTTCGGTAGAGTCCAGAACGATTGGAAGCGTGGAGGTTGTAGCAAGACGAAAAGCTAATTCACTCATATCAGCCACACCATCGCGACCAACATAATCAACCGAAAGATCTAACATATGAGCACCATCGCGAATTTGATCTCTGGCTATCTCTACGCAGGTTTGCCAATCTTCAGCAAGCAACGCATCCCTAAATGCTCTGGATCCATTTGCGTTTGTTCGCTCGCCAATAGAGAGATAAGTATTTTGCTGTCTAAAGGGCACAAACTGGTACAAAGAAGATGCACCAATTTCTCGATTTACGACTCTTTGAGTTATTGGCATTTGATCTATTACTCGAACAACCTCTTTCATGTGCGTAGGAGTTGTTCCACAACACCCACCAATTAGACCTACTTTGTAATCATTAACGAATTGTTTCAGCGATTGCGCCAATTCGTTCGGAGAAAGAGGATAATGTGCACCATTCTCGCCCAGTATGGGTAAGCCTGCATTTGGCATAACCGAAATTCCAACGCTGGCACCTTTGCTCAGCACTCTCAAATGTTCACTCATTTCAGCAGGTCCAGTTGCACAATTTAAACCGATTAAATCAATACCGAGGGGTTCCAAGGCATTCAAAGCAGCACCTATCTCAGATCCCATTAACATAGTTCCAGTCGTTTCAACCGTTACCTGAGCAATCAAAACAATATCTTTCTTCGATTTATCGATCGCAGCTCTTGCACCATTCACCGCTGCCTTTGCTTGCAGTAGATCTTGGGTTGTTTCAATTAGGAGAGCATCTGCACCGCCTTCTATCAAACCATTTGAAGCTGTTAAGTACGCATCCTTTAGTTTTTCATAAGTAGTGTGACCCAAAGTTGGTAGCTTTGTTCCTGGCCCTAAGGAGCCCAATACCCATCGAGGTTTTTCCTGAGTAGAGAATTGATCCGCGATCTCACGAGCGATTTTTGCCCCAGCAAATGCCAGTTCGTAGATGCGATCTTCGATTCCATACTCTGCTAAATTCGCAAAATTAGCGCCAAAGGTATTGGTTTCAATTGCGTCAACTCCGGCTTCTAGGTATTGGGCATGAACTGATTTAACAATATCTGGCCGAGTGACATTAAGAATCTCATTACAACCTTCATGCTGTTGGAAATCCTCAAGTGAGGGATTTCTGTCTTGGAGCATTGTGCCCATGGCGCCATCAGCAATAACTACACGCTGGTTAAGCGCAATGCGAAGGGTTTCCATCTAACTTAGTTTACCTCAGTGGCAGGTCAATGAATTCTATTCTTAGAGCGCAAGACCTAACAATGAGTCAATTCCCCTTGATACGAGACCAGATTCATTTACCTTTGGAGAACTTTGAGATGATTTTGCCCACGCAATCAAGCGAGTAAGTGCAGCTGGTGTATCTAAATTGTTTGCAAGATCGGTGATAATTGATTGGATTAATTCTTTTGTTTCAGCAACCTCACTTTGTGCTAATGCCGATCGCAGTAAGGAAACTTCAGAGGTTGATTTCTGTAGTAATTCATCGCTCCAAGAACGATCCTGCTGATAGTGTCCGCTGAGCAAGGCCCATCTAATTACCATCGGATCGATTCCATGACCCAATAACTTGGACACAAACACTAAATTTCCCTTTGATTTACTCATCTTTTCTCCATCAAGATAAATCATCGCTGAATGAACATAATCAGTTGCAAATCCTCGACCATAAGCTGCTCTAACAATCTGCTCACTCATGTAGTGGTGTGGGAAAATTAGATCAGATCCCCCGCCTTGAATTTGGATGATTGGGTCGGAATTCACACTATCCAAATAATGCACAGCAATCGCAGTGCATTCAACATGCCAACCAGGTCTTCCCAATCCAAACTTACTTTCCCAAGAAGGATCATCTCCTTGGTGTGCCAACCAAACAACTGGATCTAATGGATGTTTTTTGCCCGGCCGATCTGGATCACCTCCTCTTTCAGAAAAGATCTTTATGGCGTCAGGGATTGACAGCGGCATATCCCCTAGAAATTTCTCTACTGAAAAATAGTGATCGTTTTCAATCTGGTACAAAAACCCTCTTTGATCTAGCAAGGTTATGAAATCTTCGATTATCTTCATAGAGCTAGTCACCGTCACCAGATTGTTAGGTGGGATTACTCTTAGCGCAGTCATATCGGTTAAAAACAAATCTATTTGATTCTTAGCCAGAACTTTCCAATCGATTGAATCGCGCTGAGCTCGCACTAGTAAGGGATCATCAACATCAGTGATATTTTCAACAAAATTTAATTGACTGCCAGCGAGTTGTTGGTACCTGTTAATTAAATCAAAGGCGACATAGGTAGCCGCATGACCTAAGTGAGTAGCATCATAAGGAGTAATCCCGCAAACATAGATTTTAAAGGGCGTAGCTAGCTCAAGGGAGGTCATCACTTTTTTTGAATTCATTAATTTAAGATTTGGAAAACTCAAGCTAGACAAGGGGGCGATATAAGGCTTAGGCCACGGGTTCATGCTTAATTATCTCCTATTAGACAGGGGGCCAAGGTACTGCTGGCCATTTATCGCTAGGGAGTGGAAATTTGTTTGAATCCCTCAATTTTTTGATACGAATACGAATCGCACCAATCTCCTGTTCTGTCAGTAAATTGCCGAGCATCTCTTCTAGATTTAAAGATTCAACTTGATCAATCAGTTTAATCTCCTGTTTAGAAAAACCAAGATCTGCAAATTGCCAAATAACTGTTCTCAATTTATCCTCTTGATGAAAACACACACCATGATCACACCCTCTTAGTTTTCCCTTCTGATCTATGAGTAAATGACCAAACTTGCGATCAGTATTATTTATGATCGCATCAAACAGGGCAAGATTTCTAAGTTGAGAATCATCACTTTGACCGTACTCCACAACATCAATAGATTCATCGATTTCGATCCATTGTTGAACCATCCCAAAACCAAATGGCCCTTCACGCAAAACTGTATGTGGAACTAAATCAAATCCCGCCCGATCGCTGATTAAAAAAGCTGCATACTCTCTGTGTGCAAGGTTTCCATCTTCAAAGTCCCAAAGTGGTCGTTCACCTGCTACGGGCTTATAGATAACCTTTACTTCAGGATCCACTCCCTTCAAACTCGCTTGCAAAGTAGCATTCGACGCATCAACTAAGCGTCCCACCACTTCTAATTCACAATCCTGTATTTGACAGGCAACCTCTCTCATCGTCGGTACCCATTTGCCCGTGGACACAGGTGACCTTGAGGATCAACTGGTAGGGCACAGAAAGGACATTGCGGTCTGCCAGCATTAACGATTGTCGTGGCTCTTATACAGAAACCTTTCACTTGATGAATCTTTAGGTGAGCAACAATAAGATCTGGCCCAAAATCTAGATCATCAATTACCAATTCATCATCCTGAGTTGCCGCTTGGATGTTTACAACAACTTGTTCACTTTCCCACGAGATACTTATAACTCCCACTGTGAAATCAGATTCAATCGGTAACTCCATTGGTTGATCATCAAGCGTTGCTGGTATGGCTAAATCAGCTGCCGTGGCAAGTTTTCCACGACGCAACTCCTTGACTAGATCCTCAAAACGTTCAGTCAATGCAATAACTTGACCTTTTTCCAAGGTAACAGCATTCAAACCAGCTGCTGATTTAACCTGCAAAAAGAATTGTCTCTGTCCTGGCTCTCCGATGGCACTGACAATAAATCGCGTGGCTGGTTCGTGTCGGTAGATAATTCTTGGCACTATCGCTTCCACCATATCTTTCGATCACCAATTAGATTTCCACCACCAAGTTGATTGGATTTGAAGAGATTAAAATTGCTCCGCTCAACTCGATGGTTTGTTTGGAGCACGGTTTTGATCTTTTTTTCAATCCTGATGGTAGAGATTGAGGCTGGCTCAGCCACAAAAGCTTGAAACCTATCAATTGGTAAGTTCAAGGTGCTAGCCAACATCATTTTTATAATATCTCCGTGAGTAATTAAAAGAATTGATCCGTTGAGCGAGGCCAAATCTGTTAGTAGGCGTTCAACTCTTGTCCTCATTTGTTTAAAGCTCTCCCCCTCTGGAAAAGTGAAAGTTGAAGGCTTGTTTATAACTTTTTTCCAACGCGAATCTTTTGCTAATGAACTTAGTTTTCTGCCAGACCACTTTCCATAATTCATCTCAATCAATCTAGGCTCTATCTCAAATTCAATTTTGGGATTCTTGGTCATAAATGGGGTAATTGTCTGTAGACAACGGGTGAGAGGGCTGCAGTAAACCTTTGTAATTTTCAAGGATTCTAGATATCCAACTATCTCGTTGGCTTCCTTGACTCCTTTCTTCGACAATTCAACAGAGTTATCTTGGCCGGCCAAGATCCCCTTGGTATTAGCCGAAGACTGGGCATGACGCAGTAGATAGATGGTTGGCATTTGGCAAGGTTACCGATCTTTTATCCTTCAGGTTGCTACTCTGCCAACCGTGGAACATAGAAAAATGGGTGGAGTATCCGTATCCCGTCTTGGTCTTGGAACTATGACCTGGGGGCGAGATACCGATGAGAATGAAGCAGCCCAACAACTTCAATACTTTGTTGAGGCAGGAGGAAATCTAATTGATACCGCTGCCGTTTATGGCGACGGGGATGCAGAAAGAGTTTTAGGCGGGTTTATTGGCACGCTGGTAAAACGTGAGCAAGTTTTTATTGCTTCAAAAGCTGGGATAACGTTTAAAGAAGGAACAAGGAAAGTAAACAACTCTCGAAATGATTTGATCTCTGATTTAGACCGCAGCTTGAGTAGATTAAATGTGGATTACTTGGATATGTGGCAGATTCACACCTGGGATAAGAACACTCCGTTAGAAGAGTCTTTATCTGCCTTGGATTATGCAACTAGTTCTGGCAAGGCTCGATATGTTGGAGTTTGCAATTTTAATGGGTGGCAACTTGCCAGATCTACAACTTTGCAAAACCCCATATTTGGCAAGGCCGCAATAACAAGCACACAGAATGAATACTCCTTGTTGAATCGAAAAGTTGAGGAGGAGGTAATACCAGCAACCTCTGCACTAAATCTTGGTTTCCTCGCCTGGTCACCTCTTGGTAGAGGAGTTTTAACTGGCAAGTATCGAGGTGGAGTTCCTTCAGATTCACGGGGAGCCTCCCCTCACTTTGCTAACTTTGTTGATCCATATTTGTCAGATCGTGCCAGACAGATTGTTGAAGCAGTCTGTGTTGCAGCCGATGGTTTAGGTTACTCACCTCTTGAAGTAGCCCTCTCATGGGTCAGAGATGCGCCAGGGGTAACAAGTGCCTTAATTGGTGCACGTACCGGAGCACAACTTCGCGGTATTTTAACTGTGGAGCAGATAACGTTGCCAGATCAAGTGCGACAAGCACTCAATGAAGTTTCAGCTAACTAAAATTTATTAAGCATTCTCCAAGAATTCATAGAGAACTCTTGCACCAAACCGTAGGCTCTCGAGCGGAACTCTTTCATCAACTCCGTGAAACAAAGAAAAAAAGTCCAAATCGGCAGGTAGGCGCAGAGGTGAGAATCCATATCCAACAATTCCTAGATCGTGTAGTGCTTTGTTATCTGTTCCGCCACTCATTAAATATGGAACCGGAATCCCTTCTGGATCCTCGGAATTTATTGCATTGCACATCGCCTCTACCAACGGACCAGCAAAATCCACCTCTAATGCAATATCTCTGACAATAATCTCAACCTCTATTTCTTCTCCAGCTAATTTTTTAATGGTGTTATGAAGTTGATCCTCATAGCCAGGTAAGAACCGACCATCTACAACAGCTGAGGCTGATTGTGGGATTACATTCTCTTTATATCCGGAGTTAAGCATGGTTGGGTTTGCAGTATTTGAAATTGTGGCTCCGATCATCTTTGCTGCATTTCCAAGGTGCTTGATAAGAGGTTTCACATTACTTCCATCATATTTGTCACCGGTTATCTCAGCGATCTTGCTAAAGAATTTTTGATTAGTCTTGGTTTCAAGTTGAGGCCAATCAAAATTACCAATCCGAGAAACTGCATCAGACAATTTAGTGATTGCGTTATCCCGATTAACAAATGAGCCGTGACCAGCAGTTCCTTTGGCAGTTAAACGAATCCACTGTATACCTTTTTGAGCTGCTTCAATCAGATAAATTCTTTTATCACCGGTGATATTGATAGAAAATCCACCTACTTCGGAGATCGCTTCGCTATAGCCTTTAAATAATTCAGGTCGATTTTTTACCAGCCATCTCGAACCAAAGGTGGAACCCGCCTCTTCGTCGGCGAAAAAAACCAACAAAATATTTCTTGGCGGTTTATAACCCAAACGGCTCCACATTCGTGCAGTAGCAAGAATCATGGCATCCATGTCTTTCATATCAACAGCGCCACGGCCCCATAAAAATCCATCTTTTATAACACCGCTAAAAGGATCAACTGACCAATCATCAGCATTTGCAGGAACTACATCAAGGTGACCGTGTAACACTAAACCTGGACGATGTTGATCTTGCCCTTCAATACTGGCAACCACACTTACTCGATTTGGTGCCGATTCAATTAATTCACTTTTTATACCAACCTCTGATAGTTTCTTAGCTACATACTCAGCGATCTTTTTCTCATCGCCTTTGCCCTCGCCATAATTAACACTGGGAATCTGAATCAATTCCTGACAAATTTGAATCGTTTCATTCTCAAGTTCAATAATCTGTTCAGCGGTTAGTCTCATAAGGATCTGATCCTACACTTCATCAATTTCCCTTCAGCAAAGATTGCGATAAAATACAAGGGAGTCCAGGTGGCGGAATTG
>SXGQ01056692.1_pt1 | contig 27033 bp, 32 predicted proteins | sample 3178371 | NCBI WGS metagenome assembly SXGQ01 (sample SAMN11356859, study PRJNA531348) | freshwater metagenome | isolation source: freshwater sample F1-20 | place: China: Fuxian Lake, Yuxi | collected 2017-12-25 | reverse complement strand
TGCGGCGCGTTTTCATCCTGGATGACGCCGAGCAATTCTTGCCCATGTACCTGCGCTTCATTCGCGGTGTACTCGATTCAAACGATTTGCCGTTGAACGTCTCGCGCGAGTTGTTGCAACAAGATAGCGAAGTCGAGGCGATGCGCTCTGCGTTGACCAAGCGCGCTCTTGATCTCTTGGCGCGCCTTGCGAAGGACGAGCCAGAGAAATACGCCGCCTTCTGGAAGGAATTTGGTCCGGTGCTCAAAGAGGGCCTCGGCGAGGATCCGAGTAATCGCGACAAGATTTTGCCGCTGCTGCGTCTCGCGAGCACCCACGAAGAATCCGATGAGCCGAAGGTGACGCTCGCCGACTACGTCGCTCGCATGAAGGAAGGGCAAGAGCGCATCTACTACATCATCGCTGATAGCATCCCGGCGGCACGCGGTAGCCCCTATCTCGAGCAGTTGCGATCCAAGGGTGTCGAGGTACTGCTGCTGGCCGATCGTGTCGACGAGTGGATGATGGGACACGTTCGTGAGTTCGAGGGCAAGCGTTTCAAGGACGTTGCGCGTGGCGATCTCGAACTTGGCAGCCTCGAGGGTGAAGCGGACAAAGCCGCTGCTACCGAGGCTGCCAAAGAGAACGAGAAGTTGCTCAAGCGCATTCGAGATGCGCTCGGTGATCGTGTCTCCGAAGTCAAAGTATCGACCCGCTTGACCGATACGCCGGCGTGCCTCGTGCTCGCCGAGCATGATCTTGGAGCTCAGATGCGCAAGATCCTGGCGGCGACCGGCCAGTCGGCACCGGAGTCGAAACCTGTGCTCGAGGTCAATGTCGGTCATCCCCTGTTGCAGCGGCTAGAGTCGACTACGGACGAGGATGATTTCGCCGAGTTGGCGCTGCTGGTTCACGATCAGGCCAAGCTGGCCGAGTCGGGCTCGGTGGCCAATCCGGGTGAATTCGTCCGCCGATTGAATCGTCTGCTTGGGCAACTGATGGGCTAGTGGTTCGTGCCATAATTACCCCGTATGGAAGATCCCGTACCGACTGAAAACGAGCTGCGTGAGCGGCTGTCGCCGCTGGCTTACGAAGTCACTCGCAACAAGGGGACCGAGCGCGCCTTCACGGGTGCCTACACCTACAACAAAGATCCGGGTGTTTACGCCTGTGTCTGCTGCGGGGTGGAGTTGTTCGCTTCGGAAACAAAGTATGACTCGGGCTCCGGCTGGCCAAGCTTCTGGATGCCACTCGCAACGGAGCGGGTGCGCGAGCATCGCGACGTCAGTCACGGAATGATCCGCACCGAAGTCGTTTGCGCGCAATGCAACGCCCATCTTGGGCACGTGTTCGAGGATGGTCCGCAGCCAACCGGCTTGCGTTACTGCATCAATTCAGTGTCGCTCGACTTTCGATCGTCTGATTCCGCCGGCGATTCGCGATGAGCTCGATCGTTTGGTCGCTCATCCTGGCTATCACCGGTATATTTTTGATCTCAGCCTTTTTTCCCAAGCTACTGGCTTCTAGCAGCAGCGATCAGTCGTCAATGGAGTCCGCTATGTCAGAGCTCGTCAAAGAAGATATCGAGGCCGGCGACGGCTCGCCCATCAATGCCGGACAGACGGCCGTCGTTCATTACACGGGCTGGTTGCACGACCCTGGGCAAAACGAGGCGAAAGGCCGCAAGTTCGACAGCTCCCACGATCACGGCGAGACGTTCGCCTTCAAGCTCGGTGGCGGTCAGGTGATTCGTGGCTGGGACCTGGGTGTCGAGGGAATGCGCGTCGGTGGCAAGCGCCGCCTCGTGATCCCTGCAGAGCTCGGCTCCGGCGCGCGCGGCGCAGGCGGCGTCATCCCGGGCGGCGCCACGCTTGTGTTTGATGTCGAGTTGGTGGAGATCCGCTGATGCAACGCGAATTGATGGCGGCGATCGCATTGACGATCTCGATCGGTGGCGCGGCCGAGGCGGCGATGTTGATCCACGCCGGGCGCGTCATTGACGGTATCGCCAATCAGGCCGCATCCGAACGAACGGTCGTCGTCGATGGTGGGCGTATCGTGGCCATCGAGAGCGGCTATCGAACACCTTCTGCTGGTGATCGCGTCATCGATCTGAAGAACTCGACGCTGATGCCCGGTCTGATGGACATGCACGTGCATATCACGAGTGAGTACAGCCGCAGCAGTGAGCTCGAGCGCTTCAAGAAGGATGGCCCCGACGTGGCACTCGATGGCGCGATGTTCGCCGAGCGTACTTTGCAAGCGGGCTTCACCACGGTTCGCGACCTAGGGGATGGTTTCCGGGCGAGCATCGCACTTCGCAATGCGATCAATGCCGGCAAGGTGGTCGGCCCGCGTATTTTTGCGGCGGGCAAGTCGATCGCGACAACAGGAGGGCACGCCGACCCGACTAATGGTTGGGCTGATCACTTGGGTGGTGCCAACGTGGGGCCGCTCGATGGCGTGGTCAACGGCGAGGAGCAGGCAGCGCAAGCCGTGCGTCAGCGCTACAAAGAGGGTTCCGACCTCATCAAGATCACGGCAACCGGCGGCGTCTTGTCGGTTGCGAAGAACGGCTTGAATCCACAGTTCACCGAGGCAGAAATTCGCAGCGTCGTCCAGACGGCGCGCGACTACGGGTTCAAGGTCGCTGCGCACGCGCACGGTGCCGAAGGTATGAAGCGCGCCGTGCGTGCCGGTGTCGATACCATCGAGCATGGGACCTTCATGGATGACGAGACGATCAAACTGATGAAGGAGCGCGGCACCTACTACGTTCCAACTATCACGGCTGGCGCATGGGTTTTCGATCGCTCCAAGGAAGAAGGATTTTTCCCGGTTGTCGTTCGGCCCAAAGCGGCCATGATCGGGCCGCAGATCCAGGGAACATTCGCCAAGGCATACAAGGCTGGCGTGAAGATTCTCTTCGGTACCGACACCGGTGTTTCGGCGCACGGCCAAAATGCGCGTGAGTTCGTGCTGATGGTCGAGGCGGGTATGCCGGCGATGGAGGCGATCAAGTCAGCGACCTTCGTCAGCGCCCAATATCTCGAGATAGATGATCGGCTCGGCAGTGTCGAGGTTGGCAAAGTTGCCGACCTGGTTGCGGTACCGGGCGACCCGATCAAAGATATCAGCGCCATGCAGCGTGTTCATTTCGTCATGAAGGAAGGCGTTGTCCATCGTAGCCCCTGAGCGAACGACGCTTGTCGGTGCCGCCGGCGATATCGAAACTCTCGTCGAGCTCCCGGATCCCGCGCTGTACTCGCAACCGCGGGCAGTCGCTGTTTGTTGTCATCCGCATCCGCTTTTCGGTGGAGCGATGATCAACAAAGTGATCCATACCGTCGCTCGCAGCTTTGTTGCGAGTGGCGCCGTCGCAATCAGGTTCAACTTTCGAGGTGTTGGTGCATCAGCCGGAGTGCACGATGCCGGTCGAGGCGAGTTGGATGATCTGATCCGCGTCGCAGAGTGGGCGCGTGCACGTTGGCCTGCGACGCCGCTTTGGCTTGGCGGTTTTTCGTTTGGCGCTTGGATGGTCTTGCGCGCCCACGCGATATTGACACCGCAGCTCCTGGTGACGGTCGCGCCGCCGGTCGGTCGCTGGAGTTTCGACGACATCCCCAAGCCGCGCTGTCCGTGGCTCGTGGTGCAGGGCTCGAACGATGAGTTGGTCGATGCGGAGGTGGTGCGGCGTTATGCACACACGCTCGATCCGGCGGTCGACTATGTCGAGATCGAGGCCGCCGACCATTTTTTCCATGGTCGACTACATGCCGTGAGCGACGCGGTCAGCCGTGTAGCGAATAGCCCACACCGCGCACGGTATGAATGAGCGGTCTCTCGAATTCTTTGTCCACCGCTTGGCGTAAACGACTTACATGCACATCGACCACGTTGGTCTGTGGGTCGTAGTGTATGTCCCAGACGTTTTTAAGCAGCATGGCGCGGGTAACGACCTGCCCGACATGCCGGACTAGGCATTCGAGCAGTCGAAACTCCCGAGCAGTGAGTTCGATGCTGCGACCGGCACGGCGGGCGCGTCGTGCGAGCAGATCGAGTTCGAGGTCTTCGACGGTCAGTACGGTCTCGGACGCGGGCGGACTGCGGCGACCCAGTGATTCGACGCGGGCGATAAGCTCTTCAATGGCGAACGGCTTACCGAGATAATCGTCGCTACCGGCGCGCAGACCCCGGACACGCTCATCGACTGAATCGAGGGCGGACAGTACCAGCACCGGGACGACTCGGCCGGCCTTGCGCAGCGCCTGGATGATTTCGAGGCCATCGAGGCCGGGCAACATGCGATCGGTGATCAAGACGTCGACCGGGCTCGAGAGAGCAACCTCCAACCCGCGATCACCATCGAGGATGTGCGTAACGAGATGTCCGCGCGAGCTGAGAGTCTGCACGACTTCCTCGGCCACGCGGGCGTCATCTTCGATCAGCAGCACTTTCATCTGTCCCTCACGCCGGCAGAGTGTATTGGAAAACGCCCGGATCGTGGCATGCTTAGCCAATGAAAAACTTTTCGGTGATCGACCGCCGAGCCTTTATCGCGGGTTTGATCGCTTTGAGCGTGATGGTACTGACCTTCGTCGGAGCTTTCGCATGGGTACAGCACCGAATGTTGCACCTGCACGACGAGGAACTGCGTAGCACGTTGGTCGGCGAGCTCGAGCTGCGTCGGCAGTTCGATCGTACCTCCGGGCGAGCGAAATTAATCGACGGGCTCGCCTGGCGTAGCTCGATCGTCGACGAAACACGCTATCTGGTGTTGATCGACGCGGACGGCCGGCCCGCCGTGGGCGACCCGGCCATGCTACCTGTGGGGAGTGTGCAGCAGTTCCTCGAGCGAGGCTGGTTTCGGGTCAGTGATGCGACCGGGCCGGATATCTTCGTGGTCGGCGTGACGCTTGATGACGGCGCTAAATTATTGATGAGTTATCGCGACCCCGTCCGGCGCGATATGGCTCGCACACTCGGGCGGACGGCCGTACTCGGGATCTTGTTGATTTTGGCTATCGGCATCGCCAGCGGACTGATTTTGAACCATTACGCGCTGACGCAGATTCGGCATATCGCGCACACCGCAAGGCGTATCCAGCGTGGCCAGATGACTGCTAGGGCGCCCGTTTCGCAGCGAGTCGATGCAATGGGAGCATTAGCCCTTACGCTCAATGAAATGCTGGATCAGAACGAAGCCTTGGTTACGGGATTACGTACGATCACCGAGAGTCTGGCGCATGATTTACGCACGCCGATGATGAGAATTCGGCGATCGATCGATTCGACTCGCTCAGCGGCGAGCGACCCAGAGCGGCTAGCTCACTTGGATGAGGCGGAAGCTGGCATTACGCGCAGCATGCAGGTGTTCAATGCACTCGTTGATCTTGCTCGCGCCGAGGCTGGACTCGCGCATGAATCGATGGAGGTACTCGATCTCGGTACGCTGACGACCGATCTGGCCGAGTTATTCGAGCCGTTGGCCGAGGAGCGAGGTCAAAAGCTGGAACGTCGCGTTCGTCCGGTCATGGTGACCGGGCATCGGCAAATTCTCTCGCAGGCCGTTGGCAATCTGCTTGAGAACGCCATCAAATATTCTCCGGTGGGTGCGGTACTCAGCGTGTCGGTCGAGACTACCGAAGACGGCACGCCCGAGATCGTCGTGCAAGATCGGGGTCCGGGAATTCCCGTGAATGCGCGTGAGCAGGCGGTGCGGCCCTTTGTCAGACTGGAGGGCGCGTCGAGCGAGTTTGGTAGTGGTTTGGGGCTCGCGATCGCTGCGGCTGTCGCCCGATTGCATCGCGGCAAGTTGGTGCTCGAGAACGCCGACCCGGGTCTGCGAGTGAGACTGCGCTTCGGTCACGCTTGATGCTTTGGCCACCACATACGGATCATCAAACCGCCTGCGGGTGCTGGCAGATTACGGGCCTCGATCCGCCCGCCATGGGCGCCGAGCACGCGTGCTGCGATAGCGAGACCGAGCCCCGTGCCACCACTGGCGCGACCGCGATCACGTTCGACTCGATAGAAAGGTTCGAAGATTTGGGCGAGCTGATCTTCCGGGACGCCGGGGCCGGCGTCACAAACGGTGACACAGGCCTCTTGTGCATTTTGCCCGAGCGAGATGACGACGGCGCTCTCGGGTCGTGTGTAACGAAGGGCGTTGCGGACGACATTTTCAATCGCTGCGGCGGCCCACTGCGGATCGAGCGATAGCATGCAAGGTGTCTCGCCCACCTGCCATTCGATTCGACGGTGTTTTTCTTTGGCCTCGAAGTCGGCGTCGGTGGCGATACGCTCGAGCAGATACCGCAGATCGAGCGTTTCCTTGTGCAGGCTCGACGGCTCCGACTGCAGTCGCGATATCGACAGGATATCTTCGATCAGTTCATCAAGGCGCGCTATGTCGAGCTCGAGTCGATCGACCTCCGGCGGAGGATCTGCTCGTCTGCGCAAAAGGGCTGCAGCCAAGCGCATCCGGGTGAGTGGTGAGCGCAATTCGTGCGAAACGTCGCGCAGCAGTTGTTCCTTCGCTTGCAGCGCTGCACCGAGTCTATCCGCCATTTGATCGAAGGTATGTGCAAGCTCGCCTAGCTCGTCCCGACGCTGCAGCGAGGCAAGCGTCACCCTCGCATTGAGTTTTCCGGATGACAAGGCCTCAGCGGTACGCTTCAAATCGATGATCGGCCGCGTAATCGAGCCGGCGAGCCAATAGCTGGCGACCGCCGTCACCAACAAGGCGAGTGCGAGCAGCGAGAGGCGGGTTGCCGGCAAGCCGAAAACACCGCGACGGCCGTCGCGCGGGAGCGTCATCAGCAGATAGCGCTGCCCGTCTACGCCTGAGAGTATCGGCATGTTGCTAGGTAGATCGAGCGTCACCACCGACCCACCGAGCAGCGGTTCGGCATTTGAACCGGCTGCCGTGGATGCCGCTGGACTGGACTCAACCGCATTGGACTCGACCGCCGAGCCACGACGTGGAATCGGACGCTCGAGCAGCTCGTCACCCCACTCATCGACGACCAAAAAAATCAGCAGGCTGTCTCGGTCCGCGGCCTGCTGCCGCGCCCAGTCGGTGAGACCGAGGCGCCCGCCCGTCGCGAGAGCCTTGGCCGCGGATTCGGCGCCCGCAGTCAACTCCATCGCTGAGCGAGAGGAACGTTGCTCAAGATACCAAGAGGTGATGACGATGGCCCCGAGCCCGGTGGCGAGCAGCGTGAGGAAAATCGTCAGAAAGATTCTCCAAGCGAGTCGACTCACGTGAGTTCCACCAACAATAGTTCATAACCCGTGCCGCGAACCGAACGGATTTCGATACCGCTGGCCCCGGCTTGGGCCAGCTTGCGCCGCAGATTGCTGACGTGGGTGTCGATGCTGCGATCGTACAGCGTCAGTTTTCGCCCGAGTGCTTGCTCGGTGAGTTCGGCGCGCTCGATCGGCTGACCGGCGGCCTTGCCGAGAAGCGTGAGAATACGTAACTCTGCCGCGGTCAAATCCAGCGCGGCATCCGCCCATGTGGCGCGCCTACGCCGCTCATCGATCTTCAGCTTGCTGAGCTCAAGCAGGGTCGGCGTGACGTCATGCGTGGCACCTTGGGCACGACGGTGGATGGCGCGTAATCTCGCCGCTAGCTCGCGCGGGTCGAAGGGTTTAGCCAGATAATCGTCGGCCCCCAGCTCGAGCCCGAGGATGCGGTCGACCGCCTCGCCGCGCGCAGTCAGCATGAGCACTGGTAATCGAGCATGACTTTGGCGCAACGACCGAAGCAAGTCGAAGCCGCTTGCGCCGGGTAACATGACATCGAGCACGAGCAGATCGGTCGGGCGCTCGCCTATCGCGGCAATACCCGTCGCGGCATCAGCCGCACACGCCACTTCGAAGCCCTCGCTGGCAAGAAACTCTTGCAGCATCGACGTGAGTTCCTGATCGTCGTCGATGACCAATACGCGCGTCGTCATGGGCTCATGGTGCGATGAAGCCCAGTCATTGTCAGCCTGCGGCTCTGAACTTCACAGATCTTTTCAACACCTTTGCTATCTCTTGGCGGACGATACCAGACGACGGTGGTCGAAATCGGCGAGGATATCCCTCAATTCGAATGCTCACAGGAGTCCATGATGCAGCCCCGAAAAGTGTTATTGCTGATTGCCACCCTTGCCGCGAGTGCCTCGCTTATGGCGGATGAGGCTGCCCCGCCGCCGCCTCCAAGTGCCCCGTTGGCGATCGACGGATTGCCGCCGCCCAAGGAAATTCGTCGTATCGTCATTCGTGGCGTCGATCAAGATCCGATCGAGACGTTGCGTATGCATCGTGGGATGCACGCGGATGGCGGCGCTCGTAAGACGATGCGAAATTGGGAAAGCATGGTGAACGAACTCGATCTGACCCCGCAGCAGCGCGGCAAGATCACCGAGCACCGCGCGACCTATCAGCCTGAGCTACGCAAGCTTCGAGAGGAGTTGCAGCAGGCACGGCGCGCATTGCGCGATACCCACCCCGGCGATGCCAAGTATTCGAGCAAAGTTGCCGAGACAGCCAAGCGTGTGGGCGAGCTGTCGGCCAAGATGGTCACTCAATCAGCGGAGCTGCGTTCCAAAGTCTGGGGCGTACTGAATCCCGAGCAGCAGAAGAAGATGCTCGAGCGCCAGGAGACGATGCGCGAGCGTCGACAAGCCACGCGTGAGCGCATGGAGAAAGCGAAAGAGATCATGATCGAGCGTCGCGTTGAGGGCGGTGAGCGTCCGTCGATCTGGATCGAGCGCAAGCAGGATTGAGCGCAGGTGCTTTTGCGTCATGCAGCCAAAAAAAAGCCCGGGACAAACCCCGGGCTTTTTTCTTGAACTGGACGAACGAATCAGTTGACCATGTTCTTGAGATTCTTCAACGGCATGGCACGAACCTTTTTTGAGGCCGGCTTTGCCTTGAACATCATCTTCTCACCGGTGAACGGATTGACGCCTTCGCGCGCCTTCGTGGCAGGCTTCTTGACGACTTTCAGCTTGGCCAGACCCGGCAGGGTGAACAGGCCGTTGGCACGCAAACTCTTCCTGATGATGCCGTTCAGCGAATCGAAAACGGCAGAAACATTCTTGCGAGACAACTCGGTGTCCTTCGCAATCTGATTGAGGATTTCGGACTTGGTCGGCGGACCACCCTTTTTCGCCATCGTGGAATTCTCCTGAATTTAAAGTGTGGCGCGCATTTGCGCGCGTTTCGATTCGGGCGGAAACATAGCACATGGATCTTTCCGCGCAAACACTTTTCGACGTTTCTCCCCGTAAAAAACGGGGTTTTTCTCAACCGCGTAGCAAGATCAGCAGGACTTGGATGATGATTCCCGCCCACATCGGCGACAGGTCCAGACCGCCGATCGCCGGCACCGCACGACGGATTCGTCCTAAAACCGGCTCGCAAAGCGATTCCAGCAGCGACTGCAACGGTGAACGCACACCCGGAGAGATCATCGAGGCAAGTGCGTATACGAAGATCGCCCAAAAATACAGCCACAAGGCATTGCGTATCGACACCAGCAAAGCGGCCTGCAACCAGTCGAGGGCGCTCGGCAATGCGCCGACGAGGATGAGCGTGACTGCGGCTGTTTGAACGAGTGCAGCGGCGAAGACCGCGACGATCGAAGCGGTATCGATCCGGCCAATGGAAGGCAAAGCGCGTCGAAGCGGTAAGACCAGCCAGTTGGTGAGTTTGAGTATCGACTGGGCGATGGGATTTCTAAAGTCGGCGCGAACCCACTGCAGCAGCAGGCGGATCAGAAACAGATACAACAATAGCGACAAGAGGGTGTCAGCTACGAACAGAATGGCCTGCTGCATTGGTCAGCCTCCGGTGTTGTCTGATTGCCGAGAGAGCGCTCGGCCGCGCTCGATCGCCGCGGCGACCGCTTGTTCGACGATGTGTTCGAGGTTGGCTTGGGTGAGGGTATCGAGGGCCGCGGCGGTCGTACCGCCTTTCGAGGTCACTGATCCGCGCAGGCTAGACAAAGATTCGTCGGTGGCGGCCATCAAGCCGGCTCCGTGCAAGGTCGAAGCGGCGAGCCGCGAGGCGGCATCCCGATCTAGCCCGTGCCGGACTGCCGCGTCGGCCAATGCCTCTGCCAGTCGGAAAAAATACGCAGGACCGCTGCCGGAGAGGGCTGTCACGACATCCATCAAGCGTTCGTCATCGACCCAGACGGTGATGCCAGCCGGCGCGAGGACGCGCTCGGCTCGCTCTCGATCGGCCGCACTGACCGATTGATCCGCGTAGAGCCCGGTGGCACCCGCACCGAGTGCAGCCGGCCGGTTTGGCATCGCCCGGACGATACGCACCCGAGGGCCGCACCAGTGTTGCAATTGCGTGGTCGAGAGCCCAGCGGCGATGGAGATCACCAAGGGTTTCGATCGTTCTAACTGAGCTCGCAGTGGCGCGAGGACGGCTGCCATATCTTGGGGTTTGACCGCGAGTACCAGACAGTCGATTTCATTTGCGAATTCTTTGGCGTCGCTCGTCACACGGACTCCGAAGTCCGTCGCGAGGGCTGTGCGCAGATCGGCGTGCGGTTCGGCGACGAACAGGCTTTGCGCAGCGACACCGCTGCGTCGCAAGGCGGCAATCAGAGCGCGGCCCATATGCCCACCACCGACGAAACCCGTTTTCATGCCGGGGATTGTAGACGCTCGCCGAAGAGGGCGGTGCCCACTCGGATCACCGTCGAGCCCTCGAGGATCGCGGCGGTGAGATCGGCGCTCATGCCCATCGACAGTGTGTCGAGTCCCGGAAACTCGGGCTGGTGTGTCATCAGAAGTTGACGTAACTCTGCGAACCAACGCCGCTGCGCGCTTTCGTCGGTTTCCGCCGGCGGCAGCGCCATCAGCCCGCGTACCTGCAGTCGCGGTAGTGCCACGACGGCTCGCAGGACGGCGGGTAACTCTGCAGGCGTGAGACCCGCTTTAGTCACCTCGTCGCCGAGCTTCACTTGCAGACAGACCTGCAGCGGCGGCCCGTGCGGCGATCTTTGTTGCGACAATCGCTCGGCGATCTTCAGCCGATCGACGGTATGGACCCAATCAAAATGCTCCGCGACAGGGCGCGTCTTGTTTGATTGCAGTTGACCGATAAAGTGCCACACCAGCTGCGGTGAACGACCCCTCAGCGCCTGGATTTTGCCGATGGCTTCTTGCAGATAGTTTTCGCCGAAGTCGCGTTGCCCTAGCTCCGCCAGAGCCACGATGGCAGCGGCCGGTTGGGTCTTGCTGACGGCCACTAGTGTGATCGATTCGATCGCGCGCTCCGCGCGAGTGGCGGCGGCGGCAATCTGGCTGCGGATCGCAGCCAATCGGCCTGCGAGATCAGACGTCGAAGACACTGTAGCCATCGAATACCGGACCATCGACGCAGACACGCTTCATCGCGGGCCCGGTGGGCGTCTTGACCTTGACCGTGCAGCCCGCGCAGCCACCGACGGCGCAAGCCATGAACTCCTCGAGTGAAACTTGGCAGGGCAACTCGAAGCGTTTGGCAACACGCGTGACCGCCTCAAGCATCGGCGTAGGGCCGCAGGCAAAGATTTCGACCTCCGCTAGGGTTGCCGGCGTCAAGGTGGCGAGCCAGACGCTCGCGAGCTCCGTCACGAAGCCATCGAAGCAGCCCGGGAAACCGCTGCGTGAAGCGAGCCGCGCCGCCACGCCCTGGGTATCGAGTGACGGCATCGTAGCGATGACACCCTCGGGTATGCCCGGCACCAGAATGGTCGATGGACGCGTCACAAACGGGAATGGAATCTCCGAACCCATGAGCACGAGTGGCTGCCAATCCTGCGGCATGCGCTCGGCCAGAAATACCATCGGCGGGATGCCCACGCCACCACCGATGAGCAACGGTTTGCTGCGTGCTGGATGCAGCTCGAAGGGTTTGCCGATGGGGCCGAGCACCGACAAGCGATCTCCGGCGCGTCGACGCGACAAGGCAGCCAAGCCGGGACCCACAATTTTGTAGAGGATTTCGATCCAACCTGCCTCTTGATCGACACGCATGATCGACAGCGGTCGGCGCATCGGAATGTCGTCGTCGACTTGCAGATGCGCGAAGCTACCGGGCTCGGCACGGGCGGCACATTTTTTGGCTTCGATGCGGATGACGAACTGCTCACCGGGAAAAGTCTGCTGGGAGAGTACGACGCCATCTTCGAGGGCGATCGTGCCGCGGTGTGCCGGGTGAGTGCTCATCATCGACCTGCCAACAAAGTTTCGAGTACGGCCATACGCACCGCGACGCCGTTACGCACCTGATCGCGAATGACCGACTGCGGACCATCCGCGACGTCGGAGGCGATTTCGACGCCACGGTTCATCGGTTGCGGATGCATGACGAGTGCGCCGGGCTTCGCGCGTTGTAGGCGCTCGCGGGTCAAACCCCATTCCTGAAAATAACGCGCCTCGTCTGGGATGGCCGCGACGGTCATACGCTCCTTCTGGATGCGCAGCATCATCACGACATCGCAGTCGGCGATGCCGCGATCAAGGCTCTCGAAGCGTGTGCAGCCAGCGAACTCCGAGGCCTCTGGCATCAGGCCCGCGGGTGCGACGAGGCGCACCTCGCCGGCGCCGAGCGCGGTGAAAATCTGTGCAGCCGATCGCGCGACGCGTGAATGTTTTACATCACCCACGATGGCAATGGTGAGACCGTCGATACGATCGCGGTGCTGTTGGACGGTGAGTGCATCGAGCAAGCCTTGAGTCGGATGCGAGAGACTGCCGGCGCCACCGGAGATTACGCTGACATGCGGCGCAACGTGCTTGGCCACCATTTCCGGAATCGAGGCGTCCGAATCGCGCAGGACGAAGGCATCGACGTGCATGGATTGGAGCGTCGCTACGGTGTCGAGCACACTTTCGCCTTTAAGTCGCGACGACAGTTGCACCTCGATGTTGATGACATCGGCACCGAGCCTGCGAGCAGCGAGTTCAAAGGATACGCGTGTGCGCGTCGAGGGTTCGGCGAACATCAATGCGACCGCCGTACCGATCAGCGCATTCGAACGCGCAGCCGGTTCTGACAGAGGCGATGAATAACGCGCTGAGCGCTCGAGCAAGTTTTCGAGCAATGACCGTGACAAACCCTCCAGCGTCAGCAGGTGGCGCAAGCTGCCGTCGCTGCGCCAAGGGTTCGAGGTCAACATATTCATTTCAGACATGCGGCAGATCTCAACTGAACCAGCGCTCGAGGATGATGGCTGCCGCGGCGCTGTCGATCGAGCCGCGATCGACACGACCGCGTTGCCCGCTCTGGCGACGCTCGCGTAACGCCGTCTCGGCTTCCAGCGAGGAGTAGCGCTCGTCCACGAGTTCGACAGGCAGTGTGTAACGCTCGCTCAGCTCTTGCGCAAACCGCCGAGCCTTGCCCGTCAAGGCTTGCTCGGAACCGTCGACATTATACGGGCAGCCGACGACCAGTCGGTTTGGTGCGTGCTGTTTGATTAACGCGCTCACGCGCTGCCAATCGGTCGAATCCGGGCCACCGCGACCGGTGAGCGTTAGGGCGGTAAGTGGGCGAGCGGTTCGGGTCAGCGAATCGCCGATGGCGAGGCCGATTCGTCGCAACCCGAAGTCGAGACCGATGACGATCTCAGGCGTGGCCGGCGACATGGCTCATGCGAACCGGATCGACGCCGAGTTGTCGCCACACGGCATGCCAGCGATCCTCGAGCGGCATCTCGAACAGGATGCGCTCGTCGATCGGTAGGGTGATCCAGGCGTTGTCCTTCATCTCCTGTTCCAGCTGACCGGCACTCCAGCCGGCATAGCCCAGGGCGACGAAGGCGTCCCGAGGACCTTCGCCGCGCGCCATCGCAGCCAGCACATCCTTGGAGGTGGTGATCTGGATGCCCTCGGCGATCTGGTGGGATGAATCCCACTCGCCCTCAGCGCGGTGTACCACGAAGCCACGATCACGATTGACCGGCCCGCCGCGCAAAACCGGCCGTGCGCCTAGGGTGGTGTCCGCGGTTTCGAGATCCATTTGTTCGAAGACCTCGGCCAGCGTCATCGGCAAAGGTTTGTTGATGACAATGCCGAGGGCACCCCGTTCGGTGCTGTGCTCGCAGACGAGTGTGACCGATTGGGCAAACTCGGGATCAGCGAGCGAGGGCATCGCCACGAGAAGATGATTGGCCAGACTTCGATCGTCGGACATGTGCCAAGTATGCGGCTCAGCGGTTCCGCTCGCCAGTCTCGAAACGCCACTCGTAGGCGAACCGCAGGCTCTGCTGTCGTGCGGCGAGTGTCGCCGGGAAAGTCTCGAAGGGCGCGGCCTCTCGAACCAGATCAAGCGCCGCGCGGTCCAGTCGTCGGTCGCCGCTGCTGCGACGGATCCGCAGCTCGCCCAGGCTACCGTCGCGAGTCACGACCACCTCAAGTACCGGCGCCTTGGGCGCGGCTGCTCCCGATACGCGTTCCGGAAAGTGGCGAGTGGCGAAGAGCTCCATGCCAGCGCGCCAACGTTCGATGTACTGCTGCTCTAGGTCGACTCGCTTGCTCGAGCCAGCGCCGCTCTGCTCGATCGAAGGCCACCAACGCGCCTGCAATTCCGTTCGCGGCGTCAGCGACTGATCGGACTCGGGCCGACCAAGACTCAAAAAAATGGCGTGCAGCAGCGCCGCGGCAACGAGTGCAACTGCGAGTGGTCGATGTGGCTGCAACAGCCGATCCGACTTCAACGACGCTCCAGTCGACGACGGATGGCGGCGATGAGCAAGGCGGCGATATCGATACCGAACTGTTGGTCTAGCTCGCGGATGCCGGTCGGGCTTGTGACGTTGATTTCCGTGACATAGTCGCCGATGACAGCGAGCCCGACGAATAGCATGCCGCGCTCAGCCAGTTTGGGTCCCATCTGACTCGTCAGAAACAAGTCTCGCTCCGTCAGCGGACGACCGACGCCGGTGGCGCCAGCGGCGAGGTTGCCGCGGTTGTCCTGCGAGGATGGGATTCGCGCCAGCGCGAAGGGAATCGGTGTCCCGTCGACGAGCAATACGCGCGAATCGCCACCGGTAACGATTTCCGGCAGATAGCGCTGCACGATGGCGAAATTCGAACCGTAATCGGTCAAAGTTTCGAATACGACATTGGTATTTTTGTCGCCGCGCTCGAGCACGAAGATCGACCGTACGCCCATGCCGTGCAGGGGCTTGCAGACGATTTTGTCGTGCTCGATGAGAAACGCGTGCATATCCGACATGTCGCGCGTGATGAGCGTCGGCGCGCAGCATTGCGGAAACCACGCGGTGTAGACCTTCTCGTTCATGTCGCGCAATCCGCGCGGATCGTTGACGACGAGGGCCCCTTGGTCTTGCGCACGCTCGAGGATGTAGGTCGAATAAATATATTCGGTATCGAAGGTCGGGTCTTTGCGCATCAAGATCACATCGATATCCCCGAGGCGTTGCAACACCGGTTCGCCGAGTTCGAACCAGCGCGCTGGATCCTTGCAGACCTTCAGCGGGCGAGCGCGGCCGAGCGCGACGCCATCGCGCAGCATCAGATCGCCCATTTCGAGATAGCGCAGATCGAAGCCGTCGGCTTGCGCCGCAAGTAGCATCGCGAGTGTGGAATCCTTGCCGAATTTGATATCGGCGATGGGGTCCATCACCACGGCGAGAGTCGGTCGTGAATTCATTGCAGATCTCCTGCCAAGGATTGTACGGCGGCGAGCACGGCGAGACCCGCGGTTTCCGTCCGCAGTACGCGTGGCCCCAAGCTGGTCGGGCGGAAACCGAGTTCGGCGACGCGTGATTCCTCATGGGGATCCAGGCCGCCCTCCGGTCCGATCAATACCGCCAACTCGGCAGGCCGTGAAATCAAGGCGCTAGCGAGACCGGTCTGCGCATGAGGCGCCAATAACAGTCGCAAGCTTGGCAGGGTCGCGGATTGCCACAGTTGCTCGAGGCTGCACGGTGCAACGATTTCGGGCAGACGATTCCGACCGCACTGTTCGCAGGCTGCGGCTGCGACGGCGCGCCAATGCTGCCACTTTCGATCACCGCGAGCCTCATCCAATTGCACGACTCCGCGTCGCGTTACGACGGGAATAACGCGAGCCACACCGAGCTCGGTCGCTTTTTGAACGATGTAATCCATCTTGTCGCCGCGAGCGAGACCTTGGATCAAAGTCACCGCCAAGGGTGACTCCCGTTCAATTGGCGAGTGTGCTCCAAGTCGCAGTCTGACTTCTTTTTTGGTGAGGGACGCGATCTCAGCCGAATATTCACCGCCGCGACCATCGAAGACCGTCAACGCGTCGCCCATTCGCATGCGCAAGACTCGAGTCACGTGGACTGAGGCTTGTTCGGGTAGCACGACGGTGCCCTCGTTAGTTTCAGCCTGCAATTCAGGCACAAAGATACGGATGTCTCTCATGATCGAGGCTTCATGCGACTGCGAGGTCGAGTCCTTCGCGGGCGACCGCCATCATCAGTTCGATTTCGGCAGGCGTCACGATATAAGGTGGCATGAAATAGATCACATTACCCAACGGACGCAGTAGCACACCGCGATCCAAGGCGTGTCGATGGATTCGCAAGTGTCGCCTTTCGCGCCACGGAAAAGCCTCGCGGTATTCGCGATCACGCACGAATTCGACGGCGAGGATCATGCCGCATTGTCGGATTTCTGCGACGTTCGGATGATGTTCAAAAGCGTTCTGTGCCGCGTTACCTAAATGTGCTGCGAGTGACGCGTTCGTTTCGAGTGCACGGGTGTTGTCGAAGAGTTCGAGTGAGGCGAGTGCGGCTGCGCAGGCGAGCGGATTACCCGCATAGCTGTGCGAGTGCAGGAACGCATTGAGTTTGGTGTATTCGTCGTAAAAAGCCCCATACACAGTGTCGGTCGTGAGTACGACCGACATCGGCATGTAGCCTGCTGTTAGCCCTTTCGACAGACACAGAAAATCCGGCGTGATACGCGCGTGTTCGCAAGCGAACAACTTGCCGGTGCGTCCGAAGCCCACTGCGATTTCGTCGGCGATCAAGTGGATGTCGTGGTGGTCGCAGAGTTCGCGCAGCAAGGCGAGAAACTCTGCATCATACATACGCATACTACCGGCACACTGCACGAGCGGCTCGACGAGAATCGCTGCGATTTCATCGTGGCGATCGGCAAAGAGTGTGGCGATCTCGGCGATACGTCGTCGTGCGACATCGGCAGCCGTCTCGTCCGGTGCGCGTTGATAGGCGTCGGGGGAGCCCACCGTGATCACATCCATCAGCAGCGGGCGATAGATCGCCTTGTAAAGCTCGACGTTGCCGACCGCTAGAGCGCCAAGTGTTTCGCCGTGATAGCTGTTACTGAGCGTGACGAAACGAGTCTTACGCGGCCGGCCGACGTTTTGCCAATAGTGAAAACTCATCTTCACTGCGACCTCGATCGAGGCCGAGCCGCTATCGGCAAAGAAACATCGATTGAGGCCCTTGGGTGCGCGGCGGGTGAGCTCCGCTGCGAGCCTCGCCGCAGGTTCGTGAGTGAAGCCTGCAAACATGGCATGCGGCAGCGTGGCCAGTTGGCGACTCACCGCATCGTTGATGTGCGGGTGCGCGTGCCCCCACAGATTCACCCACCACGAGCTGATCGCGTCGAGATAGCGCTTGCCATCGGCATCCTCTAGCCAAGCGCCACTCCCACTGCGTAGCGCCACCAACGGCAATTGCGACTCGTGGTCCTTCATTTGGGTGCAGGGGTGCCAAACGTGGGCGAGATCGAGTTCTCGCAATTCAGTGGAGGAGAGCGGCAACATGGCTTTATTCTGGCATGATCAGGATCGATGACCGCAGTCGATCCTGTCACCGGCCTCCTGCTCGGCACCCGCCAGGTGCTCAGCCCGCACTTCGATGTGAGGCCGCCGGGTCAAGCACCCGAACTGATCATTCTTCACGGCATCAGTCTGCCACCGGGTGAATACGGCGGTCCATGGATTGATCGCCTCTTTTGCGGCAACTTACCTGCTGCCGCCCACCCGTTTTTCGCTGCCGTCGAGGGATTGCGTGTTTCGGCGCATGCCGTGGTGCGGCGTGACGGCGATGTCAGTCAGTACGTTCCGTTCCATGCCAGAGCTTGGCACGCCGGCGTATCCGAGTGGCAAGGTCGCAGCGCCTGCAACGACTTCTCGATCGGCATCGAACTCGAGGGGGTTGATACCGAGCCCTACGAGTCGGTGCAGTATCGTGCCGTGGCTGCACTCATCGCCGCGTTGATCCGCGCATATCCGTCATTGTCGCTCGACCGCCTCGTGGGGCACTCGGACGTCGCGCCGGGGCGCAAGACCGATCCCGGCGTATCTTTTGATTGGACGTACCTGCGAGAGGAACTCGCAGCCGTTTCGGGGGTTCGAACATGAGCGAGAATAAGACCCGGCGCGAGGCGCCGCGTTACTACCCTTGGCTGGTGGCCATGATGGGCATGTTGGCACTGTTCTTATCGAACGGTATGACGGCGACCGGCATCACCATCTTCGATCCGCCGCTGCTCGACGAGTTCGGCTGGAGTCGTGGCGATCTCAAGTTCACCGACACCATCAAATTCACGATGACGGCACTCATGGCGCCCTTCGTCGGAATCCTGATCGACAGGCTGAATCCACGCTACCTGCTGATGGCAGGCTGCGTCTACCTCACGCTCGGTTACGTCGGCTATAGCATGCTGATCAACGGCGCGCCGCCGTTGATCATTCAAGTGATCGCCATCGTCACCGCGATTGGTCTTGGCGGTATTTTGGTCGTGGCACTCGGCTCGCTGGCTCCGGGTCTCGGTCGAAACATCAGCATCGGCATCGCGGCGGTGCTGGCGGCCATCGGTCTGTATTTCTTCTACACCGCATGGTCGGGCGATGCGCTCAAGCAGATCTATGCGATCCACTTGATGTTCTCGCTCGCGCTGTCGGCAGCTGGTTCGATGTCTGTGATTTATTTGGTGTCGAGCTGGTTCGTGAAGCACCGCGGACTCGCGATCGGTATTGCGCTCGTCGGCACGAGCATGGGTAGCGCCATCCTGCCGACGCTGAACCCGTATCTGATCGAATCTTTTGGTTGGCGACAGGCATTTCTCTATAATTCTTTGATGCCGGTGGTGTTGTTCCTTATTGTGCTGCTGTTCCTCAAAGGCACTCCGGCTCAAGCGGGCTATTCAGCTCTAGGGCAGAGCGAGGCGGTGGGCGATCTCAAGCAGCACGGGCTCACCTTCAACGAGGCGATCCGCACGCGCACCTTTTGGGCAATCGGTGTTTCCGGATTCTTAGCCTACTACGCGATCTTCAGTTTCGTGCAGCACTTCGTCTTGCACCTGAACAAAGGTTTCGGTATGCCGTTGAAGGAAGCAGGACCGTTGCTCGGGTTATTCAGCGTCGTTGCCATGGTGGCCAAACTCGCCAATGGTTGGCTCGCCGACTACATCGATCGCCATCGGGTGTTCATGGGCTGCCTTGTCATCATGCTCGCGGGCCTCATCGGGCTTGCCACCATGAAGCGCGAATGGGTCGTGATGTCGGCCGTGGTGATTGGCCTTGGCTGGGGCGGGCTGTTTACGCTCTACAACATGCTCGCCGTGAACAATTTCGGTCTACGCGAGATCGGTCGCATCAACGGCGCGATCAGTTTGATGGAGTCGGTCGGCGTCGGTCTTGGGAGTTGGTTGACTGGAGTGCTGTTCGATATCTACGGCAGCTATCAAATCGCTTTCATTATGTTGGCTTGCTGCCTGTTTGTCTCGCTCGTGGTCGGCACGCAGATCAAGAGCGAGGTTGACGAGCGCTCGTTAGCAGCACCGAGTTGATTAGCCGGCGCCGCGATTGCGCTTCCAGATGACCTCGGCGCCGTTCTCGTGGCGTGCGAGTACTCGGGCGATCACGAACAGCAGGTCTGACAGCCGATTGAGATAGCGAGCAGGTTCCGGGCTCAGTTCGGGGCTGAGCGCCGCGAGACTCCAAACCCGCCGCTCCGCGCGACGCACGATGGTGCGAGCGAGGTGACAGGCCGCCGCTGCGGAGCCGCCGCCCGGCAGGATGAAATCTTTGAGCGGTGGTAACGGCTCGTTGAACGCATCGAGTTTCTCCTCGAGACGCTCGGTGTGTTGCGCTTCGATCAGGCGCATACCCGGGATGCACAGTTCACCGCCGAGATCGAACAGATCGTGTTGTACGCCGGTAAGACACTCATGGATATCCGCTGGCAAGCTGGACACTGCGAGTACCATGCCGATACTGCTGTTCGCCTCGTCGACCGTGCCGTAGGCCTCGACGCGCGCATGGTCCTTGGCGACGCGTGTGCCGTCACCGAGGCCGGTTGTGCCGTCATCACCCGTCTTCGTGTAGATCTTGCTCAAGCGGTTTCCCATGCCGTTTAAGATACCATCTGCACCGTCGTTGCCGAGGAGGTTTTCATGCCATCCGCCGAGTTGAAAGCTGCGCTCGAGGCTGCCGAAGCGGCCGCTGTCGTCATCCGCGAGTTGTACCAGCGCAATCTGACGGTCGTGACCAAAGCCGACAAGTCACCCGTGACTGAGGCAGATGTGCGCGCCGAGGAGGCGATCCGCGCTGTGCTTTCAGCGCGATTTCCGAGCGACGGATTCTTCGGTGAAGAAACCGGTCAGCACGCCATGGGCGCCGATCGGGTGTGGCTTGTTGATCCGATCGACGGCACGAAGTCGTTCGTGCGGGAGTGCCCGTTTTTCTCGACCCAGATCGCGTTGATGCAGGAAGGTCGCGTGGTGCTTGGAGTCTCCTCGGCGCCCGCCTATTGCGAGCTCGCCTGGGCCGAGCGTGGCGAAGGCGCGTGGCTCGGCGGCAAACGCCTGCAGGTGAGCTCGGTGGCGAGTATCGATAGCGCGATCGTTTCTAGCGGCAACTTGAAAACACTGGCGCGTGATGAGCGCAGATGGCGCCGCTACGGTGATCTGGTTGCGGATGTGAATCGCATTCGAGGCTATGGAGACTTCGTGCACTATCACTTGCTCGCGCGCGGCGCGCTCGATGCGGTGATCGAATCCGACGTCAACATTCTCGACATCGCTGCGCTGACGGTGCTCGTCGAGGAAGCGGGTGGTCAGTTCACCGATCTCGATGGCCAGCCGATTTCTTTGACGACGACGACGGTGCTCGCAACCAATAGCGCGTTACACGACTCGCTGCTAGCTACATTGCGCTAGCGCACAGCATTCACGGCTGCAATCGGGTCACCGACCACGGGCCAAGCGCCGTCGGCGGCGCATGTCGCTCGGCGCTCGGTGTGAGCGAACGAATCCAGCGCGCGCGGTCGTGAATTCGCGATTCGCCCTCGATCCACAGTTCCACGGCTTCGGCGTAGACGTGATAGCCGCCCCAGTGAGGCGGTCTCGGGATGTTGTCACCGAGTCCGGCCGGTGCCGGTGTATCTTCGGGGCCTGGGACGGGCACGCCGAAGCGCTTCGCTGTTTCTTCCACGGCGGTTTCGAGCTCAGCACGTGATGCGACCGGTTGGCTCTGCGCGCTAGCCCAGGCACCCACGCGTCGTTGCCAAGGCCGCGTGCGAAAGTAAGCGTCGCTCTCGGCAGCGGGCGCTCGTACCACACGACCCTCGATGCGAACCTGACGGTAGAGATGATCCCAGTGCATCACGATCGCGACGCGCGAGTCCGCCTCGATTTCGTGACCCTTGCGCGAGTCGTAATTGGTGTAGAAGCCAATGTAGCCCGGCTCCGGGACGATTTCCTTGCAGAGCACCACACGGGCGGAGGGCTGCCCGCTCTGACTGACACTCGCCACCACCATCGCGTTGGGGTTCGGTTGGTCACGACGGCTGCGAGCCAGCTCCAGCCACTCGTGGGCGGTGGTCAGGGGGTTGGTGGGCAGCGGTTCGGGTAAAAATTGCACTGGAACGGGCATGTCCGCATGGTAACGCCAAGCCTGTAGGCACGCACGGTCTATAGTAGGCGGTCAGATACGCACTTTCCGGCACGACGAGACGAGACATGACGACTTTGGATGACTTGCGCAAACACCTTGACGACATTGATCGACAGCTCATCGAGCTGATTGCCGATCGGCAGCGCACCAGCCGCGAAATCGCGCGCGTAAAGCGGGCGACCGGTTATGCGACCCGCGATTATGGTCGTGAGCGCGAAGTCATACTCGGTGCTCGTGCCGAAGCGGAGGCCCAAGGCGTCTCACCGAAGATCGCCGAAGATTTGATGCGGATGTTGATCCGCAGTTCGCTCACCACGCAGGAGCAGGCAAGTGTCGTGGCGGGTGGTTCGGGTTCCGGTCGTCGCGCACTCGTGATCGGCGGCGCCGGCAAGCTCGGTGGATGGTTCGCAGACTTCCTCGTTTCGCAGGGTTTCACAGTGGAGGTCAGTGACCCGGCGGGAACGCGACCGGGCACACTCGACATCGGCAACTGGCAGGACGACGGGTTGACTCAAGATTTCATCGTCGTCGCGACACCCCTCGGGGTGACCGATACCGTGTTGCGAGAGCTCGCCATGCGACGGCCAGCGGGCGTGATCTTTGATGTCGGCTCGCTTAAGTCGCCGCTGCGCGCCGGATTGATGGCGCTCAAGTCGCACGGCTGCCGGGTGACTTCGGTACACCCGATGTTCGGGCCGGATACCGAATTGCTGTCGGGTCGGCATGTCATCTTCGTCGATCTGGGGCACGCCGAGGCGCTTGAGCGGGCGCGCGAACTGTTTGCACCGACGATGATCGAGCAAGTCACCATGACGCTTGATGAGCATGATCGACTCATCGCCTACGTGCTCGGGTTGTCGCACGCGCTCAACATCGCGTTCTTCACGGCACTAGCGGATAGCGGAGAAGCGGCGCCGCGCCTTGCGAAGTTGTCGAGCACGACCTTTGATGCGCAACTCGATGTCGCCACCCGAGTAGCGCAAGAGAGCCCGCAACTCTATTACGAAATTCAGGCACTCAATGATTACGGCGCCGAGTCACTCGAGGCGCTTGCAAAAGCGGTCGAGTCGATTCGTCGAGCGGTATTGGCGCAGGATCCCGATACCTTCAGTCAACTGATGGAGCGCGGCCGCGAGTATCTCGAAGACCGTCGCAACTTGACTGCGAAGAGGGCGTGAGCGCCTACAAGCATGGCAGACCAAATCGACGCCCAGGGATTTCGCGCGAATGTCGGCATTGTGCTGATGCACGGTGATGGTCGCGTTTTTCTCGGTCGTCGGGCGGGCGGTAAAGGCTGGCAGTTCCCGCAAGGTGGTCTGCACGTGGGGGAATCCGTCGAAGACGGCATGTATCGAGAGCTCACCGAGGAGATCGGTCTCGAGGCGGCACACGTCGAGATCGTGGGTGTAACACGTCGGTGGTTGCGATATCGCTTGCCACCCCGATTTCAGCGACGCGAGCAGCTGCCACTGTGCATCGGGCAGAAGCAACGCTGGTATCTGCTGCGCGCGCGCGATCACGAACCGCCGTTTCGTTTTGACACCACGGCTGATCCCGAGTTTTCGGAGTGGCGCTGGGCGCACTACTGGGATCCGATCCAGGAGGTCATCCATTTCAAGCGTCGCGTCTACGAGCGCGCCCTGCATGAACTCGGTCGATTGGCTTTTCCTGAAGGTTTGCCGCCTTACCCGAATTGGTGGACGAGACCTCCGCAGTGACGCGCAAACCGTTTTCCGAACCCGTGATCGTGCGTGGGCGCAGCTGGTTCCGCTCGCCGCTGGGGTGGCTGTGGATTTTGGTGGCGATCTTCGGCGCGGGGCTGACGCTGTATGGGCTTGGCCGGGCCGGTATCGGCCCCGGGGTGCCTGGCATCCTCGCGAGCCTCGGCGGCTTGCGGGACGAACTGCGCGATCGCGACGACACCATCGTGGAACTGCGCCGCCAGCTCGCCGACTACGATACCTCGAAGACGGCCCAGGAAGAGGAGCGGCGGGAACTCGCTCGCACGATCGGCGAGCTGCAAGCCGACGTGGCGCGGTTGCAGCAACAGGTCGAGTTTTATCGAGGCGTCGTGGCCAGCGACAATCCGCGTGCGCCCGTGGCGATCCGCAGTCTCAGGGTCGTCCAGTCGCTCGAGGGCGCAGCTCCCGTGCTGCGCCTTGCGCTCGTGCAACCGGGTAACCCGCAGTCGATGGTGAACGGCACAGTGCAAGCGTCGATCGAGGGGCGCCGGGGGTCGCAGGTCGAGCGTATCTCGTTGGCGCCGCGCCCCTTTTCGTTCCGTTACTTCGAAAATCTCGAGTTGGCTCTGACGCTGCCGAGCGGATTTCTGCCCGAGCGGATCACGGTGGAGATTCTTAGCGGTGGCCGCAACACCGCGCCCGTGGTTCAATCACAGCTCTGGCCGGTCAAGCCGGATCCCTCCTGAGGTCGAATATGTTTGGTCGACGCAAGAACCCGCCCGTCCCCGGGCGCATCGACACGCTGATCGGTCGCGGCACTCGCTTGCGCGGCGCGGTGGAATTTGTCGGGGGTCTGCACCTCGACGGTCAGATCGACGGCGACGTGCGCGGCGGTGGCGATGGCGCACCGACGACGCTGTGGGTCGGCGCAGATGCTCGCGTCGTTGGCAACGTAGAAGTTCCGAACGTCGTGATCAACGGTGAGATCATCGGCGAAGTGCGCTGTCGCGATCGGGTGGTTCTGGGGGAGAAAGCCCGAGTCACGGGCGATCTTCACTACGGCGCCATCGAAATGACCTTGGGTGCCCGGGTCGACGGCAAGCTGTATCCGCTCGCCAGTGGCGCCTCGGAGGCTAGCAGTCGCCCCACGGCTACAGGTGGCACCGATTTTTCTTTGCAGCCTTTTGACGCTCGCAGCAGCGGAACCTAAACTTAGCCATATGAATACTGCCATCAACGACTTGCCTCTCGACGACATGCCTCTCGACCTGCCACCAGCCCTCGTCTTTACCGACGCGGCGGCACGTAAGGTGAGTTCGCTCATCGAGAACGAGGGCAACACGCAGCTGATGTTGCGCGTGTTCGTGCAGGGCGGTGGTTGCTCGGGCATGCAATACGGCTTCGAATTCGATGAGCAGGTCCAAGACGGCGACACCTTGGTCGAAAATCTCGGCGTCAAATTGTTGGTCGATCCGATGAGCCTGCAATATTTGAGCGGCGCCGAGATCGACTACCGTGAGGGGCTCGAGGGCGCGCAATTCGTCATTCGGAACCCGAACGCCACTACCACCTGCGGGTGCGGATCGTCGTTCGCAGCCTGATCGGCGGCAACGGTTATTCCCTTTTTGCGTGGCACGCTCGAACGGTCGAACCACCCCGGAACTGCTTGCGGCCGTCGATCTAGGTTCCAATAGTTTTCACTTGGTCGTAGCTCGTTACAGTCACGGGCAACTCGTCGTCATCGATCGCTTGCGCGAGAACGTGCGCCTCGGTTCGGGTGTCGATGCTGATGGCCGCCTCGATCGCGAGGTTGCGGCGCGGGCGCTGGCGTGTCTTGAGCGTTTTGGGCAGCGTCTGCGCGATATGCATGCCGATCGCATCCGAGTGGTCGGTACCAATGCGTTGCGCCGCGCCCATCGTAAACAAGTCTTTCTCGAGAAGGCGCGAGCGGCCTTGGGAGCGCCCATCGAAATCGTCTCGGGCATGGAAGAAGCGCGTCTGATCTACTCAGGCGTCGCTCACATGATGCCGCGTGGCGAGGGCACGCGGCTCGTAGTCGATATCGGTGGCGGCAGCACCGAACTGATCATTGGCGAAGATCTCACGCCGCTCAAACTCGAGAGTACGCAGCTCGGTTGCGTATCGATGAGTGAGCGCTTCTTCGCTGGTGGCAAGTTATCGCAGAAGAGGTTTTCACGCGCGCGGGTGGCGGCGCGGGGCGAGCTCGAACCGATCGAGGAGGCCTACCGACGAGTTGGATGGTTGCAGGCGGTGGGCAGTTCGGGCTCCGTCAAATCGGTTGGCGACGCGATTCGAGAACTCGATCCGCGTGCCAGCGCCATTACACCCGAAGGTCTCGAGGCCGTGATCGAGACCATGCTCTCTGCCAACCACGTGCGCGATATCGCGCTAACTTCACTGACGGATGAGCGACGCCTCGTGTTCGCAGGCGGCCTTGCGATCCTCGCTGAGGTTTTCGATGTGCTCGGGATCGAGCGCATGGATGTGTCTGACGGTGCCATGCGTGATGGCTTGCTCTACGATCTCGTCGGTCGTTTGACCGATGAGGACGCGCGTGACCGTACGGTACGTGGCATGCAAGGGCGCTATCACGTCGACACGGCGCAGGCCGAACGCGTGGAGCGTACGGCGCGTCATCTGCTCGAGCAGGTGGCTGCAGAGTGGCAGTTGGACGATCCACTCGCCGAGCAGTTGTTGGCGTGGGCTGCGCGTCTGCACGAGATCGGTCTTGATGTGTCTCACTCGCGTTATCACCAGCACGGAGCGTATTTGCTCGAACACGCCGATATGCCGGGCTTCCCGCGCGAAGAGCAGCGACTCCTGTCACGTCTCGTGGGCGGACATCGGCGCAAACTCTCGCTCGAGGGGATCGACAAGTTGCTACCGCCTTGGGATCGGCGCGTCTTGAATCTGATCGTGTTGCTGCGTCTAGCCGTGTTGTTGCATCGTGGCCGCGGCCGGGCGCCCTTGCCCGATGTCACGCTCGTTCCCAAAGGGCGCACGCTGGAGATCCGCTTTCCGATGCGCTGGCTGCGCGAGCATCCTTTGACGGTCGCCGATCTGAGTGAAGAAATCGACTTGCTACGCGCCGTCGATTTTCGTCTGCGCGTTTATTCCTCGAGGGGTCTGCCCGCCGTATAGGACTGCATCAACTCGGCTTGGGCGATGCAGCCTGAGTCGGTTTGGCGCCGGTGATACTTGCCGGTGCTGTCGAGCAGCCAGGCTTGCGTGTCGTCGCGCAGATAGGTTTCCAGGTCGCGCAGAATGTTGTCGCGATATTTTTGACGTCGAATCGGGAACGCGATCTCGACGCGGCGGAAGAAATTGCGATCCATCCAGTCGGCACTACTGCAGTAGATCTCGACTTTGCCATCGTTCTGGAAGTAAAACACCCGCGAGTGTTCGAGAAAGCGCCCGACGATCGAGC